>CDZP01041241.1_pt1 | contig 303345 bp, 287 predicted proteins | sample 554941 | NCBI WGS metagenome assembly CDZP01 (sample SAMEA3182064, study PRJEB8094) | gut metagenome | biome: human; feature: gut; material: Stool; isolation source: human stools | place: Canada | collected 2013-01-28
TGCCCTTAACCTGTTGGCATTGGGTCCGCCCCCAATGCCAACAGGTTAAGGACGCCATATTATTCGCTGCATCGGCATCGTATAAGTGGGCTGCCTTTTTCTGGGAAAATGTGACCTGTCAAAGGCGGGGCGGATGAGGAATGGCGACAGCGCAAAGTTCGAAATCTACGAACAATATAACGTTAAAATTTACTGCTTTTTCCCACAAGTTCATACAAATTGCAACATTTTTCTGTTCCTCAGCAGTCAGCCTTTGGCCGACTGGCTTCCCTAGGTGGAAGCCAGGACACTTCTGCGTCAGTACAATAGTGAAGCATCTTGTGCCCTTAACCTGTTGGCATTGGGTCCGCCCCTACGGCGAAGCAGTAAGATAGCGCGAATGGATTTGAGAGGGAGTTCTGGTGGGGAGCGTGGACTTGCCTAGCGATGCATTTTCATAAAAATTCGTAGGGAATGGCCTTGGCCATTCCGTCCGGCAGGCAGATCCGCTACCAAACGGTTCCCGTTACCGCAACCCTTCCCCTCTACGCCGAACCTTACCTGGCCACCCAATCGTCACACAAAGGAGGAGCTTGTATGCCGGAGCCTCAAAAGTGGATGCGGCTGGACAACGCCGCCAAAATATTTCCCGCAGTCAAACGGCGGGATTGGAGCAATGTATTCCGGCTCTCTGCCACCTTGCGCCAGCCAGTGGATCCGCAGCGGTTGCAGGAGGCGGTGGCGCTGGTGGCGCCCCGCTTTCCCTCCATGTTTGTGAGTCTGCACCGGGGCCTGTTCTGGTACTATTTAGAGCAGCTGCCCGAGCCGCCCCAGGTTCGGCCCGACAGCGGCTGCCCCCTGATCCATATGACCAGCCGGGAGCTGGAGACCTGCGCCCTGCGGGTATTGTACTTTCAAAACCGAATTGCGGTGGAGTTTTTTCACTCCATCACCGATGGCAATGGCGGCCTGGTGTTTCTCAAAACGCTAACGGCTGCCTATGTCTCCCTGCAAGATGGCAGGGAGATCCAGCCGGGAGCTGGCGTGTTGGACTGGCGCATGCCTCCGGACCCGGCAGAGTGGGAGGACAGCTTCCTGAAGGTGGCGGGACAGGTCTCCATGAGTCGCCGGGAGGAAAACGCCTTCCGCATTCAGGGAATTCGGGAGCCGGACGGCTTCCTGCATCTCACCGTGGCGACCATAGACTCTGGGGCGCTCCGCGATCTGGCCCGGGGATACGGCGTGACCATCACCGCCTTTCTGTCGGCGGTGATGCTGGAGGCTATTCTGGAGCTTCGCCCCCGGCGGAGCAAAAAGTGGGCCAAAATTACCATCCCTGTGGATCTACGCCGGCTGTTTGAAAGCAGGACGTTGCGAAATTTTGCGCTTACGGTAAATGTGGGGGTGGATCCACGGCTGGGTGCGTATACTTTGGACGAGCTGTGCAAGGTGATCCAGGGCCAGCTTGCCATGCAGGTGACGCCGCAGCAAATGGCGGCCCGGGTGGCTGCCAACGTCAACCCGGAGCGGGCCCTGGCCATGAAGGTGGTGCCGCTCCCATTCAAAAACCTGGCGATGCGCCTGGCTTACCGGATTGTGGGGGAGTGCAAGGGGACCCTGAACATCTCCAACCTGGGGCTGACCCAACTGCCCGAGGAGCTGGCGCCCCACGTGGCCAATTTGGACTTTATCATTGGGCCTCAGCTCACCTATTTCAACAATTGCGGAGTGGTCTCCTATGGCGGGTGGACCCGGATCAATCTGATCCGCAGCCTCCGGGAGCCGGAGCTGGAGCGCCGGTTCCTCACCAAACTGGTGGAATTGGGGCTGGAGGTCACCGTAGAGAGCAACCAAAGAAGGGACTGATTCAAACCATGTATTGTATGAACTGCGGCGTTCGCCTGGGAGAGGGAGAGTCCCGCTGCCCCCTTTGCGGTCTGCGGGCCTACCATCCGGAGCTTCCAAAACAGTCCGGCGATTCCCTCTACCCCAAGCAATGGGTTGCACCGGAGCCAGAGCGCACCAGCATGCGCTTTTTGCTCACGGTGGTTGGACTGGTCGCCGGCGTCGTCTGTCTGCTGGTGGATCTGGGGCTGTGGGGCCGGGTCACCTGGTCCGGCTATGTGCTGGGGGGACTGGCGGTGGCCTATGCCCTCTTTGCCCTGCCCCTGTGGTTCCGGCGGCCCAACCCGGTGCTGCTGCTTCCGGTGGATTTTGTGGCTGTGGGGCTGTACTTGCTGTATATCAACCTGAAAAACGGGGGCGGGTGGTTCCTCTCCTTTGCCTTTCCCGTGACAGGCATTGCTTGTGTGCTGACTACTGCGGTGGTGGCGCTGACCCACTATCTTCGGCGGGGCTATTTCTTTATTTTTGGCGGGGCCAGCATTGCGGTGGGTTGCTCTGCCATGTTGGTAGAGCTGTTCCAGTGCATTACCTTTGGCGGACAGATGTTCCGCTGGAGCTTGTACCCGGTGGGTGTGCTGTCTGCCTTGGGCCTGTTTTGGATTCTGGCAGGCATCATCCGGCCCTTGGGGGACGCCATTCGCAAACGAGTATTTATTTAAACAACTTGACCTTAATAATTCTTAAAAACCCAGGTTTTGCCCTGAAGTTGTGGTACAATGGAGCTGGAGGTGACGTGCTATGGATGTCAACATTCGAATTTTAGTAGTAGACGACGAGCCGGACATCCGGCAGCTGCTGCGGATCCTGCTGGAGAACCGGGGCTACCAGGTGGTGGAGGCGGCTTCCGGCGAGGAGGCAGTGCGCCGCTTGCGGACAGATCCGGCCTATGACCTGATCCTGATGGACATTATGATGCCCGGTATGGACGGGGTCGCGGCCTGTCAGGCCATTCGAAGCTTTTCCACGGCGCCCATTCTGTTCCTCACGGCCAAGACCCAGCTGGGAGACAAGGCCTCTGCCTATGCAAGCGGCGGAGACGACTTCCTGCCAAAGCCCTTTTCTCAGTCGGAGCTGCTCATGAAGGTGGATTCTCTGCTCCGTCGGTACCGGGTGTACAAGGGAAAGCGGGAGGAGGTTCTGGACGCCAGCCTCCACCTGGATGAGGACCGCCGTTGCGCCGTGAAAAATGGCCGGGTGGTGGAGCTCACCAGTAAGGAATATGAGATCCTCCAATACTTTTTCCTCCACCGGGGAAAGGTGCTGGACGTCCGCTCTGTCTATGAGGGCGCCTGGGGAGAGAAGTACATGCCCACCTCCACCAACACCGTCATGGTCCATATTTTGAACCTGCGCAAAAAGCTGGAGGAGGATCCGGCCAACCCCAAGCTGATTCGGACCATTTGGGGAAAGGGGTATCAATTTGGCTAAAGGGAAACCATACCGCCGGTTGAGCCTGAAGCTGCTGGCGATGCTGCTCCTGGCGGCCATGGCGGCTGTCGCCCTGGGCCTGACGCTGCGGGTCTTGGGAGACTACCTGGTGCAGGAGGTATACTGCTCCGAGAAGCGCCAGGCCCAGCGGCTCCAGGCGAGTATCAGCTCCTTCCGGGCGTATGTGCAGGAGGAGGGGGTCTCCTCCACCAATGTACAAAAAATTGGCGCCTGGAATCGGGAGCATCCCTACATTCAGCTGACGGTCTCTGCCAACGGCGCCATTTTGAATTCGGACCGTTGGGGGGCGGAGATGGTGGGCTCGGACGGCGGCTTTGTGATCCGGGCCGGGAACGCCGAAGTGGAAAATGCCTTCCCCGTGAACTTTACCGACGGGTCCTATCGGGTGGAAATCCAGGATTTCTCCCAGAACCAGCTGTACGCTGTGGTCAATTGGGTTGCCGTGGCCACAGGCGGCGTGGTTTTTTTGGCTTTGATGCTGCTGTATAACAGCCGGGTCACCTCCTCCATCAGCCGTCTGGCCAGGCAGGTCCGACAGGTGAGCCAGGGGGACCTGACGCTGGAGATCACCCCCTCCTCCCAGGATGAAATCGGCGACCTGGCAGAGGATGTGGACGCCATGCGCCTATCCATTATGGACAAGCTCCAGCGGGAGGAGACGGCGTGGCGGGCCAATACGGAGCTCATCACCGCCATCTCCCACGATGTGCGTACCCCCCTCACCACCCTCATGGGCTACCTGGACATTCTGGGGGAGAATGACAACCTGACGCCGGTCCAGCAGCAGGAGTATTTGAGTGTGTGCCGCCAAAAGGCGGAGAAGCTGCGGACGCTGACCAATGAACTGTTTTCCTATTTCCTGGTGTTTGGAAAACCGGAACCGTCTTTGCAACTGGAAGTGATGGATGCCAGGACGCTACTGGAGCAGATGTTGGGCGAGGAGACGGCAGACCTGCTGGAGCGGGATTATCAGGTGCAGACCGAGAGCCTGGCGGAGAGCCGCCCCATCCAGGTGGATGTGCAGCATTTGCGGCGCATTTTCGACAATCTGTTTTCCAATGTTCTGAAATATGCAGATCCGGCCCGGCCGGTGGCCCTGTCCTCCTTCTGGGCGGGAGACGAGCTCCATGTGTGCATTTCCAACTATGTCCGCGCTACGGCGGGGCGGGTGGAGAGCACCAAAATCGGACTGCAAACCTGTGAAAAGCTGCTGACCTCCATGGACGGCTGCTTCCGGCGGAGGCAGGAGGCAGGGCAGTTTACGGCAGAGGTCATTCTTCCGGCAGGCTGCCCGCAGGAGTCCATATGAGAGGTATATAAAATGGAAGAATGGTTCACGAAGGAAATTATAGATCAGGATACCTGCATCCTCAGTGAATACCGGCACTGGGAGGAAACTCACTGCTACCTTCTCCAGGGCCAAGAACGCAGTCTCCTCATTGACACCGGCCTTGGCATTTGTAGCATTTATGATCAGGTCCGAATCCTGACGGACCAGCCGGTGACGGCGGTGGCCACCCACGTGCACTGGGACCACATTGGTGGACACCAATACTTCCCAGACTTTTACGCCCACGAAGCGGAGCTCAGCTGGCTGCAAGGCAGTTTTCCTCTGACTGTGGAGCAGGTTCGCAGGATGGTTGCAGACCGCTGCCGTTTGCCACAAAACTACCGCTTGGAGGGTTACACCCTGTTCCAAGGTGTCCCCACACGGCTGCTACAGGACGGGGACTGGATTGACCTGGGTGGCCGTAGCCTGCAGGTTCTGCACACACCGGGGCACTCCCCCGGCCATATGTGCTTCTGGGAGCCAGAGCGGGGCTATCTCTTTGCCGGAGATTTGGTCTATTTGGGCACGCTATTCGCCTACTATCCTTCCACAAATCCAATTGCCTATCTTGCCTCTTTGGAAACGGTAGCTGCGTTGCCGGTCAAACGGGTGTTTCCTGGTCACCACAGCCTCGGCATCCAGCCAGAAATTTTGATCCGCATGCGGGATGCCTTCCGGTCGCTGTGTGACGCCGGAATGCTACGCCACGGCAGCGGAACCTTCGACTACGGGGACTGGGCCGTATGGCTATAGTCAGCCTGAAGGGGCCAAATATAGCAGTGGGAGAAACTGCGAAATGTCGTAGTTTCTCCCACTGCTTTTAGACGAAAGGCTTGGATCACAGCCTCATTTGCCACTGGCAAGCGACTCCGCCATTCCAGCTAAGGCCATGCTGACCATTTCCCCGAATGGATCATCAGGGTGAACCCGCGTGTCTGCCCGCAGGTTACACAATACGAATTCGCCGAAAATCGATCAGAACGACAGATGTTTCTGCTGGGCGGACACGCGGGTCCGCCCCTACGGCGGGCAGGGAAGCTGTTTGGAAATTACCCGACATGTTATGTCGTTTGATTGCCCTGTTAGGCGGCAATTCCAAGGCCATTCTCGGCAACAACACCGCAGAATCCGCTTACGCATTACATTGGCATTTGACTGTAGGGGCAGACCCGTGTGTCCGCCCAGCGAGAACATCATGCGGTTTTCTCCCATTTTCGGCGAATTCGTAATGCCTACCATGAGCAGACACACAGATCCGCCCTTGCGGCCACGATCTGAAATATCGGAACCCGTTTTTCCCTGTGTCCCTCGCTCAGTTCCTTGGCTGTACGCATATGCTCCCGGGGGGAAGACAGGGCGCTGCCGGGTCAGTGCAAAATGAGGTAAGGCGTTTCCGCCTGTCACTCATTCAGGGCTTGGTCCATAAAGGTGCGCAGAGTCTCTGCGGAGCGGGCCAGGGCCTGGGTTTCCGCCTCGTTCATCACCGGCCGGACCACCCGGGCGATGCCATCCCGATTGATGACGCAGGGCAGGCTGATGGCCACGTTCTGGAGCGCGCCGAATTCCCCATCCAACACATGGGCCACAGGCAGGACGGAATTTTCGTTTTCGCAGATGGCCTCCACGATTCGGCTGGTGGACATGGACACGCCGTAGAAGGTGGCGCCCTTCAGCTTGATCACGGTACCGCCGGCGGTTTTGGTGCGCTCGGCAATCCCAGCGTGATCCAGGGGCTGGCCCTTCTGCGCTTCGTAAAATGCGTCAACCGGTTCCCCGGCGACGGTGGCGCTGGACCAGACGGGGACCTGGCTGTCGCCATGCTCTCCCAAAATGTAGGCGGTGACATTGGACACGTCTACGCCGCAGGCCTCGCCGATCATCTGGCGGAATCGGGCGGTATCCAGAGAGGTGCCGGAACCAATGACCCGGTTGGCGGGAAGGCCGGTCTCCTGCTGCACCACGTAGGTGAGGACATCAACCGGATTGGAGACCACAACCAGGATGGGGTTGGTGGCGTATTGCATAATGCGGTGGGCGATGTCCCGGGTGATGGAGATGTTGGTTTTGGCCAGGTCCAGCCGGGTCTGGCCGGGCTTCCGGGCCACTCCGGCTGTGAGGATGATGATCTGGGCGTCGGCGCAGTCTTCATAGCCGCCATGGCGGACTTTTACCTGGTGAAAAAAAGCGGTACCGTGGACAATATCTAAGGCGCTGCCTTCGGCCCGTTCCTCGTTGATGTCTACCAGAACGATCTCGCTGGCCTGGCGGCGGACCATCAGGGTGTAGCAGACTGCCTCTCCCACATTGCCGGCTCCGATGATGACGATTTTACTTTTGTCCGTGATGCTCATAAGTCAGGACTTCCTTTCCGTGTTGGATTGTGCGCGGAAGATGGGGAAATCGGTACAAAAGTATCAATTAAATCGGTGCTTTTATACCGATTTCCGAAAAAATCGGAATAAATTCGAAATTTTCCGGTTTTTGAGGTAAAAACCGGAAAAATCAGCTTTTGACCAATCATCCTCCATTTTGAATTTTAGCACATTTCTCCACAAATTGCAAGGGCATTTTTTCCCGGCGGGAAGCGCCAGATCTCTCACTTGACAAGGCGTCGGCGGGTGTGGTAAAATTTCCCCAATGCTTGGACGCTGCGGGCTGCTGCAGCGTCCGGTTTTATTGGAGAGCCGGAAATGAGGGTGTGGGAATGAAACTGTATGAACTTTTCATCCTGGCGGTGGGACTGTCCATGGATGCGTTTGCCGTGGCGATTTGTAAGGGATTGGCCATACGCAAGGTCTCCCTCAAGCATGCGGCTTGGGTGGGCCTGTGGTTCGGCGGCTTTCAGATGCTGATGCCCCTGCTGGGCTTTCTTCTGGCCAATTCCTTTGCCCAGGCCATTGCCTCCTTTGACCACTGGATTGCCTTTCTGCTTCTGGCCGTCATTGGCGGCAATATGATTCGGGAGGCTCTGACCGAAGGGGACGAGGAAGTCTCCGGGGATCTGTCTGCCCAGGCTATGCTGCTTCTGGCCATTGCCACCAGCATCGACGCCTTGGCGGCGGGCATTTCTCTGGTGGCAGGGGTGAGCCTGCCCCTGTTTTCCGGTGGGCAGTTCAATGCATCCAGCATTTGGGTGGCCGTTGCACTCATTGGCCTCACCACCTTCCTGTTTTCCGCCTGCGGGGTGAAGCTGGGCAATCGCTTCGGGGCCCGGTATGGCACGAAAGCGGAGGTGACCGGGGGCGTGATTTTGATTCTCCTGGGCCTGAAGATCCTTCTGGAACATCTGGGCGTTTGGTAACAGGCAGGGCAGAGGGGATTTTGCAACTTCATATTTGCTTAATATTTGCCCCCTTTTTTTCTTCACATTTTTCTGGTAAGATCAAGACACAAGCTTAATTGTTTCATTTCTTCACCTCCTTTCTTGATTCCACGGTTCAGTCCCCCTGGCTGAGCCGTGGCTTTTTTTATCCCAGATCTTTCAAAATTCTGAATTTTTTCTATGTATCTTGCTCCAGCGGCTGGAACGTGCTATACTAAACCATATTATGGTAACCGAGAGGAGTCTGGCGTATGCAGTATGCACAGCAGATTATGGGGGAGGTCCGAAAAGCCGTGGTGGGCAAAGACCGGGTGCTTTTATGGAGCCTGGCTACCATCCTGGCCCGGGGCCACATCCTCCTGGAAGATATTCCTGGCGTGGGCAAAACCACGCTGGCTCTGGCCTTCTCCAGGGCGCTGGGCCTGACCTATGGGCGGGTTCAGTTTACACCGGACGTTCTGCCGTCAGACGTAACCGGATACTCCATTTACAATAAGGAGACCGGGGCCATGACCTATCAGCCTGGGGCGGTGCTGTGTAACCTGTTCCTGGCGGACGAGTTGAACCGGGCCACCTCCCGCACCCAGTCCGCCCTCCTGGAGGCCATGGAGGAGGGGCAGGTCACCGTGGACGGTCAGACCCATCCCATCCCCCAGCCCTTTACCGTCATTGCCACCCAGAATCCGGTGGGCGCTGCCGGAACCCAGCTGTTACCGGACAGCCAGATGGACCGGTTTACCATCCGGCTGTCCATGGGCTATCCCGCGCCAAAGGACGAGCGGGATATGATTTTGCGCCGGCAGGAGGGCAATCCGCTGCTACAGATCCACCCCGTGCTCACCCGGGGGCAGCTGGTAGAGCTTCAGGACCAGGCAGCCGGGGTGTACATCCAGACGGAGCTGGTGGACTATGTGGTGCGCCTGATCGGCGCGACTCGGAGCCACCCGTCCATCCTCCGGGGGGCCAGCCCACGGGCCACCCTGTCCGTCACAGCCATGGCCAAGTCCATCGCCTTCCTGAATGGGCGGGATTACGTCATTCCATCGGATGTGCAGACGGTGTTCTGCGACACGGTAGCCCACCGGCTTCTGCTGGAGCCGGGTGTGGAGGCTCGGGGTCGCACGGCGCGGGAGATCCTGGAGGAGATCCTGAAGGGGGCGGCAGCGCCCCGGGTGTCCTGACCATGCTGCGCAACCGGCTCATATATCTGGCTGCTCTGGTGGGGGGCTCAGTATTCTACCTCTTTTTTTACGCTTGGTTTTCCTGGTTCCTCTTGGTGATTCTGTGGAGCCTGCCGGTGCTGTCCCTGGTGGCAAGCCTGCCGGCGATGCTCACCATGGAGCTGTCCGTGGTCCCTCCGGGGAACCCTTGCCGTGGGGAGCAGGCGGAGCTTCGGCTCCAGACGGTGTGCCGCCTGCCCCAGCCCAGGTGCCGCTTTCGCATCCGAGTGACACAGGGCAGTAGCGGTCAGGAGACCATCTGCCGGGCTCGACCCCGGTCGCTGCAAATGGCGCTGCCCCTCCCCACCGGCCATTGCGGCGTTGTGACTTGCAGGGTGGAGCGGGCCCGGGTCTATGACTACCTGGGTTTGTTTGGCCTGCCCCGGCGCTGGATGGGGCAGACGGAGACTTTGGTGCTGCCCCGGCCAGATCCGCCGGAGCGTCTTCCCAATCTGGCGCAGCTCCAGGTCCTGTCTTATCACGCCAAGCCTGGCGGCGGCTATGCAGAGGTCCATGAGCTGCGGGGCTACCGGCCGGGAGACAGCCTCCGGGAGGTCCATTGGAAGCTGACGGCCAAGGTGGACCATCCCATTGTCCGGGAACCCCAGACCCCCAATCGAGGGCCGGTAATCCTGACACTGGATCTGCCCGGAGACCCCGGGGCGCTGGACAGCTGCCTGGACCAAACCTGCTGGCTGGCCCGGTGGCTCCTGGACCATGGGATCACCCATGTGGTCCGCTGGCTGGAGGAAAGCGGTCCCCAGTTCTACGAAGTGGGCCAGGTGGAGGATCTTCCCGACCTGGCCGGGCGGCTCTGCCGTTCCGGCCCCACGCCTGCAGGCGTGACCAGCCGGACCTTGGCTGCCGACGCCTGCTGGCATTACCACGTTCTGCCCAGGGAGGAGGGTCCCTCATGAACCAGCGCCCCCGGGAAGAAGCCCGGTTTTTCACCTTTTTTACCTGCCTGCTGTTGAATTTGGGGCTGACCTTTGGCAGCATCTTCTGCCCCATCACCGCCTTTCACCTGCCGGTGGAGGAGGGGGTGCTAGCGGCCGTCCTGGCGCTCGTGTGTCTGCTGTCCGCCCTCCTCTATCGTTACCGGCGGGCCGGCCTGTGGATGCTGGGCCTGTGGGTTTTGGCTTTGGCCGGGGTGCTGCTCCTGGCCTGGGAGGACCTGGAGCAGGGGACTCGGTATGTCTATACCCGACTGACGTCTATTTATCACATTGCCTATGACTATCTTCAGCTGCCAGCCTGGAGGCCCAGGGGGCCCGGAGACGCCACCTGTCTGTTTGCCCTCTGGGGCGGGGCGCTGGCGTCGGTGAATGCCTGGGTGATCCGGCGGCGGCAGAGTGTCGCCCCTGCCTTGCTGCTGGATGCGCTGCCTTTGGCCCTGTGTCTGGTGGTGGTGGATACGCCGCCGGATCTCTGGTGCCTGATTCTCTTCCTGGCCAGCGCTTGCCTGCTGATTTTGACCCAGTCCAGCCGGGTCCGCAGTCCCCGGGGGGGCAGTCGGCTGACGCTGGGGCTGGCCCTGCCGGTGGTGGCCGTCCTGGTGGCGATTTGCCTGGCCATCCCGCCGGCTACCTACACCCGCACCCAGAGTGCCGATGAAATTCTACAAGCGGCGCTGAACTGGGCCGGAAAGGTCTTGCCTCTGGAGCTGAACAGTCGCGGCAACCTGCAGCTGAACCTGCCCGCCACCACGGGCAACTCGGCTGGCGTGGATCTGCGGATGGGCCCCAGGCAGCACAACCGCCGGGTTGTGATGGAGGTTCTGGCAGAGGAGTCCGGTGCGCTTTACCTGCGCGGCGGCGCCTTTGGCGCCTATACCGGACTCCGATGGGACAACCTGCCGGAGGACGCTTACGCCGGCTGCCCGGAGCCGGAGCAGGGCCTGCTGGATCAGACGCCGTTCATTGAAAACGTCAAGACCCTCTCCATTCGCACCCGCCTCATCCAGCCGGAGATTTACGTGCCGTATTATCTGAAGACTCTGCCGGAAGTCGGCACGCCCCGGCAGGACGCCAGACTGGACAATTCGGACCGGGTGCGGACGTATGATGTGATGTACTGGACCTACTGGAATCCGGATCCCGCGGGCCAGCTTATCAGGAGCTACTCCAGATTGACCGAATATGACGTCTTCGTTGAGAATGCAGACATTTACACAGGCCTCCCGGAAGCCAGCCGCAATGCCCTTCTGGACATTGCCCAGGAGGCGGGGTTGACGGATCTGGATCAAGGGGAGCTGCCCCAGGCGGTGACGGAGTTTGTCCGGTCCTCCGCCCGGTACGATTTGGACACCCCCAGCATGCCGGCGGGACAGTCGGACTTTGCCGCTTGGTTTCTCACCGAGAGCGACACGGGATATTGCGTCCATTTTGCCGCTGCCACAGCCGCTATGCTTCGGGCTCTCCAGGTACCGGCCCGGGTGGTCACCGGCTATCTGGTGGATGCTGAGGCAGGAAATTGGACGGAGGTCACCATGGACAACGCCCACGCCTGGGCAGAATATTACTGTTGGGGTCTGGGCTGGGTTCCCCTGGAGGCTACGCCGCCGGATGGCGTCGATTCCACCCTGCGGGGGGAAGAGAGCACCGAACCCTCGTCTCAGCCGGATGAGGACCCGGAAGATACAGAACCCTCTGCCTACGAGCCCACGGAAAAGACGGAACCCACCGAGGACCCGAATGCCTCGGATGCATCAAAAGATGGCCGGGGCTTTGTACGCCTGCAGCTTCCCATCTGGCTCGCCTGTGGGCTGGCCCTGCTGTGCCTGGCGCTCCTGCGCCGCCCGGTGACGCTGCGTCTACGCCGCCGGGAGATGGGACGGGAGCCGCCCAACCGGCAGCTTCTGCACCGGTGGCGTCTGGCGCTTCCTCTGGCCCGACTTTTGGGGCAAAACCAGCCGGAGGAGCTGGAGGCCCTGGCCCTGAAAGCCCGATTCAGCCAGCACACCATCACCCAAGAGGAGCTGGGAGTGCTGGCGGCCTGGCAGACTGCTTTGGAGGAGGCGCTCCGGAAGGCGCCTCTGTGGAAGCGGCTGTATGCCCGGTGGATTCTCGTCCTGATTTGAGCAAAGAAATAGGAGGCTCTGACGTGAACGAAAAGATCTTGGTGGTAGATGATGAGCAGGAGATCGCCGACCTGGTCAGCCTCTACCTGAAAAATGAGGGGTATACCGTCTTTCCCTGCACCCTGGGCGCAGAGGCCCTGGCCTGTGTGGAGCGGGAGGAGCTGTCTCTGGCCATTTTGGACGTGATGCTTCCGGATATGACCGGCTTTGACCTCTGCCGCAGAATTCGGGAGAAACACATGTTCCCCATTGTAATGCTGACGGCCAAGGTGGAGGACATGGACAAAATCACGGGCCTGACCCTGGGGGCGGACGACTATATGACCAAGCCCTTCAACCCCCTGGAGCTGGTGGCCCGGGTGAAGACCCAGCTTCGCCGCTACACCACCTACAATGCGGCGGCGGAGAATCAAAAGCAAGTGTACGACTTTGCCGGTTTGTACATCTGCCGGGACAGCCGGAAGTGCAGTCTCTATGGCCGGGAGCTGTCCTTTACGCCCCTGGAGTTTGACATTCTCTGGTACCTGTGTGCGCACCGGGGGGCGGTGGTCTCCTCGGAGGTGCTGTTTGAGGCGGTGTGGGGAGAGAAATATCTGGACAATAACAACACCGTCATGGCCCACATCGCCCGGATCCGGGAGAAGATGGGGGAGCCCAGCCGGAAGCCCAGGTTCATCAAAACCGTCTGGGGGGTGGGTTATACCATTGAGTGATCCAAAGATCCGGGGCCGGACCAGCCGGCTCACCCGGCGGCTTTTGGGCCAGTATTTGCTGGCGGTGGCCGGGTTTTTGGTGGCTCTGGGGGTCGGGTCAATGTTGGCGCAGCGCATTTGCAGCCTCTTCATCTGGCAGGAAACAGATCCCCTGTACCAAGTGTTGTCTTTTGTTAAGAATTATCTCTTGGTCTTTTTGGGCGGCGCGGTGCTCTTGGGCTGGGCCTGGATCACCTACCGGTTCATCTCCCGGCCCCTTCGATACCTGGACCAGGTGGCTGCGGCGGCTGCCAAGCTGGCCCACCCCAGTGAGGAACCCATTCTCCTGCCGGAGGACCTGGGGGAGACGGAGTACGAGCTGAACCAGGTGCGCTTGCGGGCCCTGCGGGACGCCCGCGCCGCCCGGGATGCGGAGCAGCGGAAAAATGACCTGATTGTCTATCTGGCCCATGACCTGAAGACGCCTCTCACCAGCGTCATCGGATATCTCACCCTCTTGCAGGATGAACCCCAGATCTCTCCGGAGCTTCGGGCCAAATACACCGGCATTGCCCTCCACAAGGCCCAGCGGCTGGAGGAGCTGATCAACGAATTTTTCGACATCACCCGGTTCAGCCTGTCTCATCTGGCCTTGTCCAAGCAGGAGGTGAATCTGAGCCGGATGCTGGAGCAGCTGACCTATGAGTTCCAGCCGCTGCTGGTGGAGAAGGAGCTATCCTGGACCTTGGAGCTGGCCCCCAATGTGCGGGTGCTCTGCGATCCGGACAAGTTGGAGCGAGTGTTTGACAATCTGTTCCGGAACGCGGTGCACTATAGCTACGGCCAGACCGCCATTGCGGTCCGTCTGGAGCAGACCGGGACCCAGGTGGCCGTTCGGGTGGAGAACCGGGGGAAAACCATCCCGCCGGAGAAGCTGGGCCAGATTTTTGAGCAGTTTTTCCGCTTGGATTCCGCCCGGGGCACCACCACCGGCGGGGCCGGTCTGGGCCTGGCCATTGCCAAGGAGATTGTGGAGCTCCACGGGGGCACCATCTCCGCCGAGAGTCAGGACGAACGCATTGCCTTCACCGTTCGCCTCCCCCTGGCGTTTCAGAAAAATGTATGATTTTTGCGAGAAAGCCATAAAATTCCCAGTAGGAAAAGCGAAAACAAACGAGTCCCCGCTCTGGTATGATGGACATACCAGGCGGGGACTTTTGCTGTGCAAATTGCAGACAATGGGCTCTGCCGGATGGTAAGGAGGTTCTGTTTATGGCGCGCCGGCGTATCACCCAAATGTTTCCATGGCTTCTGCCCCTCCGAAGGTGGCAGCGGCGCTTTTGCTTTTATACCAAAATGCGGTGGGATGGGGCGGTGTATGCCTCTCACCGGGAGCGGAAGAGACTGCCCCATTTGCTCTTTGAGACCACCTGTCCCATGTACAACCGGGAGACCGGCTTCGACATGGTGTACCAGGAGAACAAGGTGTTTAACCTGAAGCTGGCGGCAGCCACCCTGGACCGCCTGCTCATCCGCCCGGGGGAGACCTTCTCCTTCTGGCGTCTGGTGCGGTACGCTGACCGGAAGACACCCTACCGGGACGGTTTGGCGGAGGTGAACGGGAAGCTCACCGTCCAGCCGGGCGGCGGCCTGTGCCAGCTGAGCAACCTCCTGTTCTGGATGTTTCTGCACACCCCCCTCACCCTCATAGAGCGTCATGGCCACCGGATCAAGGATTTCCCCGAGCCTCCCAGTGATGCGCCTCTGGGCGTAGACGCCACTGTGGCCGAGGGCTGGCTGGATCTGCGGGTTCGGAACGACACAGAGATCACCTTCCAGATTACGGTCACGCTGGAGGGGGACGCCATTACCGGGCGGGTATCCACCGACCGGGAGCTGGGCCTCCGGTATGAAGCGGTCAACGAAAACCTGGTGTATACCCGCCAGAGTGGCGCGGTATACGAAGAGGTAGACGTGGTGCAGCGGGCCATGGACTCGGCTACGGGCATTTGCGTGTCCACCCGGAACATGTACCGGAATCGATGTGAAATTGGCTACCGGCTGCCTGCCGGTACCGTCATACAAGAGAAAGGATGAGTACAGATGAAACAAAAGCGCATTGCCGTCCTCTTTGGCGGCAGTTCTTCGGAGCACAGCGTCTCCCTGGCCTCTGCGGCAGGGGTTTTGGCCCATATGGACCGGGCGCGGTATGTCCCTGTCATGGTGGGCATCACGGAGCGAGGAGACTGGTACCATTACACAGGCAGCCTGGAGCGCATTGCCGCCGGGACCTGGCAAGACGGTCCGGACTGCGCGCCGGCCCTCCTCTCACCCAGCGCCAGGGACCGGGGGCTCCTGGTCTTTCGGGAGCGGAAGGTGGAGCGGATGGCGCTGGACGGCGTTTTTCCCGTTCTCCATGGCAAAAACGGGGAGGATGGTTCTGTCCAGGGCCTGTGCCAGCTGGCGGGGCTTCCGGTGGTGGGTTGCGGCGTTCTGGCCTCTGCTCTGTGCATGGATAAGGACCGGGCCCACCGGCTGGTGCAGGCGGCGGGGCTCCAAGTGCCTGCATCCTTCTCCCTGGAGCCGGGCTTTTGCCAGGAGGAGGCCCTGGAGCGGGGCGCTGACATGGGCTACCCCCTCTTTGTGAAGCCTGTCCGGGCAGGCTCATCCTATGGGGTCTCCAAGGTGTATCGGCCGGAGCATCTGCTTCCAGCCATTTCCGCTGCATTGCGGTATGACAATCGGGTGCTGGTGGAGGCCGCCATGGATGGAACGGAGGTGGGCTGCGCTGTCATGGGAACCCAGACCCTCCGGACCGGCAAAGTAGACCAGATTGCCCTGGACAGCGGCTTTTTTGACTACACGGAGAAGTACAACCTGATTACAGCAAAGATCCATGTGCCGGCCCCCATTCCGGCCCAGACGGCTGCGCGACTGAAGGAGACGGCCAAGGAAATCTACCGGATTTTGGGATGCTCCGGCTTTGCCCGGGTGGATATGTTCCTCACCAGTGCCCAGGAGATCTTCTTTCACGAGGTGAACACCATTCCCGGCTTCACGCCCCACAGCCGGTTCCCCAAAATGATGGAGGCTGCCGGGATGTCCCTGCAAGAGGTGATTACCCAGGCCATTGAGGAGGCGGTGACCCTGTGAAATCCGTCCGGGAGCGAGTGACAGAGTACAGCAAGGGGGACAATCTGGACCTGTTTTGGCGGCTGTTTCGCCTGCGGGAGCGGACCCGCAGCAGGTTGGGAGGGGAGGCTCTGACTTTCCTCCTCAGCCGCATGGCCCGGCGGCACGGGGGCTATGTGGGAAGGACGGCAGTCATTGAGGGATTTCTGTCCCTGCCCCATGGCCTGCATGGGGTCTACATTTCCCGCTATGCCAGCATCGGCGCCGATTGCCGGATTTACCAAAATGTCACCATCGGCGAGGTCCGGGGAAAAGCGCCTCAAATCGGGCGGAATTGCCTGATTGGGGCCGGCGCTGTGGTGGTGGGGGATATTCGCATTGGCGACGGAGTCAAAATCGGAGCGGGGGCGGTGGTGTGCACCGATGTGCCGGAGGGCTGCACGGTGGTGGCTTCGCCCTCGCGGATCCTACGAAGGGAGTGACGGCCCATGGAGGGGATGCAGCGTCCCGGAAGGGCTTGGATTGCGCTGAATTTGGAACATCTCCGGCACAATGTGGCGGCGCTACAGGCGCGCTTGCCTCTGGGCTGCCAGCTGATGCCGGTGGTGAAGGCCAACGCCTACGGTCACGGTGCGGTTCCCATTGCCCGGGAGCTGAACAGCCTGGGCATCCGGGCTTTCTGTGTGGCCACGGCGGAAGAGGGGGCGGAGCTCCGTAAAAACGGCGTTGCCGGGGACATTCTGGTTCTGGGCTTTACTCCTCTGGAGGAGATGGCCCTGGCCCGGCGCTATGACCTGATCCAGACGGCGGTGGATTGGGAATATGCCAGGCAGTTAAACGAACTGGGCGTTCCCATCCGGGTCCATGTGGCGGTGGACACGGGAATGCACCGGCTGGGGGAGCGGTGGGAACATCTAGAGCGCATTTGCGCCATCTATGCCATGGAGCACCTTCGCGTAGAGGGAATCTTCACCCATCTGTGTGCCGATGATACGGATGTTCCCCGGGACCGGGCCTTCACTGCCAGCCAGGCAGAAGCCTTCAGCCGGCTGCTCCGGCAGCTGGAGGACCGGGGCGTCCGGCCTGGCAAGCGCCACCTTTTGGGCAGCTATGGGCTGCTGCACGTCCCGGATTTGGGCGGGGACTATGCCCGGGTGGGCATGGCGCTGTACGGGATGCTGAGTACCGCCGATGACACCCGGCGCTGGGGCGGGGAGCTGCGGCCGGTGCTGTCTCTCCACGCCAGGGTCGCCGCCGTCAGAACCCTGCACCCCGGTGAACACGCAGGCTATGGCTTGGATTTTACCGCAGACCGGGAGACGCGTATAGCCGCCCTCACCATCGGCTATGCCGACGGCCTGCCCCGGGCGTTGGGCTCCGGTGTGGGCAGGGTACTCCTTGGCGGCAGGCGCGTTCCCATCGTGGGGCGAATCTGCATGGATCAGACCCTGGTGGACGTCACGGCCATTCCGGAAGTTCGGGCCGGGGACCCAGTCACCCTCCTGGGCGAGTCCGGCGGCAGCGCCATTTCCGCCTGCGACATGGCGGAGCAAGCCGGTACCATTGCCAATGAGATTCTGAGCCGCCTGGGTTCCCGCCTGGAGCGCTGGCCGGTCGGTCAAACAGAGCCTGCCCGGGAGCTTGCGCTGGCCTTGGCCAGGTAGGCGGTTGGAACCGGGGCGGCACAGGGCAGAAACGAAAAAACTCCTTCTGAACAAGTTCAGAAGGAGATATTTTCAGGAGAATCAGGCCAGCTTGTTGAGCTTCAGGGTCATGCAGCTCTTTTTCCGGGCAGCGTTGTTCTTGTGAAGAATTCCCTTCTTCACGCCCTGGTCAACGGTCTTGACGGCGGCCTTGTAGGCGACGTCGGCCTGCTCGCGGTTGCCGGAGGCCACGGCGGCTTCGAACTTCTTGACAGCCGTCTTCAGCGCGGACTTGTCGGCCTTGTTCTTCTCGTAAGCGGCTCTGGACAATGCGACTCTCTTCTTTGCGGACTTAATGTTGGGCATGGGTTACACCTCCTCCAACGCGTTTGTGTCAAACTGGCCCAAGGCCAGTCTCATGCAGAAATACATTATAGCGGGTCTGGGACCTAAAATCAATAGGTTTTTTTGAAAATTTCCTGTTTTCGGTTAGAAACTGGGACGGCGGACCAAACTAGGAAAAAAAGCAGGAGGTACCGACATGCAGGTGCGGACGGATTTGGCCGAGGAGGCCCAGGACCTGTGGAAGCAATCGGCGGGGAAGACCACCCAGCTGGAGGGCGTCAAGGCCCGGAGTTGGGAGGACCGCGGAGTACGCCGCCATCAGGTCCAGATTTTGGATGAGCGGGGGGAGAAGGCCCTGGGTAAGCCCAAGGGGACCTATGAGACCCTCTGGGTACCGGGAGATGGCCGCCCCACGCCGGAGGCGGCAGAGGCCCTGGGAGAGGCTGTGGCGAGCCTTCTGGACCTGCGGGGCGGGGAGAGCGTCCTGGTGGTGGGCCTGGGGAACCGGGATATGACCCCGGATGCCGTGGGTCCCTTCAGTGCCGGCGGCGTCCTGGTGACCCGGCATCTGCGGAAGCAGCTGCCTCAGGTGTTTGCGGCCATGCGCCCGGTGAGCGCCCTGGTACCCGGGGTGTTGGGAACGACTGGAGTGGAAAGTGCGGAAATTGTCCGCAGCGTGGTGGAAGCCACCCGGCCCGACCGGGTGGTGGTGGTGGACGCCCTGGCCGCCGGTGGTGCGGACCGGCTCTGCCGGGTGATTCAAGTGACGGATGCCGGGATTGTACCCGGCTCCGGCGTGGGCAACAGCCGGGCCGCCTTTTCTGCCGAGACCCTGGGGGTGCCGGTGGTGGCGGTGGGGGCGCCCACGGTGATGGATGCCCGGCAACCAGGGGAGCGGGAACCGCTTATGGTGACGCCCCGGGATGTGGATGCCCGGGTGCGCCGTTTGTCAAGCCTAATTTCTGCGGGAATCAATGCCGCCCTTTTTCCAGACTGGAGTTATGACGAAATTGCACAATTTGTCGATTAATGGGGGCTGGGATTATGTCAATCGACACTGTATGTCCAGAGGATGTGCACAGGGCTGTGGAACTGTGGATAAACCTGTGGAGATTGTGCAAAACTTCGCGTTGTCCACAGCTGGCCGGTGTTCACCGGATTTTTTCTGAGAAAACCGGGTGCATAAGTTTGTGAATATCCGCTGATTGGAGCGAGTATTTCAAAAATTACGTCGCCTGTTGTGGAAAAAGCGGGAGGTGGAAACACCTCGGAAAAATTGGAATTTTTCAGTTTTGTGTCTGTCGAAGCCGGTCATTTCCCGGCCCGGACCCTGGAGGACGGGAGGATTTTTGTAGGATATCACAAAATTAGAATTCCCACTTGACAGGATCCGGCGGCTTGTTTGCAGGGGAATGCGCCGGGAGATGGGGAGCTTTTTGACGCATTTGGGGTGTTTACAAAAAATCCTTGGGATGTTTATATCTTGTTTCCCGTCTGGTCATACTTTTTTCACAAATCGGCCGTATGATGATGACATCAAAAACACCGGCAGGTCAGTCCCGGTAAGGAGATGCAGCAACATGGAAGAATACGAAAACAACAGTTTGCACAACTGTACCGATGAGAATGAATTGGATTCCCAGCCGTCCCCGGCCGAGGACTTTGCAGCCCCCCAGGAGGACCCCACCCCAGAGGCAGAACCTTGTTGGACCCCAGACGCTAAGGAGGAACCCCAAGCGGAGGAACAGAGCGAGGCGGCCACTTCCTATCACAATGCAGGGACCGGGCGGAAGGAGTCTCCCTTTGCCGATTCTCCCTATGTGATGGGCGAGCCGCCCCAGGAGAAATCCAGACCCACCGGCGACTGGGAGACGGCGTACAATCACTTTGAAACGCCCAAACAGCCCAAAGTCAAAAAGCCCAGGGAGAAAAAATCCCGGGGAGCCGGTCCGATTGTGGCAGCCGCCTTGGCCTGCGCGGTCATTGGCGGCATCGGAGGCGGCGCCCTCACAGCCCACCTGGTGGACAGCCGGTGGGAAAAGACCACGGCAGAGATGCAGTCCAGCTTCCAGAGCCAGCTGGCGGCCCTGGAGAGCGGCAAAACGGGAAACACGGGCAACGGTATCACCGTCAATCCGGTTTCCAATTCCGGCAAGATGACGCCGGCTCAGGTCTATGCCCAGAATGTGGAGTCGGTGGTGTCCATCACCAACCAGGGCGTCACCAACGGCATGTTTGGACAGGAGGCCTTTACCGGCTCCGGTTCCGGCTTCATTTTGACGGCGGACGGCTATGTGCTCACCAACCACCATGTCATTGATCAGGCCCAGACCATTCGGGTGACCCTCTACGACGGGACGGAATATGAGGCGCAGCTGGTGGGCTCCGACGCGATAAGCGATGTGGCCCTCCTGAAGATTGACGCCCAGGACCTGCCGGCAGTGACCATTGGCAGCTCCGACAATCTGGAGGTCGGCGACCAGGTGGCCGCCATTGGCAACCCCTTGGGGGAACTCACCTCCACCCAGACGGTGGGCTACGTCAGCGCTAAGGACCGCTCCGTGAATACAGACGGAACCATCATCAATATGCTCCAGACCGATGCCGCCATCAACTCCGGCAACTCCGGCGGCCCGCTCTTCAACATGAACGGGGAGGTCATCGGCATTACGACGGCAAAGTACTCCGGCTCCACCTCCTCTGGCGCGTCCATTGAGGGCATCGGCTTCGCCATCCCCATCAACGACGTGATGAAGCTGGTGGATGACCTGATGGAGTATGGGTATATCACCGGCCAAGCTTATCTCGGCGTCACCATTCACACCCAGGATCTGGACGCTGCCACCGCTGCGGCCTACGGCCTGCCGGTTGGCGCCAGAGTAGAGACAGTGACGGCAGGCTCCTGCGCCGAAAAAGCCGGCCTGAAGGCGGGGGACATCATCACCGCCGTGGGGGACTATTCGGTTTCCGGCTATTCCAACCTGGCATACGCCCTGCGGAATTTCAATGCCGGAGACACCACGACGATTTCCGTCTTCCGCTCCGGCCAGGAGCTGACCCTGCAGGTCACGTTTGACGAGAAGACGGCCAATACAGTCACCGGCCCGGTGGAGGCGACCCAACCCCAGGAGAGCACCGGCGACGAGTCCCAGCAGCCCCAGGGGGAGATGCCGGAGTCCGGTTCTTATGATGACTGGTACGACTATTTCTACCGGTTCTTCGGAGGCAACGGCAACTGAGTCGGCCCCATGCAAGTTCAGCCGTCCAAGGCTTGTTCATAGATCGCATACACGTTCTTCTTTCCTATTTCTTCCTTTTCGTTTTGTGCCAGGAGCACCGGACTGCTCCGGATTGCTCCACAGGGGCTGTCTCAAAACTTCGTTTTGAGGCAGCCCCTGCTCTATGCGCCGGTGCGGTAGTTTGGGGAAACCCGGGTTCAGCCCGGCTGCAGGAAATGAAAAAAGAATCCCGGGCGAATCCCTCCCCATTTTGAGATGGGAGGCACTCGCCCGGGGTTTATTTCTGTGCAAAGTGGCAGAATCAGACGTTGAAGAGGAAATTCACAATGTCGCCGTCCTGCATCACATATTCCTTCCCCTCACTGCGGACCAGACCTTTGGCTTTGGCGGCGGACATGGTGCCGCAGGCCTTGAGATCCTGGAAGGCGATGACCTCGGCCCGGATGAAGCCCCGCTCGAAGTCGGTATGGATCTTTCCGGCGGCCTGAGGGGCCTTGGTGCCCTTCTGGATGGTCCAGGCCCGGCACTCGTCGGAGCCGGCGGTCAGGAAGGAGATGAGACCCAGCAGGGCGTAGCTGCTGCGGATCAGCCGGTCCAGGCCGGACTCCCGCAGGCCCAGTTCCTCCATGAACATGGCCTTTTCCTCCGGGTCGTCCAGCTCGGCGATGTCGGCTTCCAGCTTGGCGCAGATGGGCAGCACCTGGCTGCCCTCCTGGTCCGCCAGTTCCCGGACCTTCTGGAAATAGGGGCTGGATTCCGGCTCGTTGACCTGGGTTTCGGAGAGGTTGGCGGCGTAAATGGTCTTCTTTAGGGTGAGAAGGTCGGAGGTGGCGATGAGAGCCCGGTCGTCGTCGGAGCAGTCGTAGGTCCGGGCCAGCTGGCCTTCGTTCAGATGGGCCAGGAGCCCCTGGAACACCTCCACCTCGTGGAGGAACCGCTTGTCCCCGCCCTTGGCGGCCTTCTGGGCCTTGTCCACCCGGCGGGTGACCATTTCCGCATCGGCCAGAATGAGCTCCAGGTTGATGATGTCGATGTCCCGCAGAGGATCTGTGGAGCCCTCCACATGGGTCACATTGGGATCGTCGAAGCAGCGGACCACGTGGACAATGGCGTCGGTGGTGCGGATGTTGGAGAGAAATTTGTTGCCCAAGCCCTCGCCCTTGGAGGCGCCCTTCACAAGCCCTGCGATGTCCACAAACTCAATGACTGCCGGGGTGAACTTCTTGGGCTGATGCACCTCCCGCAGCCACTCCAGCCGCTCGTCCGGGACAGAAACCACCCCCACGTTGGGGTCGATGGTGCAAAAGGCGTAGTTATCCGCCGGAACCCCGGCGCTGGTAATGGCGTTGAAGAGGGTGGACTTGCCCACATTGGGCAGGCCAACGATTCCTAATTTCATATGATCTGATATCTCCTTCGATGTTCCATTGTTTCAAGGGTTTCCGCCTGTGGCGTTTGCGCGGCATACAGCCCGCCGTGTCTTTGGCAGATCCCCTGCTTGTATGGGTGATTTTCGAGATTCCTTCCCGTCGATGGCGCCCTTTTTACAGAGAAAAAGGCGCATCACAACGCATTCAGTATAGCACGCAACGCCCCTTTTCTCAAGCGGCTGTGAACACATCTGCCGAAGTATTTGCAGATATTTTCAAAGGGCCCAGATCGCCAGCTTTTGGCTGATGAGACACATCCGCTGTCTGCGTATAGTGGAAAATAAGTGTTTCGGCCTTTCGACTGTTATACGCATTTTCTTTTTGGGAAAGTCTCCGAGCTGCTCCGACGTTGACTTTTGTCGTAATTCTGAGTATAATATTTTTGAATTGTTAATCGAGGTGATTGAAAGGATTTCATGGCCGAGATTACTACCATTGCCAAAAAACGCGGCGGTGTCATTGAAACAAAGGTTACTGCGCAGCGTGGCGTTTCCGAGGCCATGCGTTGCAAGCTGAGCGTAGAGAGCAGTTTGCACGGAGAATGATCTGTGCGATACACAGGAGGAGAGCACCCATGCCAACACTTGAATGGATCGGAAAGAGCAAGGTGATCAACCATCATCAGGAAGTACCGTTTCGGGTATTGGAACGTCAGTACAGCTATGATGAGAGCGGCCAGCACGATGAGGATAACGGCAGCGAGAATATGATCATCCGGGGCGACAATCTGGAGGCCCTGAAAGCGCTACTGCCCCGGTACGAGGGGCGGGTGAAGTGTATTTATATCGAAATTAAGACGCAAAATTTGATACAAAGCACAGCGGCCTGACCAAAGGGGTGTCGTAGGGGTTAAAGGGGTGTCGGTCTGATTAGGGGTGTCGGTTTTCAGGAACCGGCGCTGTTTTTATATTGACAGCCACAGTATAATTGTGAGGTAAGATTTCTCGCATCCAAGGTATTAATGAGCTTCTTGTAAATCTTCAGGTAGAGGGGGATATTTCCGTGCCGACGAAGAACCAACATTATGTGCCGAGAGTCTATCTTAAGGCTTGGGAAACGAAAGTTGAGACTAACAAAGAGCCAACAAAGCAATTTGACGGAGTATACTTTTTTGAGAATGGGGCTACTGTAGCTGAAGGACGGACTATCGAGACCATACTGTGGGAACCACATTTATACACCATCAGTTTTCGCCAACTATATATTGCGGATAAATGTCCGAAAGTCTACAGCTATTTTGTTGAAAAAGTTTATGAAGCAATGATTAATAATAGCCCCAAGCCGGTTTATGGCAAGTTGGGTTACAGTATAATCCGAAACAAGCAGAGTGTCCGAAAGCATTTAAACGATGTAGACAAGTGGGAGTTCTACTATGTGGACGATAATTCTTTAGCCCGAAAAAAGGCGATAATTAATCGTCTCGATGACATGAACTGCTACATCATAGAGGATTCGTTAGACCGTTTTTATGAAACCCGATGGGAGAGCATTCTCAGAACTTTTGTTGATGAAGTGCACAATGCGTTGCCTGCTCCAGGAGGAAATGGGGAAAGGGTGATTTCTGAAAAAGCTGCAAAAGACATGTTAGAATTTTTCTTTATGATGCTTTGTCGCAGTCCTCAATTCAATGCTATGGGCATATATACATGGATAAATGATATGCTAAAGCAAGCCTTTGGTACCGGGAATGAAGTAGATGACTTCATGGAGGCAATATGGTTCTCGGAGCTTTATAGCATGTTTTTCAAAAATCAGGGTGGTTTTTATAATACCGCGTTATCAATATCCGTAGAAAAACTTCAGTTCATACTATTTGAAGCAAATCATAACGCTGGAACATTTATAACCTCTGACAATCCAGCCTTTCAACACATCTCCCTTGTTGAAACTACTAATATGAATGGGTATTGTTTTCCTATCAGTCCTCAGTACTTCCTGTTTATCGCTAAAGGTAGTGAGCCTGTAAATTATGTCGACTACCGCATGGCAGATAGACTTACAGTCAAAAAGTTTAATCAAATTGTGGCGTCGCATAGTAAAAACATAATTGTGGCTTCCGAGAAGATACGGCAAAACCTTTTTTGAGTAAAGCAAAGCTCCCTGCTACCGGAGATAACCTCCAGCGGCAGGGAGCCGTTTTCGTTTCTGGGGTCAGGCTTTGACTTCCTGCCCGTTTTTGAAGGTGAAGCGGATGTCGTCGGCAGAGTAGACGGTGCCGTAGTCCACCAGCCCGTGCCAGCTTTCCAGCGTAAAATCGGTCAGCTCATCCGGCATGGCTGCAAAGGCTTTCAGGAAATCCTCAATGCTGGCCCGCTGGGTCTGCATCTGATGGATTTCCGCTGTGACCTCATCCAGTCGGGCCTTGGCCTTCTCGAATCGTTCAGTCAGGCCGTCGTAGCGTTTCTGGTATTCGGTCTGGTCGAGGGCAACGTGGGCATTTTCGTAGATGCACTGCTGAACCATATCGGAGACCACCTGCGTCTCCTGCTGGAGTTCTTCCTGCTCCCGCTCCAAATCGGTGGTGTCAAAGAGCAGGGACATCATCTCCCGGCCATCCGCGATGACCGTATCCTTGGTGGCCAGCAGCTTATTTGCCGCTGACAGGAACGCCTGCTGGATGATGTCATCGGTCAGGTGCGGAGTGCTGCAATGCTTGTCGCCGTCGAATTTGTGATTGCACTGCCAGATGACCTTCCGGTACTTGCTATTGGAGTGCCATACCTTTGAGCCGTACCAGCTTCCGCACTCACCGCAGCGGATTTTACTGGAGAAGGTGTGGACGCCACTGTGGTACTTCCGGCCCTTGCCGCGCTTCTCCATCTCCCGCTGCACCATCTCGAAGGTGTCCGGGTCGATGATAGCCTCGTGGTTGTCCTCCACATAGTATTGCGGGATTTCGCCCTCATTGACCTTCTTTTTCTTCGTCAGGTAATCGACCGTGTAGGTCTTTTGCAGGAGAGCACAGCCCTTGTATTTCTCGTTCGACAGGATGCTTTTGACCGCCGAGGTGTTCCACTTGGGCTTTCCTCCGGGAGACAAGATGCCGTCATCCGTGAGCTGCTGGGCGATGCCGTTGTAGGTCATGCCCTGAAGGAACATGGCGTAGATGCGCTGAACAATGGCCGCTTGCTCCCGGTTGACCACCAGATTGCCGTCCGGCCCACGGTCGTAGCCGAGGAACCGGTTGAACGGAACCGTGACTTTGCCGTCTGCAAAGCGCTTCCGCTGGCCCCAGGTGCAGTTTTCAGAAATGCTCCGGCTTTCCTCCTGCGCCAGCGAGGACATGATGGTCAGGAGCAGCTCGCCCTTCCCATCGAACGTCCAGATATTCTCTTTCTCAAAATAGCACTCGATGCCGTTTTCCTTGAGCTGGCGGATGGTGGTCAAGCTGTCCACCGTGTTCCGGGCAAACCGGCTGACGCTCTTGGTCACGATGAGGTCGATTTTTCCGGCCAGCGCATCCGCGACCATGCGTTTGAAGCCCTCGCGGTGCTTGGTGCTGGTGCCCGTGATGCCTGCGTCCGTATAGACGTCGACGAACTCCCAATCGTCCCGGCTCTTGATGTAATTGGTGTAATAATCAATCTGGGCCTCATAGCTGGTGAACTGGTCGTCGTGGTCAGTGGAAACACGCGCATAACCGGCGACCCGGCGCTTTTTCTGCTCCGTGATAGGCGTAGCTGTGAAGCGGGTCAGCGTAGCCGGGATGGTGGTAATCTTCTTAGTCGTTTTCGGCATGGCGTTCCCTCCATTTCGCTTTCATGACCTCGCTCATGTGCTTCTTCCTCTCCTCGGTCTGGCGTGGCATTTGGCGCTTCTGGACGAAGGTTCTGGAAGCCTCGTGCCCATCCCGGAAGTGAAAGACAATCTGATTGTCTGCGGGCACCGTTGCGTAAGCCAGCTGCTGATTGAAAAGCTCCTCGTCAAACTCCGGCAGGCCAATAACATCCGCGATGAGCGCCTTGAGCGTGTCCTCCCGGATGCCGACCTTGGAGCAGCCCACCGCTGTCGGCGACGAACAGTACCAGGAACGTACTACCGTCCCGTCCACGCGCTTGTGCGTCTGGCAGCGATAGTTCGCTCCGCAGCGCCCGCATTTGATGAAGTGAGTGAAGGTGTGATAGCATTTCCATCCGGTCTCCCGACTGCGCCGGTACTCACTGACCGCCTTGCGCCGTTCTGCTGTCCAGCTTTCCTTTTTTGCGTTCCGGCTCCAGTGATGCTCAAGGGAACTCCCATCGGTAAACTCGAAGAGCATCGTGCCGGTGGCTGGAATCGTAATCTTCTCCACCCGTTCCGAGAATGTCTGCTCGTCAAATTCCGGCAGGCCGAGCACCTTGGCGCATTCCTCTTTCAGAACATCCTCGCGTATCGTGCCGGAGGAACAGTGTTCTCCCTTACGCTTGTTTGTGCCGCAGCCGTAGAAAGTGTAACGCTCCCCAAGCTGACTGGTCTTGGCCCGGTTCTTCCGGGTGTTGCGTACAAAGCTGGCACCGCAGAGACCGCATTTGATTTTCGAGGTGAAGCAGCTGGTGTTGATGCTCCAGTTTGCCAGAGCGCCGAGCTCCCGCCGCCGTGCAATCTCGGCCTGCACTGCCTGATAGGTCTCCATCGGGATGATGGCCTCGTGGGCGTTCTCCACGAAATACTGAGGAAGCTCACCGTGGTTCTTGCGGGTCTTTTTACTGATGGGGTCAAGGGTGTATTCCTTCTGGAAGAGCAGGTTCCCGGTGTAGGTGATGTTTTTGAGGATGGCCCGAATGGAGCTATTGGGAAAATGCATTCCCTTCATGGACTTGACACCCATCTCCTCCAGCTGTTTTTCCGTTGCCTCTGCCGAGAGGCCCTTCAGGAAATTGTCATAGATGAGCCGGACGATTTTGGCCTCTTCCGGCTCAACGACCAGATGGTCGCCCTCCCAACGGTAGCCGTAAATCAAGAACCGTCCGTTGGGGATGCCCTGCTCAAAGCGTTTCCGGGTGCCCCATTTCACGTTCTCCGAGAGGCTCCGGACTTCCTCTTGTGCGAAGGAGGCCAGCAGAGTCAGCATGACCTCGCCGTCGCCGCTCAGGGAATTAATGTGCTCCTTTTCAAACCGAACCTCGATTCCCAGCTCCTTCAGGTGGCGGACAGTCTCCAGCAGGTCGACTGTGTTCCGGGCGAATCTTGAGATGCTCTTTGTGAGGATGATATCGATTTTCCCAGCTTCACAGTCCTCCAGCATCCGCTGGAATTCCTCGCGGCTGGAGGACTTTGTGCCGGTGATAGCATTGTCCGCGTAGACGCCAGCGTATTCCCATTCCGGATTGCTCTGAATCAGATTGCTGTAATAGCTGACCTGCGCTGACAGGGAGTGGTTGAGCCGTTCGGTCTCCATCGAAACTCTGGCGTATGCAGCGACCTTCTTGCGGGTCGGGAGCGAGGGAGAAATCGGCTCGATTTTGCTTACTTTTCGCATGAAATCAGCTCCTTTCCGGTACTATACATCGCTCTGAAAGCCCGGAATAGCAAGTAGATTCTGAAAATAATGTCCCCAATAATGGCCGATATTTTTCCAGCATTTTTGTATCAATTATGGCGTATTGCTCCTCAGTGATGAGGCCGTTTTTCAGCATCGTCCGGAACATATTCATGCTGGCCTGATACCGTTTCTCCCGGTCGAATTGCTCCTCAGTCATAGCCATCACCACCTCGGAACCGAGCCTGAACATAGCAGGCATGGCAGCAGTATTTCCGCTGGGAATTGCCATAGGCCCGGAAAGGCTTCCCGCAGCAAGCGCATGTGAAATCGTAGAACGCCTTTTTATCCACAGCGTCCGGATGCGTATTCCACCAGTGGATGCGGCAGGCTTCCGAGCAGAACTTGACAGGCTTCCTCCCGGCGACCTGCATCAGCGGCTTGCCGCAGTTACGGCAGCAGTTTGAAGCAGGAACATCGGTCGTGCCCACAGCGGCCTTGGTGCCGGTAAGCCCTGCCCTGCGGCAGTAGGCAGAGACCTGATTCTTGGTCAGGCCGAGCGCATCAGCAATATTGGCGTATCCGTACCCGGACTGGCGGAGCTCCGCGATTTTGTATTTCTGTTCGTTTGTCATAGCGACCTCCATTCCGAAGGCTTATCCTTCAGTTCCCACTGAAGGTGGGAGGCCGCTTTGAGCGGGATTTTTGTATCAAAAATAGAAAAAGGGGCCTACAGGATTTTTCCCATAGGCCCAGAATGGTTTATGCGATTATACGCGCTTGGCGTAATCCAGCGCAATCCAGCCCGCGCCAGACTTGAGCTTGCCCCAGCCGGTACTGGAGCCCTGCCCGGACTGCACAGCAGTGATGGTGAAGACCCCAGCTCCGGTGAAACGACCGGTGGCTGCATAGTTTGTCCCCGGCCCGGAGCGGATGTTCAGGTCAGACACAGATACTCGAACCTTGAAGGTTGCGTCACCGGGAACACCGACAGAGCCTGTCTCGGATGTATAGACGGCATTCCCGTCAGTATCGAAGACGGAGTATCCCGGATTCTTATCAGCACACGCTTTCGCGTTGGCAAGGATTTTATAAGCGCCCTTCTGCGATTTGGAATCCGACCACGTCTTGCGGACGCGATAGAGCTGCTTCTGTGTAGTGACCGTGCCACTAAGGGCCGCTGTGACCTTCGAGGCAAGGTCGCCCATCCGGGCATACATCCAGTCGCCGGGACAGGATTTGTTTGCAAACCATCGGTGGACGGTCAGCACCATCTCATCGGCTGCAGGGCTGTAGTTCAGCGTCTTATCTTTGTCTCCGAGCCACAGGAGCTTCTTCTTGCCGTTCCGCTTACAGATGTCGATGCAGAGGGTGATGAGCTTCTGGTAGACCACATCCTTGAAGGCGTAAGGAGCCGTGGTGTCGGAAGCGCACTCGATGGTGACTGCCCGCTGGTCGTTGGCGTTGGAGGAGGAGCACCACGAGCGGTTCTTCTCCTCGACATACATTCCGACACGGCCATCTACACCAATGCCATAATTGCAGCTTGCCTGCCGGGATGTGGGCAGAAAAATCCGGCCCAGGGTCTCTACGCTGCACTGGCCAACCACGCAGTGAGGCGTGATACGGTCAATGGCGTGAGTGCGCTGGCCGGAGTGATTCGGACTGAGCTGGGTGAATGATACGAGCGAACTGTTTGTATATGCCATGTTACTGGCCCTCCTTTCCGTCACGGTCGTGGAGCTGCTCCAGCACATCTTTCAGCTTGTCCGGTACGGGCAGGCCGAGGTGCGCGGCATTCTCCACGAGAGAGACGCCTTCATTCGAGATGTAGAAAAAGATGACTGCCGTGCGCAGGACAGAGCCGCTTCCGATGACCTGCACATCGAGGATGTTGGCGATACCCACCAGCAGGAAAATGAGCACCTTGCGGCAGATGCCCTTGAAGCCGACAGCGCTGGAGAGCTTGTGGTCTGCGATGGCGCACATGACGCCGGTAAGGTAGTCCACAACGACGAAGACCACGAGCGCAATGAGCAGGCCATCGCAGCCGCCGAGGAAGTAGCCCAGCCAGCCGCCGATGGCCGCAAATACAAGTTGAATGGTGTTCCAGAATTCTTTCATGATGTTCTCCTCCTTAAATCACGCGCATTTGTATCGTTCCGGACAGGTTGAAATTGGTGGATGGATTGTTATAGAGATAGCCGAGCATCTGCAGATTGGCGGCACTCTTAGTTCCATTCCTGCCGCTGATAGCCGAAGCCCCAGATGAGATGACCCATCCATGAAAATGTGAGGTCGCGTTCGTACCGAGATACGCCCCGTATGCCACACCGCCGCCTGCCGCTACGCCTGCGCTGGCGTTCGTGAAGGGAAAGCCGGTAACCTCCAGCGCAGTAGAGGTTGTGGTCGTGCTGAGGAAGCTCCCGTTTGCCGTAAAAGAAAGCGTCACGACGCCGCCAGTGTAGGTGAAGTAGCCTTCTCTCGCGTTATATGTCGTGCTTGCTCCGGCCACAGTCGGTACCCAGGTCGCGCCAATCGACAGAACCTCGTAATAGCTTCCTGTGTACATGACCGTGAGCATACTCCCCGCAAGCCAGCGATAGGCACCAGATTTCGTTACATTGCCATAGCTCAGATAACTGGCCCCTGTACTGTTGATGTTCAGCCTCGGAGACGCCACCGTGTTGGCGTAGGTCATGAGAATCGTTACGACCGCTCCGACTTCCTTTTTGAAATGAGCGCAGGTCACGACCTTGATGGAAGTGGAGGCTGCCGTTGCGCAGGTTCCGTAATAGCTGTGGGGAATCCCGACTACATCTCCACCGAAGGTAGCTGTTCCATCGATTTTGACCGTGCTTCGGAACTCGGTTGCCATATCGACATCAAAGCCGTTGTTCTCAGCCACCTTGCCGATAGCCACGCCTGTCCCTCCAGCTTTGAAGTCCATGACCACAGATGCAGTGGAGACTGTATCGATGACGCTGATGGTCGTGAACGCATCCGTCAGGGTATATTTGATGTCATAGGAGCTTTCTGTCGTAAGGCTGCCGCCGAAGGTAAAGGCCGTATTATCGGAGAAGGCTTTGCTGGCGTTTGTCCAGCTGGTAGCAGAGCTCTTCTTGTAATAGGTGGCTGTAGTGATGGTGTTTTTGCTGGAGCAGCTGCTGTAGGTGAAATCCACCAGTCCCCGGACATAGGTGCCGTCATTCGTCACCGTACCGGAGCTGTTACAGCGCTGGGACAGATAGCTGGCGAAGGAAGGAGCGCTGTAGGCCACCACGGAGATGCTCACCGTTTTTGCAGCAGACGTCCGGCCTCTGGAATCCGTCACCGTCGCCGTGAAGGTTATCGTACCGGAGGTGTTCAAAAAGCCCGTGGTGAAGGAGGAACTGGTGCTGGAGAAGCCGCCGCCCGTAATGCTGTATCCTGTAATCGTGGAGCCATAGGAGCCTGCCGCCCCGTTGATAGTGAGTGTCGCTTTGGACTTTGTCTGCACGTAAATGCCCCAGCTCGAAGGGACGGTGCCGTTGACCCGCGCTGCCGTCAGGCTGGTCAGGCTCGGAACCACTGTCGTAGGAACCTTTAAGGTGATGGTTATCGACTTGGAGCCGACTGCTGTATTGCCGCTGTAGGTGGTGCATTTGAGGGTGCCCGTCCCTGATGTGGCATTCGGCAACTGATTTGCCATCGTGAGCGCAGGCGTCCAGTTTACCGTCGTGGCGGTCGTCTTTGTCGAAATCGTCCCCGACAGAGAGCCAAAGGTATAGGTGAGCGTGTGCGTGAAAGAACTGGATGCCGGGGTGATAGTAATCGCTACAGAGCTCCCCATCGTTCCGGTGGGCATACTCACGTCAGAGGCGCGGGGAATCGAGTCCAGCGTGATGTTGGCGCTGGCAGAAATCGTGGAATAGTAAGTGCCGGAGATGGTCGCCGCAAAGCTGAAGACCGCGCTGATGGCGATGCTCTTGGAGCCGTCACTCTCATGGGTCACGGTCTGCGTAACGGTGTTGAGCAGATGTTCTCCGGTCGTTGTGACGGCGGGAGATGTAAAGCCCTGCGAGGTGCCACCGATGCTTATGGTATTGGCGGTACGAGCGCCAATGTCCAGACGCCAGTCATTGACCAGATAGATTTTTGCTGTGATGGTACTGGTATTCGCCGACACATTCTGCGCCTGCGACCAGTCAATGCGGAGCACATAGTGGCCGCTACAGATGGAGCCGGAGAAGGAACCACTGGAAGCCATGTGCCGTCACCTCCTTAAGATGCCGGGGCTCTCCAGACGATGGAGAGGTTGCCGGATGTTCTTGGGATAAAATCAAACCAGCCACGGTCTTCATTTCCAAGGGAGAGCTTGTTGCGAATCTCCGCATTGGTGATGACCAGTGACTGGTTTGAAATGTACGCGATGGTCTGGCCGTTTTCTTTGAAAGCCAGCTGTTCGTTGGACAGCTCGGCGGTGAAGGCATTGCCCACCTTGCCGAGTTCGATGAGAGCGCCCCTGAAACGGATGTATTCCTCCAGCAGCGCCTGATTCTCGGAAACCTGCCCGGAGACCACATCCAGAGAGGATTGGAAGTCCATGCGGATTTCCGTGCTGCTCTCCGTGATGGATGTCTGGAAATCCTGCTGTATCGTCTCCATCTCCGACTTTGAGATGTAGGTTTCCCGGACAGAGGACTGTATCTGCTCCGAGGTCTTGGTGATTTCGGTGTAGCATTCCTGCACATTGACCTTCAGAGCGGCAACATCCTCGACCGCCTCCTCGTAAGCGGTGACGTTCTGGAAGGTGTGCTGGCAGACGGTCAAAAGAGCCATGAGACCACCTCCTCAGTTGGAAACGTCACACTGCAGCGTCATCAGGCTGTCGATGTCGGCAGCGGAGAGATAAATGACTTTTCCACTCTTATCGAAGGCCATCGCGTTGCCGTCCTTATCCTGTGCATACCAGGTATAGGTCAGCTCCTGTGACTCTGTGGCCGATTTCCACGCCGAGCCGTTGTACTTCATCAGCGTGACGGTCTTTGCCGTGTGGTCGACCTGATACCAGAAATCGCCGCTGGTCGGAGAAGATGGCGCAGTCTCGGAAATATTGCCCAGGAGCGGGTCGACCTCCCGCTGGTTGGTACGAACGATGACATAGGGCACCAAACCTCCGAGATTATTCTTGACTGTGAAGCCGCCGATGGAGAGCATCTCGGATACATACGGGTCGGATTTATCCTCCACCGTGATGACGTCAACGTAGTTTTTGCTACTGTAGGTCATGGTGCAACGGTAGGACTGGATGTTTATGATTTCCGAGCCGGATACAGTCAGGGTCGCTTCCGTTGCTCCGCTGATATTGACCCACTCGCCTCCGGTGTACTTCTCCCATTGGTAGGTACCGGTAGTGATGGCAGTTGCACCGGAATAGGCCGAGGTCGCCAGCAGCAGAGAGCCGCTCTGGTTTTGCACGATGGTTCCATTCGGTGCGTAAATCGAAAAGACGACCGCAGCCGTGCCAGTAGCTCCAGCCTTACCCTTTGTCCATGTGAAGTTCTTCGTGACCGTAATCCCATCAACAGTGAATGTAAGCGGTACTATGCCAGTGAGAACAGAAGTGCCGCCAAGGTTCGCGCTCTTGGCGAACGTGAGCACCACCGAGCCTGCGGCTGTAGCCGTGGCCGGAGTATTGCTTTTCACCGTGATGCCCGTGGCCATGGTTCCAACCTCACAGGTGCAGGCTACCTGCTCGATGCCACGAAAGGCAGTAAACGGGATAGTGACGTTGGTGGCAGCGGAAACCGTGCCGCCAGAAGCGCAGGCGATTACCTGTGACTCGTTCCCGACCACGACGGACAATCCACCGGGGCCGGAGCCTCCGGAGTCGCCCTTGGCCCCATCGTAGATTTTCGTGATGGTCACGGTGTCATAGACGTCGGAATCGTTGGTCAGGAGCTTGATTTGCGCTACGTTGTTCGTAAAGACCGCGTGAGAAGGCTTTACGACAAGGGTACCACCGGTAATGCTGGTGTTGTCTGAGGTGGTGGGATAATCAGCCCAATTGCCGGAGCTGTTCTTGTACTGCCACTTGCTGATGGTGACGGCCTGCACCTGACCGGTCAGCGTAGCTTGGGTAGCACCAACGATGGTGCCTTCGGTATTGTATTTGAAAACGTAGGTATCCGAGGTGACATAGGCAAGGCGGGCATTCTCCGCATTTTTCACCAGCGTATAGGTGATGTCAGCAGAGATGTTGACCGTGTTCTTGGTTTCGGAATCGTAGTAGCTGATATAGCAGATGTAGGTAATCATGCCGGAGCCGGAGGCGGCCAGCTTGTTCTGGCTGACCGTCAGGATACCGGCAGAAGCTGTTTCACCGGTGGTCAGAGCTGTCTCGGCGCTGGCTCCGTCCTTTCGCTTCCACAAGATAGTCAAGCCCGTGGCATCCAGAGCGATGGAGGTCTGGTCAAGGAAAATGACCGGAGTCAGGACAAGATGGGTCGTGGCCCAACTGGGCGCATAGGTGTGCGGCAGCACGTTCGGGTCTTCGCTCTGCGTCTTCGGCAGATTGGAAGTGATATAGGCAGAGAGCTTTCGCTGGTCTGTGATATCTACGAACGTCTGCTGGCTGGAAGTCAGAATCGTAGGCATTCGATGTCCTCCTATATGGTGATTTCACAGTAAAAGGATGCGTTGTCCTGAACATCCTCGATGGTGACTGTGATGTATTTCATGCCGACATGGGACGCATCCCAATCTGCGTCTGCCGCCTCATCGCCGGAATTCCTGTGCCAGACGAATGAGGAAGCATCCAGCAGCTCTGTGATTTCCTTATCCCATGAAAACACGCGGCAGCGCAGGATGCTGTGCTGGCCCTTGTCCCGGAAGATGTTCACGCCGTCCACATAGGTCTCGGTGCGGTACATCTTCTGTTCGTTGATGGTCTTAATCTCACCGGTCACACCGACGAGCTCATCAGACAAGTCGCTGATATTCTGGTCTTGCCTTGCAGACGCTGAAGAAAGTGTGATGCCGCTGGCACCAATCGTGATGGTGTTGCCCGCAGGATTCAGATAATCCACTGTCCGGCTGAGGCAGAGGTAAGTGCCGTCAATGCCGTGGAGCTTGGATATACAGCGGACATACATCCGCGCCCGAATGTCCCCAATGTCCGCACTGGCATCCGACTCATCCACAATGGTGAGCTCCATGCTGGTGACGCCTTTGGCCAGCTCCTGCATCCGGGCTTTTGCCTTACGGAGCAGATTTCCGGGCAGGGTCACATCCTCCCAAATCTCGCTCGTCCAAATCCAGCCGATTTCGGAAACAGCATCCTCGTCACAGACGTAGTTCTTTCCGTCATTGACGGAGGTGATATCTACCCGCTGATTGGTCTCAATCTCCTGACCCTCGGCATCTGTTTCTTTTATCAGGGCACCCAGAGGGATGAGCGCGGAGGCCCGTTCTGTGTGGTCGCGGCTGATTTTTACATCCAGCAGGTTTTTGCCGAACTCCACCGTTTGCAGGGAGTGCGTGCTGAAGTCTGCAAGGTAATCGAGCACTTTTCCGTTGTCGGTATAGCGCACCCGCAGATACCCGCCGTGGGTCTTGATGAGCTTGTCCCGGATGGCATCCAGAGTGACAGTGAAGCCGGAACTGCTGTAGGAGATATAGTCGTTGTCATCTGTCACCGTCACATTGCCGACCGTGAACTTCTTCTTATCCTCTACGGCTCCATTGTGAACAGAGATGAAATACTCCAGCAGTCCACGCAGCGTCCCCTTATAGGAATAAGGCGGCTGCACGGTGTCCTTCAGATAGGCAAGGCAGGACTCGCATGTCCAGGTATGGGTGTTGTAAAAATCGGAGCCGTCGTCCAGAGCGCGGCCCTCGAAGACCGTCTCATCATTTTTCTTGCAGACGATGACCGACTGCATTGGCTTGATACTGGTAAGGTACGGATGATTATGGGGAGCGGATAAAGTCAGGCTGTCAATGCTCTCGGCATCCTCAGAAATCCTCGCCTCCGTGATGGCCAGCTTGGAGAGGCTGGGGTGATAGAACACCGCGCCGTCCACAAATACACGAAACAGGCTCATAGACATCCCTCCCGGTAGCGGAATGTCGTGGTACCGGTGCCGGATACGCTCACCGTGTTCGTCCCCTGCAAGAGCTCCAGCTCCGGGAACTCCCAGACGCCTGCGCTGACTGTTTTTCGGAAGGTGTCACCGCCGACCTGCCAGTTCAGGGTAGTCTCAGCCGTTGTAGTAATGGTCGGCACGACCGGCATATAGTCATTTTCCAGCGCGACTGTGCCCGAACCGGAAATCGTGACCACAGTTTCGGACACGTGGTATCGATAGGCGTCTCCATCTGTGCAGGAAAGCACCAGCTGGCCTTTTGCTGTCAGAGGGTCGTAAGTCGGAGCGGCTTCCACAGTCCCGACAATAAAAAGCTCCGGTTCCTCGCTGCAGATGACCTGTACCAGATGGCCTGAGAAGCGGTTTGCAATCTCATTGACCATCTGGTTGAAGGCAGCACGGGTGCCGAGCATGGAAAATGTCAGTTCAAAGGAGCGCGGTTGGTAGGACACCCGGCCCAGCGCCTCGGTGAAGCGGATGGGCGAATTCCTGCCCGGAACGATGACGGTGTCGGACTGGCTTTGCGGAGTTGGAAAATTGACTGTCTCCCGAAGCCAGCCCAGAGCATTCATGGAGACAGAATCTATTAGGATATCAGGTTTCAATAGCTCAGCCTCCTGTTCAATTTCTGCGCCTTGCCAAGGCCGCTGTCGATTGCCGGTAGCAGATGCCCCACGAGGGTGCCGTCCTCCAGGTAGATGCCCTTGGAGCTGTTATCTGCAATGATGGCGAGATACTTCTCCATGCCGCTGGTGTTGAGCTTCTGGTCGAGCAGAGCCGACAGCTGGTCATAGAAGCCCTTCAAAGGCAGAATCGCCTCCGGGCCTGCCTCGCCACCCGCCATAAGGCTGGAGCCGTTGATGCCGAAAAGCGTCGGGCTCGTCATGATGCCGCCCTTCTTGTACCAGCTAATGGAGAAATGCGGTACAGATGGAGGTGCGATGGAGAAAGACCCGGTAATCGAGAGGTGCGGCAGCTTCAGCTTGGGCAGGCTCCAAGAGAAATTGAAGAAAGATTTGATTTTATCGATGGCACCCTTCACGGCATCTCTGGCGGCATTGATAGGCGTTTCGATGGCGGTCTTGATACTGTTCCAAATGCTGGTCGCCGTGCTCTTCACAGCATTGAAGGCAGAGCTTACGGTACTCTTGATTCCCTCCACCACAGAGGAAATCGTGGATTTTATCCCGTTCCAGACACTGCTGACGGTGGATTTGATGCCATCCAGCACAGATGCCACGGTGCTCTTGATGGCGTTCCATACGGAAGTGACCGTAGTCTTGATGCCGTTCAGAACGGTGGTGATGGTAGTCTTTATGGCATTCCAGACCGTCGTAATGACAGACTTGATGGCGTTCAGCACTGTGGTCACAGTGTTCTGGATGCCGTTCCAGATACCAGAGAAGAAGGATGCGATGCCGTTCCAAATCCCCTCGAAGAAGGCTTTCACGCTCGACCACACGTCATTCCAGCTGGTACCAAACCAGCCGAGAACCGCATCCGCGATGCCGCGAATAGTGTCGATGGCGTTCTGGAATGCGCCCTTGATGCCCTCCCAGATGGAGGAGAATATCTCCTTCACGCCTGTCCAGACCTGCTCCCAATTCCCGGTGAACAGGCCGATGAACACATCAAGGATGCCAGTGATAACGCCAAGCACCGTCTGAAGAACATTGGCAATAGCATTAAAGGCTCCTTCAAAGATAGGAGCCAGTACAGCGCACAGGCCATTCCAGATGGCTGTTATTGTCTCGGCGATGTCGGAAAAGCTGATGCCAAGGGCAGCCAGCCGCTCCCGGATGCCTTCGACAAAGTTCGACACAGTGGTCTTTATCTTCTCCCAGGTGCCAAGGATGGCCTCCCGGAAGCCCTCGTTGGTATTCCACAGATGCACAAAAGCCGCCACAAGGACGGCAATCACGGCGACCACTGCCAGAACCGGTGCGGAAACGCCGCCGATGGCAGCACCCAGCTTTCCGAAGATGCCGGTTCCGGCGCTGGCAGCGGCCTTGATTTTATTGAACGCACCGGCCAGCTTCACGAAGCCCTGCATGGCTACGCCGACTTTGGAGATGACCGTGCCGATGATAACAAGGAGCGGGCCGATGGCGGCAACTACAAGGCCAATGGTGATGATGGCCTTTTTCTGGCTTTCATCCATGCCGTTGAGCTTATCGATAAAGCCCTGAATATGGCTGACGATGCTCCGGATGGCAGGCATCAGGATTTCACCAAAGGAGATGGCAAGCTCCTCCAGCTGGGATTTCAGGATGGTCAGCTGACCGGCAAGGTTGTCCTGCATGGTCGCCGCCATAGATTCCGCTGTGCCGTCGCAGTTGTCGATGGCATTGGAGAGCTTGTCGATATCCTCCGGGGCAGCGTTCATCAGGGCGAGGAAGCCAGACATGGCGTTCTTGCCCACGAGAGTCTCTGCTGCCTGCGCCTTCTCGGATTCAGATAGACCGGAGAACGCCGTGCGACAATCAGCGAGGATATCGGAGAGGTCGCGCATGGAGCCGTCCGCATTGGTAGTGGCGATGGTGACGTCTCCGATGGCTTTACCGGAAATCTTTACTTCTCCGGTCAGATTGTTCATGATGGTACGAAGCGCGGTACCGGCCTGCGTGGACTTGATACCGGCATTGGCCATCAGGCCGATTGCCTCGGCGGTGTCCTCAGCGGAGAAGCCGAGCGCACCGGCGATGGGCGCACAGTATTTGAAGGTCTCGCCCATCATGGAGACGTTGGTGTTGGCATTGCTGGAGGCCGCCGCAAGGATGTCTGCAAAGTGCCCGGAGTCCTCAGCGGAAAGACCGAAGGCGGTCAGCGCATCTGTGACGATGTCTGATGTGGTAGCGAGGTCTTCGCCGGAAGCAGCTGCGAGGTTCATGATGCCCTCGATGCCGCCCAGCATATCTCCGGTCTTCCAACCGGCCATCGCCATGTACTCCATAGCGGAAGCAGCCTCGGATGCGGAGAACTTGGTCTTGGAACCCATCTCGCGGGCTTTATCCCGCAGAGCCTCCAAATCGTCCCCGGTGGCTCCGGAGATGGCCGCGACCTGGCTCATCCCGGCATCGAAATCTGCTGCGGTCTTCACAGCGGCAGTTCCGACACCGCCAATGGCCAGCGTCAGCGGCATCATGGATTTTCCGGCTCCGGCGATGCTGTTGCCGACGGATTCCATCTTCTGACCGACCTCGTCAATCTTGGCGAGGCTGGTGCTGGTGGTGGCAGCCTGCTCCTGCAGGCGCTTGAGCTCCTCCTCGGTCTCGATGATTTCCCGCTGCAGAGCGTCGTATTTATCCTGCCCCAGGTCGCCGCTCTCCAGCTGGGCCTTGGCCTGCTCCTGCGCGGCCTTCAGGGAATCCAGCTTCTCCTTGGTCGCGCCGATGGCGTCCTTCAGGAGCTTCTGTTTTTGGGACAGGAGCTCCGTGTTGGACGGGTCGAGCTTCAGGAGCTTGTTGACGTCCTTCAGGGAGGACTGTGTGTTTTTGATGGTCGTATTGACCGACTTTAGTGCCTTGTCAAGGCCGGTGGTATCACCGCCGATTTCGACAGTGATGCCTTTGATGCGACTTGCCACGGTGGTGACCCTCCTTCCTTAGAACCGGTCAAATTCCTCCTGCCCAGCGACCTTCTGGTATTTCACGCTGTCGTTGCCTTTCTCCGTCCACATATCCAACACGAGGCCAATCGTGAGCAGGTCGAGGTCGGCGATGGAAACACCGAGCTCTACGCATCGCAGGAGGAATAGCGGAGTGGTCAGTTCCCGGCTACTCTGGCTAAGTTTTTTTTAGACTCCACATCCGTGACCAGATTGGTGCCCCAGAGTTCGAGGATTTCCGGCAGCACCTGATAGATGGAGAACATCTCAAACTGCTCCAGCCACTCATCGATTGTGCCGGGGATGGTGGGGTCAGCATGAAAAGCCATGATATAGGCCACATTCTCGAAAATCTCCAGGTCGTCGATTTCCAGTGTGGAGCCATCTTCGCCGCCACGGTCTTTATAGGATTTCTCCAGCTTGGACAGGTCTTTGAAGATGTCCCGCTTGAACTTGATGCGATAAAGGCGCGGCACGGAGGCCGAAGAGCGGAACTTGACCTCCTTGCCGCTGATATTGACAGTTTTCTCAAGCATGGTTCAGCCCTCCTTACGCAGTCTCGCCCTTGTTCGGGTCGGGCGGGATGGAAACATCTCCGATAGAGAGCCTTTCCGGGTCGAGGTCAGCTTCCTCCGGAATGTAGACCGCGCTGTACCAATTCTGATAGGTTGCATCCTCCGTGTTGTCCCCGGTACGGGATTTCACCAGTCCGTCGCTGCGCGGGTCTGCCGTCAGAGACAGCGTTTCCGTACCCGGCTCGATGGTGTCCTCCTTGGTCTCGGATTCAATGGACGGACGGGACGCGGAGCAGTTATAAAGGACATGGCGGATACAGCGGACATCGCCGTCGAACTCAAAGAGCAATGCGAACTTCGCCGTTTCAGTGATGTCGGAGCGCTCCACCAGCACACCGTGGCTGTCCAAGGTCTCCTTCAGGATTTCCGTGCGGAACCACTCCGGGATGAGGGCGATTTCCAGGTCGCCGGAATAGCCGTTGTTTGCAGTGGAGCGGAAATACACGATGCCATCGGCATAGAACGGAGAAGAATCGCCCTCTGCATCCAGCGAGATGCTGACCGCGCCGGGGATGGCCTGCGGGGTCGCGTAGGCGTAGGTGGTGACGCCTTTGGACACGGTCTCCGTGAGCTTAGCGGCATGAACGTTTTTCAGGTTGTATTTGACTTTATTACCCATGACTCAAACCTCCATTTCAAATGAGTAGAGGACTTCGTAGAGACGTTCACTCTCTATCCAGACCTCGCTTTTGTCATAAAAAATGCTGCGCTCATCAAGCACAGTTTCGACACTTGCCTCAAGCCCCACATCCTTGATATCGGTGTAGAGCTCGATGTGGACTTCCGTCGCTTTGAAATAAACCTGCCCATCGGCGGCAAAATTATCGCTGGCCGGGAGCAGGTAACAGATGAAAGGCGGCTCAGGAGATTCTCCCTCTGCAAAATGGTCATAGGCAAAGGGGATGCCGAGCGCCTGCAGGATATCCAAAATCCTATCCATTTCTGATACACCTCTCGATATCTTTCTCCAGCTGCTCGATACCGGCCTGCTCAGCTGGTGCGATATGCGCACGACCGGATACGCGACCACCGCCGCGCTTGGCATGACCGAACTCCAGCAGATGGGCCAGCTGATAGCGGTTCCGGGAATGCACAGTGACCTCCAGCGCATGGCTGGACTCCCGCGTGGTCTTGACTGTCCAGCTCCTGCCATAAGCGCCGGTACGTTTCGGCGCAGAGGCTTGAATCTGCTTTTTGACGGTATCTCCAGCCTTCTTCACAGCCGCCTTTACGCCTTCGTTCGTCAGTGCCTGATACTCGTTGAGGCCCTGCATCACGGCATCGGCGAGGCCGTCGATAGAAACCTTCGTGCCCATCGTCACCGCCTCACTTTCTGGCACCGGAACTTTACGCTTTTGCGTTTGTAGTTCATGTGGTCGATGCCCGTAATGTTGTAGAGCGCATCCCGGAGGGAAATCCGAAAGCCGTCCTCGGTGATGGCATCCACCGCAGCGCAGAAGCGAACGGTAAAGGTGATGTCAGTGTTTTCTACGGTCGTTCCGGCCACAGATGTTTCCTTGCCGCTTTCGCCGCCAATGGTGGCAGCGCAGCTATAGTAATCTATCCAGCTGTTCTTGTGGTTCCCGATGGAATCCGTTATGACGGCATTCTTCTGGAACACGATGCGCTGGTTCAGGAGTGCAACGTCCATTAGAAGCTGGCCTCCTCTCTGGAAGCAAAGAGAAGAGAGCGAAGGGTCAGGGTCAGTGCGTGGTGGTCAGCTTCCTCCCGGTGCTCATACAGATAGGCTGCAGCATACATGACGGCGACCTTGGCGTTTTCAGCCTCGGCAAATGCAATGGCATCATCTGTGCGAGCCACATCCATGCAGAGCTTTTGGGCGGCAGAGAGCAATTCCGTCAGGATACCGTCATCATCCGGATAGTCCACGCGCAGATACTGTTTCATCTCATCCAAAGTTACAATCATGTGCTTCACCTCCAAGAGAGCGGCAGCACCGCAGGATTACGATGCTGCCGCAGAAGAGAATCAGGAACCGGCCTTCATCTTCAGGAGCTTCACAGCTTCCGGCAGGACGAGCTTGCCATCCACGCGCTCCTTGGCGACAAAGCCGACCATGCCGTTTCCTGCAAAGAGCTCCTTGAGCTCAGCGAAGGAGCGGGTGCCACGGTCGCCGATGTTGTAGTAGCTGAAATCGCCGAAAGCGACCGCAGGCTTGCCAGCGGCCACTGCCGGGAAATAGGGAGACGTATAGGCGGCATAGCCGAGGATACGGTCAGGCTCTCCGGCCTGCAGAGAGGGCTGCCACAGATACTGACCGTAGTTGTCCTTCAGCTTGCGGATAGCAGCGAGGGTCTGGTCATTCAGGAGGAAGGCAGCGCTCTTGCGATAGGGGCGCTTGAGGGAGTAGATGAGGTCGATGAGCTCATCGGCGGTAATGGCCGTGGCGGATTTAGCCGTGACACCGACATCCGCACCGCCGGTCGCCGCGAGGATGCCCAGAGGCTGGCCGGTGCCGGTGCCGTTGATGAAAGCATCCTCCTCGGCATTGGCCAGCGCCTTGCCGAACTGCTGCATGATATAGTTCTCCAGATTGAAGGCATTATCATACAGGAGCTCCTCAGTGACCTTGATGGCCACATGGAGCTTGTGGGCATCGAGGATAATCTGGTCGAAAGTGGCGTCACCGAAAGTCAGCGCACCGCCTTCCTCAATCCATGCAGCTGCGGGCTTGGTAGCCGCGATGTTGATTTTGTGCTCCCCGGAGGTGGTGATGCGGGTGCCCAGCTTGCGCATCACGTTCTCCTCGTCGAGGATGTCGATGAGACGATGGTCATACTCTTCCGGAACGAGGTAGCCGCCGTTGGCATCCACGCCCTCAGAGAGGACATTGCTGACCTGACGGAAATTGGTGCGCAGGGCCGTCAGCATGGCCTGCTTGTATGCCTCAGAAGCACGACCGGTCTTCTCAGGCTTTTCGGTGGTGCTCATAGGCTTGCCGGTGAGCGGAGTGTTTACGGGCTTGGCGAGCTCCTGCTCCATAGCCTCCATCTCTTGCAGACGGGCGATTTCCGCACCGTAGTCCTTGACCTTCTGCTCCATAGCAGCATAGGTCGCAGCGTCCTCGGTAGAGAGCAGGCCGTCCTTGTCGCGCTTGCTTTCCACAAACGCCTTCGCGCCTTCCCACGCCTGGTTACGCTTTTCAATCATTTCGAGAATCTTGCTCATGGTATATTACCTCCAATTTTTCATGAGATTGAGCCGCTCCAGCAGGGAGTCGGCATTGACCTTGGGTTCTTCCTGTTTCTGCTGAATCCGACATTTGGCAGCCAGCTTGTCCATTAGGGAATTGACTACCTTGGCCTCGGAATACAGCATGGATACCTGCGCCGGTTCCTCACCGCCGCCGTCCCCGGACTCGCGCTTCAGGATGCCATCGGCGAAGCCCAGCTCCACCGCCTTGTTCGCGTCCATCCAGGTCTCCGCATCCATCAGATGGGAGAGCTTTGCGCGGGAGAGGCCGGTCTTGATTTCGTAGGCATTGATGATGGATTCCTTGACTTCATTCAGCATGGCGATGGCCTTTTGCATCTCTGCCGAATCGCCGAAGGCCACCGTTGCCGGATTATGAATCATGAGCATGGACACCGGTGAGACCAGCACCTTCGTACCGGCCATAGCAATGACAGAGGCAGCCGAGGCCGCGATGCCATCAATCTTCACGGTGACATTGCCCTTGTAATCCATCAGCATGTTGTAGATTTGGGCTGCTGCGACACAGTCGCCGCCCGGAGAGTTAATCCAGACCGTGATGTCGCCGGTGCCTGCATTCAGTTCGTCCTTGAACATCTGCGGGGTGAGGTCATCGTCAAACCAGCTTTCCTCTGCGATGGTTCCGTTCAGGAACAGTGTCCGTTCCTGCGCCGTCTCCTTCGTTTCCTGATTCATTACCGTCTGATTCTTCCACTTCCAAAACTTCTTCATCGGAATCTTCCTCCTTTCCCGCAGCAGAAGTCGCCGCGAAGATACCGGCATCCGCCAGCTTGGTCATGTTGCCGTTGATGAGATACAGGTCACCGCCCAGCTCAGGCGGGATGCGGTCGAGATTTTCGAGCTCCCGGATGTCATTGGCGGACATCCAGCCGTTCTGTCTGGCTGTGGCATAGCCGCTCATCCGGCTTTGGTAGTCGCCGCGCAGCAAGCCGTCCACATTGAATTTGACAAAGAACGTCGCCTTCTCCGTCTCGGACAGGAGCGACCGGTTCAGGGACTGCTCCCAGCGGACTATCCACGGCTCCAGCGTGTACTTCACAAATTCCAGAGACTGTTGCTCGATATTGGAAAAGCTCGACTTTTCCAAATCACCGACCATGTGGGGCGGCACTCGGAAAATTCGAGCTATCTCGTCAATCTGAAATTTTCTGGTCTCAAGGAACTGCGCCTGCTCCGGGGAGATGGAGATAGGCGTGTACTTCATGCCTTCCTCCAGAATGGCAATCTTATGAGAATTGCTGCCGGAGAAGCCCTTGTGCCAGCTCTCTCGGATGGCGTCCGGATTCTTGACCGTGCCGGGGAATTCCAGTAGGCCGCCCGGAGTCGCACCGTTAGCGAAGAACTTAGCGCCGTACTCCTCACAGGCAATCGCCATACCGATAGAGTTTTTCGCCATCGCAATCGGCGAATAGCCCACCAGCCCGTCAAAGCCGAGGCCCGGAACATGGAGGACGTCTCTTGGCTTCAGAACGACCGTGCCGGTCTTCATCGTCGGCGCGTCCTCGTTACTCATCTGGTAGCTGTAGTAGAGCTGACCGTGTTCATCCCGGTCGACTGTCATGCGGTTCGGCATGAGCGGATACAGCGCAATGACCTCGCCTTTACCGTTCCGGATGATTTGCGCATAGGCGTTGCCCCACAGGAGCAGATGCGTCATGAGGGTCTCCCGGAACACGAAGGAAGTCATCTCCGGATTGGGTTCATCGTGGAGCAGCCGGTAGAGCGGATGCGTGAGCGCCTTCTCCTTGCTCCCGGTATCCATATACCGATACAGGTGGACAGGAAGGCCCGCGATAGATTCGGACAGGATGCGCACACAGGCATAGACCGCCGTCATCTGCATGGCCGAGCGTTCGTTGACCTGCTTCCCGGAGGTGCTGTTTCCGAAGAAGAATCGGTAGCCGCTGCCGGATGTACTGTTGGTGGGGTGGTCTCTGGATTTGAAAAGTCCACTGAAAATACCCATTGGGTCACCTCCTAAATGAAGAGGATGCCTCTGCTGTCATAAACAGAAGCACCACTGTCGTTCCCACAGCGGATAGCGCGATCGAGGCCCATGATGGTGGCGACTGCGCCGTCTATCTTTTCTGTGGATTTCTCTTTGTCTGCTTTGATGTTGCCTGCCGGGTCGGTACGGATATAGATGTTGTCCATCATCCAGCGCAGCACCGGATGCCCGCCGTGGGCAATTTTCTGCTCCAAGGTCAGCTTCATGAGCTCCTTGGTGGGCGGGCTCATATCCTTGAAGCCCTGACCGAAGGGCACGACTGTAAAGCCCATGCCTTCGAGGTTCTGCACCATCTGCACGGCTCCCCAGCGGTCAAAGGCAATCTCACGGATGTTGAACCGTTCTCCCAGCCGCTCGATGAATTTTTCGATATAACCGTAGTGGACGACGTTGCCCTCCGTAGTCTGGAGATATCCCTGCCGTTCCCAGATGTCATAAGGAACGTGGTCACGCCGGACGCGCAGGTCAAGGGCCTCTTCCGGTATCCAGAAGTATGGGAGCACGATGTATTTATCTTCCTCATCCATCGGCGGGAACACCAGCACAAAGGCCGTGATATCCGTTGTGGAGGACAGGTCGAGACCACCGTAGCAGACACGCCCTTCAAGGTCATCTTCGTTGACCGGGAATGCGCAGGCATCCCATTTCTCCATCGGCATCCAGCGGACGGCCTGTTTGACCCACTGGTTGAGCCGCAGCTGCCGGAAGGAATTCTCCTCGCCGGGATTCTGCTTGGCGCTCTCGCAAGCGGCACGGACTTTATCGATGCCGACCGTGATGCCGAGAGACGGATTGGCTTTCTTCCAGACCTTCGGGTCTGTCCAGTCATCAGATTCATCTGCACCATAAATGACAGGATAGAAGGTCGGGTCGATTTTGCGGCCCTCCAGAATATCCTTGGCCTTCTGGTGCGTCTCATAGCAGATGCTGTTGGTGTCCGTCCCGGCTGTGGTAATCAGAAAATAGAGCGGCTGCATCCGAGCGTCGCCGGAGCCCTTGGTCATGACGTCAAAGAGCTTCCGGTTGGGCTGGGTATGCAGCTCGTCAAATACCACGCCGTGGATGTTAAAGCCGTGCTTGGAATACGCCTCCGCTGACAGCACCTGATAGAAGCTGTTGGTGGGCTGGAAGATGATTCTCTTCTGGGAGGCCAGAATCTTCACCCGCTTATTGAGCGCAGGACACATACGCACCATGTCGGCGGCCACATCAAAAACAATGGTCGCCTGCTGGCGGTCAGCTGCGCAGCCATAGACCTCAGCCCGCTCCTCTCCGTCGCCGCAGGTGAGCAGCAGAGCAATGGCAGCGGCCAGTTCCGATTTGCCCATCTTCTTGGGTATCTCCACATAGGCCGTATTAAATTGCCGGTAGCCGTTGGGCTTCAGGATGCCGAACAGGTCGCGGATAATCTGCTCCTGCCAGTCGATAAGCTCAAAGGGCCTGCCCGCCCAGGTGCCTTTGGTGTGGCACAGGCACTCGATGAAATTCACAGCATAATCCGCAGCGTCCTTATCGTAAACGGAGTCCTTGGCCTTGAATGCCGTGGGCTTATATTTCTTCAGCTTTCGCAAGTCATCACCTCCAACGGGCATAAAAAATGACCTGCCATCAGGCAAGCCGTCCTATCGTTCTATACGAGAGACAGAGCCTTGCGGCTCCGCTCTTCGGGAATTCCCGACTCAGTTGTAGTTTTCCAGCAGGATGCAGTAGGCCATCCGGGTCGGCATATCGTCCTCGGCAGGCTCAACATCCCAGCCCCGGTCGTAGTTGGCGGTGATGACACCGTCCACCTTAATCATGAGCTTGCTGATTCTGCCACCGTTGATGCCGTGGGTCTCGCTGGGTTCCTCGTAGTGCTTGACCCAGTAATGGCAAACTGTGTTTTTGCCCTTGTCCTTCGCGTCCGGGATTCTGATGGTTCCTTCGCTCCACATGGTTCAGCCCTCCTCAGTTCTCAGCCTTGAGGACGTCCACCAGCCATTCGGCTTCCTTGTGGTATTCGCCGGTGGCCTTCTCCAGAACGCTGCTGTCCTCGTCGATGTAGTGCAGGTGCTTGCCGACCTTAACGAACCGGGCATCTTCGTAACCTTCGAGGTCAGTGCGGTAGACCTTCGCGCTGCGGCTCTCGCCGTCGTAGCTCTTGCCGTCCCAGCCGTTGAAGGTGAACCGGACGCTCTCGCAGGTCTTGGTGAAGTGGGCCTCGAAATCCGCTCTGGTAATCGCGGTGTTGTACTCCCGCAGGCTGAAGGCGTTTCTCATCTGGTAAAGGTTTTTCATGTTCGTGTCCTCCGTATTTGTGGTGTTTTCCCTTTCGGTGACTGTATATTCGCTCTAAAAGCACATAATAGCAAGTCAATTATCGGGAATATACTGAACAAATATCGCGGAGGAATATTGTGTACTATACGACCAAAAGAGCCATCCGGCTCTCTTGGCGGCAGGACTTACTCTTCGCCGTACATGATGAAGTGAACGTACTCTTTGCGGTGCTCCTCCAGGTAGCAGACCAGCTCGTGGAAGTCCCGGTCAAAGGCGAGGCGCTGCACCATTGGGATATCGAACATGTTGGTCAGGCCGGTGTCCCGGATGGCGAGAATCTGTCCCCGGATGGTCTCAGTCATCGGAATCCACCACCTTCCTGCAGCGGTCGATGCCGTAGATAACATTCAGGCCGGAGCCGTTGTCCCAATCGACCATGATGCTGCCGGTATCATCGACTCCGATGACGGTGCCTCTGGTGCCCACCGGAGGAGCCTGCGCATCGTCCATCTGGGTCAGCTCCACACGAGTGCCGACCGGGTAGGTCTGGCGGAGGTGCTCAATGACAGCCTTATTCGGAAACCGCATCGTCTGTCACCTCCATTCGTTTGGCACCGGATTTGAAGGCGCTGGAGCCGGAGAGGTTCCGGAGCAGGATTTTCCGGTCGGTCTTGTACGCATCCCCGATGAAGCCCAGCCGGAGCAGGAAGCAGCGGAAGGCGTACTTCTCATTGTCAACCGGTTTTTCCTTTGCAGTGATGCGCTTGGCATCCTTGGACATCCGGCAGAGTGCGGCAATGAAGTGGGTGTAGGCGCTGGCTTCCTCCGGCTGCGGCTCGGCGAACCACGGGAAGGTGATGCGGTCTTCCTCAAGCTCGAAGCGCAGGTCGTCGATGCCCAGCGCCTTTTTGATGAGGCTGCCCTTGGCGTCCAGCAGCTTGGTCAGGTTCCCGACCTGAACCTTATCGAGCGGAACCGCAATCGTGAGGCCCACGTCTTCCTCCTGAGCCGCTTCCTCCGGCTCCTCGGTCATTTCCACCGGTGCCTCGCAAGCGAAGCCCGCAGCCGCGATGCCCTCCAGCACGCGCTCGACCTCCTCGCTGTTGGCGCGGTCGTCGAAAAGCAGGGTGCCGTCCTTGGTGACGGCGAAGTAGTCGATTTCGTAGTTGCAAGTCGGCATGAACTTGTAGACTGCCTTGGCTCCAGTGATACCGGAGATGACTTTGACCAGCTCCTTGCGCCGGTCGCCGGTTACGTTGTACCTGATTTCCATGGTGAAATCCTCCTGTGTATGTTTTCCCCGTTCAGGGTAGTCACATATTCGCTCTACAGGCACAGAATAGCAAGTCAATTCTGGAGCATAAATCCGACAAAGATGTGCCTTGGAACGTGTGTAATAGTGACAATCAGGAGGCAGGCTCGACGTCCTTCACCAGCGCCGCGTAGGGCAGTTTTTCGCCGTCGCGGATGACGTAGACACCGTCAGCATCCCCGGTGTCATCCACATATCTGCGAAGGATGACAGAAGCGTACTTTTCGTCGAGCTCCATCGTGCAGCAGGTGCGATTCATCTGCTCACAAGCCATAAGCGTAGAACCGCTGCCGCCGAAGGTGTCAATGACGATGGCGTTCTCCTGCGTGGAGTTCCCGATGGGATAGCCCAGCAGGTCGAGCGGCTTGCTGGTTGGGTGATTTGCGTTCCGCTTGGGCTTGGCAAAATTCCAGATGGTAGTCTGCTTCCGGTCGGAGTACCACGGGTGCTTTCCGTTCTGCATGAAGCCATAGAGCACCGGCTCATGCTGCCACTGGTAATCCGAGCGCCCCAGAACCAGCGAATCCTTCACCCAAATACAGCATCCGGCGAGATGGAAACCAGCATCGATGAAAGCCCTGCGGAAGTTGAGACCCTCGGTATCTGCGTGAAAAACGTAGGCGGCACCACCTTTTTCGAGGTGGTCAGCCATGTTCTTGAAGGAGGCAAGCAGGAAATGGTAGAATTCCTCGTCCTTCATGGAGTCATTCTGAATGGTCAGGCCACTGGAGCTCTTGAAGGAAACGCCATAGGGTGGGTCGGTCAGAATGAGATTTGCTTTCCGGCCATCCATGAGCGCTGCCACATCCTCGGCGCTGGTGGCGTCACCGCACATGAGCCGGTGTCTGCCGACTGTCCAGATATCACCACGCTTCACAAAGGCTGCCTTCTCCAGCGCAGCACTCAGGTCGTAATCGTCATCTTCCGCGTCAGAATCGTTCCCGTCCTTGAACAGGTCAGCCAGTTCCTTCTCGTCAAAGCCGGTAAGGGAGACGTCAAAAGCCTCGCCCTGCAGCGCTTCGATTTCCACCCGGAGGAGTTCTTCGTCCCAGCCTGCGTCCATCGCCATGCGGTTGTCGGCGAGAATGTAGGCTTTTTTCTGTGCTTCGGTCAGGTAATCCACAAAGACACAGGGCACCTCGGTGATGCCTTCCTCCTTGGCGGCAAGCAGACGACCGTGACCGGCGATGATGCCATAGTCACGGTCGATGATGATAGGGTTGATAAAGCCGAATTCCCGCAGTGAAGAGCGGAGCTTCATGACCTGCTCCGGCGAGTGCGTCCGGGCATTGTTGACATAGGGCACCAGTTTGCTGATGGGCACCAGCTGCATATCAGTCGTTGTTTTCATACGAGCCCCCATTCCGCGAACTTCTCAAAGCCGCCGACAGAGCGGATATAATTTCGGCAGATTTCGACGATTTCCGCATATGGCCTACCGTCCACGGTGTCATCCCCGATAGCGCAGCAGAGTTCCACGGGCTGGTCAGTCTCCTGTGCCTTGAGGAAGGCGTAGACGTTCACGGACACATCCGCTTTCGAGAGGTCTTTCCCATGCAGACCGCCGCCGGTGACACCGTCCGCCATATCGGAGCCCAGCTTCCGGTTGGTCGCGCCGGAATCCACATCTGTGCCGCCCGTCCAATCGCCCAGCGGATTGACCTCGGCACCGGGATACAGCTCCCGAAGCTCGTCCGAGGGAGCATTGCTCTGGCAGAGGATGAGCCGGTCGCCGTCCAGAATGTACTTCCCGTCAGTGGGGTATCTTTCGTAGATGGAGCGGGCGATGCCGGAGAGCTCCTGCTGCTCAGGTGTGATACACATTCCTTTGAAGATGCCGTTGTCGCCGCAGCGAAAACCGTCACGCTGGTTGTCGGAGAGATGTGCATCTTGAGTGACCTCGGTGTAATCAAGCGCGAGGTTACCGGCGATACGGTGGACGATGCCTTCGACGTCCTCAGCAGACAGATGCGTAGATGTCTCCGCAATGATGTGACAAACATGATGACCGAGCAGGACTTCGACTGCGATGCGCGGGTCGGGCTCCTGCGCATAGGCAAGGTCGACCAGGGCTCCGGCGATGCGGTCTGCGATTTTATCCGGATGGGCCGGATTCACTTTTTCATACATAGTCAGCTTCCTTTCCGCGCCCGGAGCAGTCGTTCCATCGTATCATCCATCGGGGTGACACCGGTGTACTCGGTCGCACAGTTTTCTTTTACGATTTGGTATATCTCCATCCAGAGCCGGTTGGTCTGGCTCATAAAGTTCTGACTCATCGCCACATAGGGCGACTGAATCGCGCTGCCGGTGGTGGGATGCTTGGCCAGAAAGCCGAATTCTGTCACGGCCTCCTCGCACTGTATCCAGCGGGCCACACTCATGGCGTAGCGCTCCAGAAGCTGTGGAGATACCAGAGAGGCGCAGCCTCGCTCGGCCAGCCACTCCCATGTCTCCTTGTAGATGTCCTCAGCGACCAGCGCCTTGCCGTCCTTTTGAACAGCGGAGAGCATTTTGGACGGCTTCGGCATCGCCTGACCCTCCAGCTCGGCAGCGCGGTCATCGAAGCTGATGACCGTCAGCGCCCGTTTGCCGGGATTGCCCTCCGCAATCTTGTCTGCTAAGGGCTTTTTCTTGGCTCCGGCTCCAATGCGGGCACCGCCACGGTTGGTACCGTCCTTCGCCATTTCGATTCACCTCCAGTTGCCGGGGTATATTCCCCGTTTGAAATCGCGTTTTTGTGCGCGAAGGCCCACGCCCGTTCCACGGGGAAAAGGCCGTAGAGATTTTGCCCCCCCTACCGGTTCGCCCGATTATGCCAGCGGTCGCCGCGTTCGGCATGAATCCGCGCATGGCACTCTTTGCAAAGGGCCACCAGATTGCTGCGGTCGTGGGTTCCTCCCTGTGAGAGAGGGAGCTTGTGGTGAATCTCCTCGGTTGGCGTGTACACACCTTTCGCAAGGCAAACTTCACACAGCGGGTGCTCCGCAGCATAGCTGTCCCGGATGCGTTTCCATGCCCGTCCGTACCGACGCTTGGTGGCAGGGTCACGGTCGTACCGTTCATAGCGCTGGGCTTCCAGCTTCTCGTGTTCCGGGCAGAAGCGCCGGTCAGTCAGGTTGGGGCAGCCGGGAAAAGAGCAGGGCCGTTTTGGTTTCATGGGCATTCCTCAATCACCTCCGGGGATAGAAAAAGCCTCCGCAGGATTGCTCCCACGAAGGCTTGGCCCTATTTTTCACACTACCATAATATCACTTATCAATGTGCCATTCCGTGCCAAAGTGTGCCAACTTTACGCTGGCGGCTGGAAATTTCTAAGAGCCGAGGCGTGGATGCGATGAACCGTCCGCATGGACACGCTCATCAGCACCGCAATCTTCTCCCAACCGTAATTGTTGATGTACCGGAAGCGGAGAAGGAGCTGCTCATCCACATTGGCCAGCTGAGAGATGGCTTCACTGATTTCTGCCTTCAAATCTACCAACCGGTCTATCTCTGCGTTTATCTTTCTCTCCGCGTCAATGATTTTGCAGATGGTCTTCTCGAAGGGCGCTTCCGTGCTCCTTGTCTTGGAGACCCGGACGCCATCGTAATTCACTCCGCTCAGGCTGGTAGCCAGGTCGCGCAGTCTGTCCAGCTCGGACAAATCGGAATTGATGCGTTCGTTCAGCCGGTAGGCTTGGGAGAGATATTGCTTTGCCGTCATCTGGCGATTCCTCCTTCCTGTATTTTCTTCATGAACGCCTCACCATCCAGACCGGAGAGCAGTTCAAACCATCCGGAGCGGAAGAATCGCTCAAGGCTCTGGAGCTCGGTTTGGTGTTTGAGATAGGTTTCGTGCTGCTTGTCTTCCTCATCCCGTGGCGGATTTTGTCGAAACCAGTCGAGCTCCGCATCGTAATCCTTTGCTGCCAGCACCACGATGGCGTGGGCCAGCCGGGTATAAGCGTCATCCACAGGCGTCACACCTCCAGCGCCACTTTGACCGCATCGATAAGCGCGGCCTGTGTTCTGTCCTTAGCCTCCAGCGCCTTCAGGATTCTCTCGTCAATGGTGTCCTTGGTGATGATATGTTGTATCACCACTGTTCCGGAGCTCTGGCCTTGCCGCCACAGTCTGGCATTGGTCTGCTGGTAGAGTTCCAGAGACCACGTCAAACCGAACCAGATGAGAGTGGAACCACCGGCCTGCAGGTTGAGCCCGTGACCGGCTGAGGCCGGATGGATGACGGCCACCGGGATTTTGCCGCTGTTCCAGTCGGCGATGTCCTTGCTGGACTTCAGCTCCCGGACATCAAAGCGCTTTTTGATGCGCTGCAGGTCGTGCCGGAACCAGTAGGCCACCAGAATCGGCTTGCCGTTGGCGGATTCAATGATATCCTCCAGAGCGTCCAGTTTCCGGTCGTGGAACTCTATCGTGTCGCCGGTGTCGGCATAGATGGCACCGTTGGAAAGCTGGGCCAGCTTTCCGGTCAGGGCCGCTGCGTTAGCAGCAGTCACCTCGCCGTCCGGAAGCTGCAGGATGAGCGCCTGCTTGAGCTCCTCGTACCGGTTGGCCTCCGCATCGGAGAGATAGACCTCATAGCGGGTGGAAACCAGCTCCGGCATCTTCAGATGGTCGGTGGATTTCATGGAAATCGTGATGTCGGAAATCCGACTGTATATGGCTTCCTCCGCTCCCGGCATAGGCTTGTAGGAATAGATGATTTGCCCGTTGCGTTTGTCCGGAAGGAAGAAGGTGTTCCGGTACTGCGTGATGAAGCGACCGAGGCGGTGACCCATATCCAGCAGCCGGAACTCTGCCCACAAATCCATGAGGCCATTGGACGAAGGGGTGCCGGTCAGCCCAATGATACGCTTGACCTTGGGCCGGACACGCAGCAGGGCCTTGAAGCGCTTGGACTGGTGATTTTTGAAAGACGACAGCTCGTCGATGACCACGGTATCGTAGTCAAACGGGAAGCCGCTGCTCTCGATGAGCCAGCTCAGGTTCTCCCGGTTGATGATGGTGATGTCCGCACTGACCATCAATGCAGCCTTCCGCTCTCTGGCGCTGCCCACGGCAACGGTATAGGTCAGGTCTTGTAGGTGCGCCCATTTTTCGATTTCCGCAGGCCAGGTATCGCGGGCCACGCGGAGGGGCGCGACCACCAGAACACGATGGGCCTCAAAGCTGTCGAACAGGAGGTCGGCGATTGCCGTCAGGGAGATGACCGTCTTGCCAAGTCCCATATCGAGTAGGACAGCTGCTACAGGATGGGTTTCGATGTAGTCGATGGCATAAGCCTGATAGTCATGTGGCTCGAAGTTCATCCAGCATCTCTCCAATCTGCTCAGTGCTGTCAATCACATACACCCGGAAGCCCAGAGACCGCAGCAAGCGGTGCCGTGCCAACTGGAGCGGGCGCGGCGCTTTTCCCGGTGCTTTCAGTTCTACAAAGGCGATAACGCCATCCGGTAGTAAGACAAGGCGGTCGGGCATCCCGTCGAAACTCGGAGACACGAACTTCACGGCGATGCCACCGGCCTTCTTAACCATCAGGGATAATTTTTTCTCGATGTCCTTTTCTCGCATATAACGCTCCTTTTCTCTGGTCGTGCAAGGTGTATCAATGCCAATACAAGACTTTTTCTTATTCTGATTTTTATGGCCCTTAGAAAAAGTCTGTAAAACACATTGATACACCTTGTCATTAGGGCCTTCAGGTCAGAAAATCGTCTCCGGCATCGTCCATGTCCGTCCGCAGCCGCACTCCCTTGAAATACCGTTTCCGGTTCAAGGTCACGCGCTCAAATCCGGCGCTCTCCATCGCAAAGTAGAAGTCTGCCGTGCTGCGCACATACTCGTTGGTGTCGATGCAGTAGTTCCGATACGCCTGATACAGCGAGGAGGAGCTCTCCCGGAAACCGTCGCCGGTCTCGCACTTGTCCTCCATGAAGTGACCGAACCAGTCGTTCTGGCTCCGGTATTCGTCGATGGCCGCCTTCACGCAGGCCGGGACAGGAATCTGGTAGTCCAGGTCGATGACCTTTTTGGCACCCTCGATGACCCACGCCAGAATGCTCTCCCCGGCATTGTCATAAAGGTACTCGCCATAGTTCTTGATGTCGCTCTTGCCGGTAATCTTGGCATTAAACGGGATGACGATGAGCCTGCGCCAGATACCATCGTCGGATGCGCTGACGCGAGGCAGATGGTTGGTGTACAGCACCAGCGTGTGGCAAGGCTTAAACGAGAACGGGTCTTTGTACTTCTTCTCCGCGAACACATCATCCGTGGAGCAGAGCTGCTTGACCGTGGAATCGTTCAGACGGGCACCTTCCTGCATCTCGGCAGCGATGAGGAGGCGCTTGCCCTTGACCTCTGCCATCTCCGGCTTGATATTCCTGCGGCAGCCCACGGTCAGGGTGTCGGCGGAGATATTGCCGCTGTACAGCCCCAGCACACGGGACACCGCATTCCAGAAGGTGCTCTTTCCGTTCCGGCCATCTCCGTAGGCAATGATGAGGGCCTCCACATAAACTTTGCCGATGGCGGCCAGACCGCAAATCATCTGGACATAGTCGATGAGCTCCTGATTGTGCTGGAAAATGAGGTCGAGGCAGTCCTGCCAGATTTTCTGCCCCTTCTGGCCGGGTGTGACGGAGGTGATTTTTGTGATGAAGTCCTCCGGGGAGTGCTCCCGCGCTCCGGCCATGCCCTTGCGCAGGTCGTAGGTGGCCTCCGGAGTGTTGAGGGCAAAGCAATCCGCATCCAGGTCTCTGGGCGAAATCTCCAGCATGGGATGGGTTTCCTTCAGCGCCGACGTGATGTACTTGGAGTCCCGGCGCTTGATGACGAACGCCTGATACGCCTTCGCCTGCAGATATTCCTGAAACGCCTGCAGCTGCTCGTCGCTCATGAGCTGTTCGGCCTTGGCCTTGGAGGTTCCGTCCAGAATGGTCTGGGCTCCGTTGTTCTTCATCTTTACCAGCGCATCCATCAGGTCGCGGTTGGCTTCCTTCATCTGACGACGGGTCAGTTCATGGGCCACGGCTTGTGCGCCGGGTTCGGATTCCTGCCAGTAGTGGTCGCTGTAACGGATGAAGTGGGTGGCCGGAGAATAGCGGAGTTCCCCGGAAAAGTAGCGGGCCATGACCTCGGCCTGACCGACGTCCGAATAGTCCTCCGGCTTATAGCTGTTGGGGTCGTTATAGGCTTCCGGAGGGACATACCCGGCCTGCTCCCGGATGCGAGAGAAGAAGCGCTGGGCGCTGTGCCAGATGGTGTTCAGCTCACTGTTCTCCAGCGGAGGCACACACTTTGCAGCCTCGTCTAAGAATGCCTGATACGCTTCGTCGGTATCCCCGTACTTTTTGATGACGCGACCGGCGAAGCGGGACATGGTGGCGTTTCGGCTGCCCTCCGGGATAACAGCACTCTGACCAAAACCGCCGTCCGGCAGCTCGGTATCGAAATCGTCCTCCTCCAGAAAGTCGGTCAGGTTCATCCGGCCCGGATACAAGGCGACCTCTGCTGCGGTGGTGCCGAAGAAGAACCGGGCCGCGTCGAGTGCATTGGTGTCGAAGTATGGGAAAATGGAATTGACCAGCTTCTTCATATCGCTATAGAGCGCCGGGTCGGTCACATAGTCGATGGGAAAGAGCACGTGGAACTTGGGCCGTGCAGCCTTTCCATTTTTCTCCCGCATATTGAAGCGGCTGAAGTGGACGGCAAAGGTGACGCCGGGAAATTGCTGGAGAACGTCCTCCGGGGTAATCCAGTCTTCCGGGTTCTCTGAGTGGTCGTTATCACAGTCCACCGGGAGGCAGTCGCTCCCGATGAAGTTATCGCCGTTGCGGTAGCTGTTCTGGTATTCGGCGCAGACATAGTCGTGGCAGGCGGCTGCCTTCAAAGAGGCTTCGTCCAGCACCACATGCTTGTGCGGATAGGAGCAGTTGCCGGGATTGCCGGTGACGTCGGCGCTATAAATCGTGAACATCAGTCATACACCTCCGCCGCTTCCTCCTCCAGCACCTTCGTGATGAACTTCAGCGCCCGAATCGTAGTCTCCAGCTCACAGTCGCCGCCGAGGACGACCTCAAAGCCGGGGCAGCCATACTTGTTGACATAGCTGCGGACTTCCATATCCGTACTGGCTGCATCCTCGATGCGGAAGTAGGTGCGACCGCCGTGGCCGCTGTCGCCGCCCTGATAGCCGGTGGTGCCAGCCTCGACTTCAAGGATGTTGGCGCTGACCACATCGCGGGTATAGGTCGTGAGCTCGGTGCCGTCCTTCAGGATGCGGCTGTTTTCTTTGATTTCGTACATGGTCTCAAACCTCCTGACAATCTTCGGTGAAGTAGCGCAAGCGGTAGTTCTTCCACTTGGCGCGTCTGATTTCTGCCTGCATACCTGCAGAGATTCGGCTGCCGAACACCCACACCTCAGAGCACTTGCTCATGATGGCATTGCCAAAGAATATCCCAAGCTCTCGCTCGTCCGGGTCGGCATCGTCCAGAAACTGTGGATAAAGCAGATGTGGCGCGATGGGGATATAGCCCTTGTCCACGGCAAACCGGCTGTAGCGTCTGGCGGCATCTACGTTTCCTGCGATATCTCCAGCGTAGGGAGAGCAGATGTAGACGATGGGCCGGAACGCACGACCGGAGCGCTGTTCCTGTTCGACTTTCTTGATGGCCTCGTATGCCGTCAGGTCAAGGTAGCCTTCGCTGTTGCGCATATCGACACTCATGCTGCGATTCCTCCTTTCCGGGCGGACATAGAAAAAGGCGTCCACCTCTGCTTCCCACTGAAGGTGAACGCCCGATTTGAGCGGATGATTATCAATCTTTTTTGTAAAACGGTGTGGCGTAGCCGTCTGCACGGAGCAGCAGTCCCTTCGCCCACGGTGGTGTCCGGCCCATCTGCTCACAGACAGCATCCAAGGACATACGTGGGTCGGCTTCGATGACCAGCTCATCGTGGATATGCATCACGATGGAGCAGCACCGGAGTGTTCGCATGGCGTAGCAGAGGATGTCGCGGGCCGTCGCCTGCACGATGTTCTCCACGAACTTGGGGCCGTAGGAATCCAGCCGTTCCCACTTCTTCGTGGAGCCGATGCCTTCATAGGTGATACATTCGCCGCCGAACTTGTTCGTTCCCACCTTGGGCTTCACATAGGCCAGCTTCCTCCCGGAGGGCAGGGTGATGAACAGCATCCCGCTCCGGCAGGAAAAGGTCAGACCATAGTCGGTGGTGGTGTGCTTGTACCGGACGGCCTCCATGACGGCTCTGTCCACAGCCCACCAGAATTTCACGATGTTCGGATTGGACTGCCGCCATGCATCCACCAGCTGTGGGAGCTCCTCCTCAGTCAGCCCCATCTCCAGAGCGCCCATCGCCTTGAGCGCACCAACGGAGCCGCCATAACCGAGGGCCAATTCTGCAATCTTACCCTTCTGGCGCAGGTGTCCGTTGATGCCATGTTTCTCCACGGGAACCTTGAACATCTGTGATGCGCTGGCGCAATAGATATCTCCGCCCGTGGAGAATACTTCCTGCCGCCATGTTTCCCCGGCAAACCACGCGATGACACGAGCCTCAATCGCACTGAAGTCGGCTACGAGAAATTGGGCACCGTCTCTGGGAATGAAAGCGGTTCGGATAAGCTGGGAGAGTGTGTCCGGCACATCCTCATACAGCAGCTCCACAGCATCGAAATCGCCGGAGCGCACCAGAGCACGGGCCTCCGCCAAGTCGGGTAGGTGGTTCTGGGGCAGGTTTTGCAATTGAATGTTTCTGCCGGAGAAGCGCCCGGTTCGGTTTGCCCCATAGAACATGAACATCCCACGGGCACGATTGTCGCTACAGACGGTTTTCTCCATTGCCTGGTATTTCCGGACGGAGGACTTGGCCAGCTGCTGCCGGAGCGTGAGCACCTCCGCCAGCTCAGGCGGTGCCGTTTTCAGGAGCTCTGCCACGACCTTCTTGCCGAGGCTGTCGGTCTCCATGCCGTTGTCGGAGAGCCATTGCTTCATCTGCTGGACGGAGTTGGGGTTCTCCAATGCCGTCATGCGCTTCATGGCGTCGGTCAGTTCCTGCCGGGAACGGGCATCCATCTGGATGGCCTGCTCTACAAGCTCCATATCGATGCGGACGCCACGGTCGTTGATTTCTTGGTCGATGTCGTATTCCTCCCAGACCTGTGGCGGTACCGGGAACTTGGAGAGCTTCTGCTGGATGCCCATTTCGGCCTCTACGTCACGGGCATTGTAGCGCTTGAACAGCTCCCATTTGTCCGGTGCATGGAAGGGCCGGTTTCGGGTGCGCTGGCCATTCGCCTTGGTGGGAAGACAGGGCTGGCAGAAGTATTTGATGAGCTCCTTGCCCTCAGTGAGCTTTTGCTTCTCCAGACCGAGAACGGCACCGACACCCTCCAAGGAAAGCGGCAGGCCCATCGTGGCCGCCCAGACCATGGAGCAATGCCAGCTCTCCGGGTCGAGATATTCACCGGTGGGATAACCGAGATACCGGGAAAGGCACACCCGCTCGAAGGCAGCATTGAAGGCCCACTTGATGACGGAATCGTCCTCCAGCGCGGCCAGCACCTCCTTGGGGATATGCTCCCCACAAGCGAGGTCGACCACCTGCACCGGCCCGGAGTCGATGCTGTAGCCGAACAGCAGGATTTCAAAATTGGGAGACTCACAGTAACGATAAACTCCGGTCTTCTGGAGGGGGATGTCGCTGTAGGTCTCAATATCGATACTGAGTGTTTTCATAGGCACATCCTTTCGGAGCAGTGGAATATGGGTGGCGGGATTGCTCCCACCACCCGCTGGATGAGGATTACGATTTGTCGAGCTCCTTCATACGAGCCTCGTGATATTCCACCTCGCGCAGGGCACGCTCCTTTTCAAGCTGCTGGCGTTCGGCCTCCCACGCTGCGTTGCGCTTTTCACGCTTGCGGTCGTCGATGGTGTCGATGATAGACCGGACAATCCAGAACACTGCCAGGAGCAGATAGAGGGAGAGCAGAAGGATGCAGAGAATGGTCGTAGCGTTCATCATGGTCACCTCCATCAGTCAAGGAAATCGTCATCTTCGTCGGTGGCGAAGTCGGACTCGGCGCTGGCCTTGCCGCCCAGAGGCTCACCGTCACGAATCTTCTGCAGATTGTTCAGGCCGCAGGCGATACCGCGATTGCCGGAGCTGTTGAACGCGTAAAACGTGATGCTGGCGCGACCGTACACACCGGAGTAGACCTCAGAGCGGGTCAGGATGGGATTGCGGTCGGCATCCACGATACCGGGAGCGCTGGTGGCGTTGGCGTTGACGAAGTAAGCACCGGCATAGGCGGGGTCATCCGGACGCTCGGTATCGCCGTCGCGCAGCGGGGTCTTGATGGCGCTGAGGGCCGGGACAGACTTGCCGTTGCCCTTGAGCTTGGACTCGCCCTCACGGTAGGCCGCTTCGATGGCCGCCTGAATCTTGGCGACGGTCTTGGTGTCTGACTTCGGGATGATGAGGCTGACCGAGTATTTCGGAGCGCCTCCGTTGATGCTCTTGGGCTCCCAGACGTTGGCGTAAGACCAGCGGGTGTTGGGGCCGGTGATGACCTTCATGGGATTGGTAAATTTGGTGTTCTTATTCATCGATGTTTTCCTCCATAAAATCATTTTTTGCTGTGTTCATAGCCGGACGCTTATCGCTTTCCGGTACGAGCGTGGGTTTTCCCTGTGGCTTTTCAATGTAGGCCGTCAGGAGTTCGTCAAAGCGGGCCTTGCCGAGCAGCTTTTGCATCGCGGTGATGCCCAGCAGCTTCCGCTCATACGGGTCAAAACCCGCATCGCTGACCGTCTGGATAACGGCAGCCTCGTTGGTATATCTGCGATTGGAACGGCCCTCGACCAGTTTCCAGCCGTGCCATTCCTTTCCGCTGACCGCCTGCTGGAGCGCATACTCCTTGATGTCGGAGGCCCACGATACCAGCGCGTCCACGCGGGACAGGATGTCCTCGATGTCCTCGTCCGTGAGGAGCGGAGGCAGCTTGAAATCGTAGCGGGCCAGCTCCAGATTGGCCTCGGCACGGGCGCGGCACTCATTCTTGGCCTTGCAGAATCCGCACCACTCACCGCAGAGGAAGTTGCCGTCACCGGCAAAGGCCAGTTCAGCCGTGGGCTTCAGAACCTCGTCCGCCCAGCGGTACAGGTCATCCTTGGCAATCTCGAAAGTGCTGATATTCTGGCGTCTGGGCTGTACGATGTGAACGCACACGTTGTCGATATCATAGATGCCATCAAACAGCTCCAGCGCACCAAGCCCGTAGCATTTCAGCTGAGGATTTTCCACTGCGGAGACGAGTATCCCAAGCCCGTGTTTGTAATCAATCACGTGCATGGTGCCATCCGCGATAAGGATGGCGTCAGAAGTGCCGAAGCCCTGTTCCACCCAGCGAGAGAAGTCCACCCGCTGCTCGACGAGCACCACCGGGTCGGCGCAGGTCTCTTTGGCTGCCTCCACCAGTTCAAGGATGTAGGCGACATAGTCATTAGCGCACTCGTCCATTTCCTGATTGAACCAGGTCAGGTTCTCTGTGGGGTCGGTGGTCTCCATGCCCAGCGCCTTCCGGAGCTTATACTCACAGAACGTGTGGGCATCGGTGCCCTCGGCGGCATAATCGGAGCCCTTGTCCTCGTAGAGCTCACACAGCCTCGCAGATGGCGGGCAGTGGAGCCAGCGGTCTGCAGCGGATGCCGAGAGAAGCGCGTGTCCATTAGGTGGCATCGGCAAGTCCCTCCACATCCTTGAGCAGGGCCTCATAGTGTTTCGGGTCGACCAGCGAGAGCTTTTCGGCCCCATACTTCCGGAGGAGTTCCCGGATTGCCGCCGTGTGACCGGCGCGGGATTTTTCCGCCAACACCGCCCGTACCTGCTCCAACGTGGGCGCGGGCTTGGGCTCCGGCTTCTTAGGCGCGGGGCTGCTGAACTGACGTGTCAGCCAGTTGGCTACATCATCAATAGCGGCAGCAGCATCGTGCAGTTCTTGGATGGCCATAGCCATATCCGCCAGCTTTGACATTGTGATTTCCTCCTTCCTTGGTTTGCCTCTGGTTGTCGAGGGCAGCGAGCTTTTGCGCCAGACGTGCGGAGACGCGGGAGATAGCCTTGAGCACCTGAATCTCCTCGGCTGCGAGGCTGCTGTTCCTGTAGTTGTTGTCGTACACGGTTTTCACCTCCCTGAAGGCTGGTGTCGTTTGTTGCCTTCCACCTCCCACTGAAGGTGGGAGGCCGTTTTGAGCGGAGGAATTTTCAAAAAACAAAAAATGCCCTCCGGCCACCGGGAGAACCGATGGTCAGAGGGCCGGGAGAGCTGGGGATTAGAAGCCCCGGATACGCCGGAGCTCCGTCCGGTACTTCTTCATCTGGTCGGCGAAGGTGCGCTGGGGCCGACCGAGGGCTTTGGCAATGGCGCGGTCGGAGACGTTGCCGTCGTCCATCCACATGGCGATGATGGTGTCCGCATCGGGGTCAAGCTCCCGAAGACGGGCGAAGAGGCGGTCAAGCAGGTCGCGGTCTGCAATAATGCTCTCGATGGCCGGAGCCTCAGACGGAACCATGTCCATCAGGGTGTCCTCGCCATCCTCACCGATGGGAACGTCCAGAGAAGCCAGGTCGCCGGAACGACGGTACTCGCAAATGAGGCAGTCGCCGTCACAGGCCCAGCCCTTGCTCTGAGGGCAGACGCAGCGTCCATGAGCCTGCTCCTTCATCCGGATACGGGCTGCCTCGCCGTAGTAGGCATCGCGGACTTCCTTGCTGACCGGAATCTTCTCACCGGTGGTGCGGTCGTAGATAAAGGGTTGATTCTGATTGTCATGTTTTTTCATAGGATTTCCTCCGTTTCGTCGTTCCGAAACGGGGAAAATCCCAGAGCACAGCTGAAGAAGGCAACAGTAAACCATCCGCAGTCCGTACGGTTCTCACCGCTTCGGATTGCAGCCTTCCGCTCAATAGTCAGCTGTGTTTTCAGTTGTCGCGCTGGATGACGTTGAGCCATCCTTGTACAGGGGATGCATCATCCAGCGTGTGAGCTTTCGCTCATGAGCCTATTGTAAGGCCGGGGCCAGAAATCCACCATGAAGTCGGACTTCACCGCAAAAAGGCCGGAAAATAAACAAAAAAATAAGGCCCTCACGCCAGAGTTGGCGTAAGAGCCTTGATATTCGGACATGCTGGGTGAAGTCGGACTTCACTCCAAAACAAAAATTTTTTATTCAGGTTGTTCGAGCGCGTCGCGGGCCTTCTGATTTCGGTTACTGGGAAGCACTTGAGTAATGCCAGCGTCTCGCAGCTTCCGGTTCCACATATCGACGCACTCCATGTGGTGGTTGTTAATCAAATACTGGTATACGCAGTTCACAGGAGAGATGGACATCACATCATACCCGGCCTTCTTTATCAAATCGTATGAGAACAGCGGGTGCAGGTTCAAAGCTACGCACAGGGCAAGCACGGTCGGGAGCTCCGGATTTGTCTCGCTGACGCGCTTGTTTCGGTAGTCGATGAGGCTGCGGGCGCTGATATACGTCCGTTCCTCCATGTCCTCGTTAGTATAGCCTCGGCGCTCGATATGCTTGTTGAGAGTGCCATGGAATGTCGTGGGAAGCTCATCGGCGATTTCCTGAAGACGGTCGGACTCATCCCGAATCTTTCCCATCTCCTCGGCGCGATGTTTGATATTCTCGTTGTGCTCCTCGTGGATATCACAGGTGGCCTCTACGAAACTCTCTGAATTCGGGTCGCGGCAGAGGAAGCAGATTCTGTAATAGGAATCGTCGTATTGCTTGCTGACGCGGGTTTTACGGGTGAAGACCAAGCAGCACTCATCTGCATGGTCAAGAGCATAGTCTGTGAGGATGAAACTGCCGTCATCCTTGGTCGTCACGAACTTTGGGTTGTTGATGGCAAAAACGCCATCCGCATGGACGATGAGACCGGAACGGCACATCTGGGCGATTTCCGGATTGATAATGCCCTCCATGATAGCGTTGTTCCTGTCCACGACAAATGTCTGGTTCTTCTTCAGGGTTCCCCTTTTGAAGGAGAAGGGCTCATGGTAGGTACCGTCCACATAGTTGAAGACGCCAGCAGCCTGGTCAAATCCCAGCTCGACAGCACGGATTTTCGCGGCTACAGTCGACACCTGAAAGAAATCAGCCAGTTGGCTGATAGCAAGCTGCATAATCTCAGCATCGCGTGTATTGGGGAAAGCCTGATGCAGTGCCCGAAGGATAGCGGTGAGCTTCTGCTTTGTGGTGGACGCGGGCATCAGAATTCTGGGAGCCAGCGCATTGGCCTGCCATTCCATCCAATCCAGTTCGCTGGCAAGAGAGCCATCGTCGCGCTTGTCGTATTTCTCCACCACAGCGCAGGTGATGGTGCTGATTCCGGGATTGAGAAGCTGCTGGAGCTCGAAGAATTTGTGGTGCTTGTCCCAGTGGACGCACTCGTGGATGATGGTGTTGTTATTTGAGCCGATATTTCTCATGAAGACCACGTTCGGGTTGATGAGAATGGTGCCAGGTTCAATATCCATCTCCACAACCTCTCCAGTGCGCTCGTCAATTATCTGCACATGGGCCGGGGAGAAAAACGTCTGGCCGAAGATGTTATCAGGCAGCGGAGCCTCGAATCTCTTCAGCTGCATTGCCTCTAAGATTTCGTCCAGCGGCAGCGGCATTGCGGTCTTGAGGGCGCGGGGACAGTACTTTTCAAGAAATTTCGTCGCGTGCTCGTCTAAGTCCTTTGCATAGACATACGGCACCAGATACTTGGTCAGTGCGTCTTCCTTGTCAAATCTCTCTCTGGAATAATCGTCCACGCCAAGGATTCTTACATTTGAAAGCCCGTTATGTAGGATACCGGAGAAGGCCACGGTAAACCAGGGTGTGACCATGTCCTCCTCATAATCACGGTGGCCCTTTCCTCTAAGGATGACGTCCGTCTGCACAGCTGCCCGGAAGCAGATGCAGTCACCTTCGCCCTCCTTAAATGTAACACCCATGACATGGATATCATCGAGTTCAGGGTAATCCGGGTCTGGAACGATTCGCGTGGACAGGTTGAGCCTTTGCCGATTCTTATAGATGTAGGATTTTAACGCTGCAAAAATCGCGTTGTACTGAGTGTCCTGCAAATACGATTCAAATGTCTTTTCGCCGTGTGCCAGAATGCTCCCTCCCATATATTTATTTCCTGTGTTCCTGTTTGTCGAAAAGCGTATTTATTATAGCATTTGAACGGAGAACTTTCAACAGCAGTCGCAGAATATTCGCGCGTTTACGGAGAATTATCTTGTTTTTTCGACAGGAACGTGGTATCATGGAGGCACACTTATAAGATTTCGGCGAAACCAAAGCTCGTTGCACAGGCACAGGTTTATTATTATGGGGTGACCATTATGGAAGTAAGTTATAAAAAACTATGGAAACTGCTTATCGACAAAGATATGAAAAAGAAAGATTTGCAGTCTGCCGCAGGTATTAGTTGGTCGTCCGTGACAAAGCTGTCCAAGGGCGAAACGGTCAGCATGGAAGTCCTTATGAAAATCTGCAAGGTTCTCAACTGCGACATCGGAGACATCATGGAGCTGCTACCGGAGGAAGCTCCAGAATCCTAAAAGAGAGGTTTGTATGGCGAAAAATCAACGTGATTTTTTCAAGAAGAAAAACGAGTGGTCTGAAATTAAGGATACGCTTCTTAGATGCTACTTGCCCCAGTATTTCCAAAAGCTCCTTGTTTCAGGGAAGCCGATTTTCTATATTGATTGCTTTGCTGGCAAAGGCAAGTTTGACGATGGAAATGATGGCTCCCCACTGATAGCAATGCAAATCATAAACGAGCGGTTAGGCATGAGCAGAATATCCAGAAAGAACAATGCAATAGTGCCTTGCTTTATTGAGCTGAATCACGCTGCAGACTTGGAACAGAACCTGATGCTGCATCCTTATCAGTATGGGACACCACAGGTAGTTGACGGGAAATTCGAGGATAATATCCGTGGCTTATTAAAGGATAAACGCGGATACAATGTCTTCCTTTACATTGACCCATACGGAATACAAGCACTTGATTCGCAGCTCTTTGATGAGATTGGCACATACGGATTTCGTTCCTTTGAGATGCTCATCAATTTCAATTCCTTTGGTTTCTTCCGAGATGCCTGCCGTGTGATGAAGGTAGATATTTCTCAGGATGATGCCTTGATGGGCCTTGATGACTTGGTTGAATATGAGCCAACAACGGTAACAGCATCTCCTCAGTCAGAGAATTTGTTGACGCGAATCGCCGGTGGAAACTACTGGATGGATATTGTCAGGGATTTTCAAGCGGGTCGCATCGACGGGTATCAGGCAGAACGTAGGTTATCAGCAGAATACAAACAGCACCTGAAGCAGAAGTACAAATATGTGTTGGATATGCCCATCAGACTGAAACCTGGTCAGAGGCCCAAGTACCGAATGATACATGTTTGCGACCATGAAGACGGCTGTTTTCTTATGGCTGAAAACATGCAGCGTCGAAAAGATGAGCTATTTGTCAACATCCAGCAAAACGGTCAATTGTCTCTCTTTAATATGATGAGCACCGTAATATCCACAGTGGAAAATGATATTTTGACGCAAGAAGAGATAGAACAGATGGTTCTGGCCCATATCCATCAAATGACAAGGGAGACACATATCACAGTTTTTCTTGCTGATTTTTGTAATGAATACGGAGTTATCTGCCCATTCAAAATGATATACGAGATTCTCACAAAACTCGAAAATGCTGGAACGATTGATATCGTAAGAGACCCAGCGTTAACAGCCGCAGGAAAGAAAAGAACGTTCTGGGAAGAGAAAGCTGGCCAGACCGTAATTGTTAGGAGGCGCACATAATGAAGCGCGTAAAAGGATTCATAACGCGGAAAACCATGCTCTATGAGACGGGAGTGGAGTATGGCGATTACACCATGAATCATGTGCTCGGCTGTGCGCACGGATGCAAGTATCCTTGTTATGCGTTCCAACAGAAAAAACGGTTCGGTAACGTAAAAAGTTATGAGGAATGGTTACAACCATATCTCGTTTCAAACACGTTGGAGCTCTTGGACAAAGAAATTCCAAAGCTGAAAGACAAAATCAAATCGGTACAGCTCTGTTTCACGACCGACCCTTTCATGTATGGATATGACGAGATAAGGAACATGAGCATTGCCGCGATTAGGAAACTAAATGAGGCAGGCATTATCTGTACTACATTGACGAAAGGTATCCTTCCGATAGAGCTGAAAGAATGCTCATTGAGAAACGAACATGGTATCACACTAATAACGCTTGATGAGGATTATCGTCGTAAAATGGAGCCCGGAGCAGCCTCGTGTGAAGAGCGCCTCGCTGCATTACGGGCATTACATGAGGCCGGGTGCAGGACATGGGTAAGTATTGAGCCTTACCCAACACCAAATCTCATAGAGCAGAACCTTCATGACCTGCTTGAGTCCGTCGGTTTTGTTGACCGGATTATATTTGGACGCACGAACTATAGCAAAGAAGTGAGCGCATACACTGCACACAAACATTTTTATAATAAATGTGCTGCCGAGGTGGTTCAATTCTGCCAGGAGCGAAACATCAGCTATCACATCAAAGAGAAGACAATTACTGAAGAGTAATCTCCAGAGAAAGACACAGGAGGCAAAAACGCATGGCTGCTTTAGACGATTTGATTAGCCAGATTCCGGACGAGTCCCTGCGTGAGCGGATTCGCGCAGAGATGAAGCGAGCCAATCGCCAGAAAAAATTCGGTCTGGTATTTGAAGAGCATCTGCCGGAGGCCACACCGCTTTATGATATCCCGGTAAAGCGCGGTTCTGTCGTGGCTAAGAAGGACGGGCAGGTTACAGACATCTACTATGTAGAGAAAATCGAGGACGGGCAGGCTACCTGCTACCATAAGGCGTCCAAGGAACACGTCGTGCTTCCCGTGGATGCGCTGGTTTGCGTGGCCCAATTCGGTGAGCCCATCTATCCCTATCTGCAGCCACTGGACACCGTCTGCAATGCGCCTGACAGCGACCTATGGCACACGCTGATTGAAGCGGACAACTACCATGCGCTCCAGCTTCTGGAGTACCTCTATGCCGGAAAGGTAGATTGTATCTACATCGACCCACCCTATAACACAGGGGCTAAAGACTGGAAATACAATAACGACTACGTAGACGGCAACGATGCCTACCGCCATAGCAAATGGCTTTCCATGATGGAAAAGCGACTGAAAATTGCCAAGCGACTGCTAAATCCCGCCGAATCTGTTTTGATAGTAACCATCGATGAAAAAGAGTATTTACATTTAGGTTGCTTGCTGGAGGAGCTTTTTCCTGAAGCAAATATGCAAATGATTACCTCGGTAATCAGCCGTAATGGGACAAGTAGGGAGAACGAGTTTTCCAGAGTCGAAGAATATCTATTTATTCTTCGTTTCGGGACTATGGGTGTAACTCGTACAAATGACAATATGCTCTCAGAAGATGGGAAAGGAGTTATTGCTCGCGTATGGTTCAATTTTATGAGGACAAGTACGCCAAGGAGCAAGACAAAAGGGCAATTTTTCCCAATTTATATTGACCCTACTAAGAAAAAAATAATCGAAATCGGTGAACCTCTTCTGCCAACACAGAAGCCAGAAGAAATCCCGGCGAAAGAAAACATGGTCACCGTTTTCCCGATTAAGGATGACAATAGCGAGGCTACCTGGGGCGCAGTTCCTGAAACCACACGCAAGCTACTTGAAGAAGGGTATTTGCGAGTGGGCGCGTATGATGATGCCACAAAGAGATGGAGTATACAATATGTACGCCAAGGAGACCAAAAGCGTGTCAAATCCGGAGAGATAGTTATCGAAGGTAAAGCAGCAGATGGTTCCCTAATTCTCACACCAGTTGATGCTACAAAAAGAATTGTTTTCCCCAAAACTGTATGGAACAGGAAGAGCCACGATGCTACAGAATGGGGAACACGTTTATTAAAACCGCTTTTCGTGAACACAAGATTCTCCTATCCAAAATCTCTATATGCGGTTCAAGATTCTCTTCGGTTTTTTATAAAGAATAATCGGAACGCATTGGTCGTTGATTTCTTCGCTGGTTCCGGTACTACCCTCCACGCGGTTAACCTACTGAACGCGGAAGATGGTGGACATCGGCGCTGCATCATGGTCACAAATAATGAGGTTTCCGTGGATGAGGCAAAGTCTCTTACTGCAGAGGGCTTTCAGCCCGGGGATGAGGAATGGGAAAAGCTGGGTATCGCCCGCTACGTGACATGGCCGCGCACCGTCTGCTCCATCGAGGGCCATGATGTAAACGGAAAACCGCTCAAGGGTGACTACATTACCAGTAGCGAGGAACCGATGCACATGGCCGATGGCTTCAAAGCAAATGCAGCTTTCTTCAAGTTGGGTTTTCTGGATAAGAACGCTGTGGCGCTGGGACGCCAGTTTAAGGAGCTCCTTCCGGTGCTCTGGCTGAAGGCCGGTGCCCACGGGCCTTGTCCCGCGCTTGAGGAGACAGCGGAAGTGCCTGCCATGCTGGTTCTGCCGGTGAATCATTTCGCCGTGTTGACGGACGAATCGCAGTATGAAGCGTTTGCCGCGCAGGTGAACGGAGAGGACTCTATTACGACGGTTTACATCGTGACCGATTCCGAACCGGGCTACCGGGAGATGATTTCCGGGCTGCATGCCGAGGACACCTATCAGCTTTACAGAGACTATCTGGATAACTTCCGGATTAACCACGGAGGACGCTAAAATGAAAGTAGAATTATTTCCTTTCCAGAAGATGGCGCTGTTCCAACTGCGGAGAAAGACCGCTGAGGCCCTCGGCTCCTACCAGCGCACCCACACACCGCAGGTGCTCTCCTTCACCGCCCCCACCGGCGCGGGTAAGACCATCATTTTGGCGTCTCTGATTGAATCCATCTATTTCGGTGATGAGGAGTATCCCGACCAGCCGGATGCCATCTTTGTGTGGCTCTCGGATTCTCCGGAGCTCAACGAGCAGTCCCGCAGTAAGATTGACCTGAAGGCGGACAAGATTCGGCTTGACCAGTGCGTGACCATCACCGATGAATCCTTCGACCAGGAGATGCTGGACGATGGGCATATCTATTTCCTGAATACCCAGAAGCTCGGCAAGAGCAGTAATCTGACGAAGAAGGGCGACGGACGCACCTTCACCATCTGGGAAACGATGCAGAACACGATGGACGAGAAGTACGACCGCTTGTACTTCATCATTGATGAGGCCCACCGTGGTATGCAGGGCCGCGCAGCTGCACAGGCCACCACCATCATGCAGAAGTTCCTCAAGGGCAGCCGGGAAGACCGTCTGGCTCCCGTTCCGGTCGTGCTTGGCGTGACCGCTACACCGGAGCGCTTCAACAATCTGGTGTCCGGGACAGAATCGACCATCCAGAAGGTCATCGTGTCCGCCGACGATGTGCGGGCCTCCGGTCTACTGAAGGACAGAATCATTATCGCCTATCCGGAGGATGCCTCCGGAAGCAAGGATATGGCTGTGCTGCAGGCTGCTGCCGATGACTGGAAGCAGAAGTGGGAGCACTGGACTCAGTATTGTCAGGAGCAGCACTACGCCTATGTGAATCCGGTATTCGTGATTCAGGTGCAGAACCAGACCGGCAGCGGCATCTCCGATACTGACTTGGATGACTGCCTCCGGAAGATTGAGGAGCGGACAGGCTTCCGTTTCCAGGACGGAGAAGTCGTACATACCTTCGGCCAGACGACCAGCACCATCCAAATCAATGGAGTCGCAGTCAGATATCTGGAGCCGTCCCGTATTGCGGACGAGAAGAACGTCAAGGTGGTTTTCTTCAAGGAGAACCTCTCCACCGGCTGGGACTGCCCTCGCGCTGAAACCATGATGTCTTTCCGTCGTGCCACAGACGCGACCTATATCGCGCAGCTGCTCGGCAGAATGGTCAGAACACCCATGCAGATGCATATTCAGGTGGACGATGTCTTGAACGACGTGCACCTCTATTTGCCGTACTTTGATGCCCAGACCGTTGAGGATGTGGTCAAGGCGCTTCAGAGCACCGAGGGCGGAGAGATTCCCACCGATGTTATCGGCGACTCCTTCGAGAACAGCACCATCGAAACGTGGACTGTCCGTCCGACCAGACCGGCTACGGCTCAGCGACCCGCAAGACCAAAACCGCAACTTCCCGGCCAGTTTTCTTGGGGAGACAGCCCTTCACCTGAGACCGGCAACGAACCTTCTGCGCAGGAGCCGACGCAGCAGACGCCCTCGCAAAGTGGCAGCACCTCATTCGGCGCACCAGCGGCACCTGCTCCCGGCACCACGGATGCCGTTCACCCGGCGAGTGGTATAAGCACCGAAATGCCTGCAGACGGAGCCGTTGCAGGAACAGAGCCAACCGCGACATCTGAGCCTCAGCCTGCTCCGGCGGACGTTTCCGAAGAGCCGGAACTTGACCGTGAGGCTATCGTAAAGGCCATCAATGATGCCGGACTCCTGACATATGACGTGCGAAAAGTCAGAATCAACGACTATCTGAAATCTCTGTTCAGCCTTACCCGGCTCCTGACGCAGTCCGGCCTTCAGCCCTCTGCCTCGTATGATGTTGTGAATGAAATCGTGGAGATGATACGCAGCTTCATCAAGAAGACAAAGGACGAGGGCAGATATGACGAGCTGGCCACGCAAGTACTGCAGTTCAAGCTGAAAACGCAGACGTTTGATGTGTTCGGCGAGTCCGTGGATGACCATGCGGAGATGGATTTGTTCTCCACCACGGATACCGACCTCGACCGGCAGTTCCGCCTTGCGGAGCTCAAGCTGGGCAACGAGGGTGTCGGCATCCGCTACGGTACCCGATACGCAGATGACGATAATCCTGCCGGATACAAAATTGACGTCATCATCTTTGCCGCCGACGCAGACTGCATGGATATGCTCCACAACTATGCCCGCAGCCGGTTCCACGACATCAACGACGCGAATCGCCGTCGTATCACGGGCCTGACTGAGCGGTATCGGAAAAAGTATGACAGCATTGTTTCTGATGGCGACATCATCAGTAAGCATAACTTCCGGCTGCCGGAGACCATCAGCATCGAGCGCAGTAATGTCGGCGAGGCTTATACCGACCATCTGTTTGTGGACAATGCGACCGGCAAGGCGGTCATCAACCTGAACAATTGGGAAAAGGCTGTCCTTCAGGCCGAGCGTGGCCGTTCGGACTATATCTGCTGGCTCCGTAATCCGCCGAGAAAGTCGTGGTCTCTGTGCATTCCCTATGAGCAGAACGCGGAGAAGAAGTCGATGTATCCCGATTTTCTGATTATCCGGAAGGATGAGATGGGCTTCGTCATTGATATTTTGGAGCCTCACGATGGTACCAGAACGGACAATCTGGGCAAGGCTAAGGGCTTTGCTGAGTATGCCCGTCAGAATCCCGGTGTCGGCAGGCTTCAACTTATCCGGCTGCTGAACGGGCGCATCAAGAGACTGGATATGTCCCGCAGCGCCGTCCGTGACCGCGTTTCCCACGCGATGTCCAATGACGAGCTTGACCATATTTTTGATGAGGACGGATTTTTCGGTTAAAGGCTGGTGAAGCAGAATGTACGACGAGAACATCATATCCCGGATGAACGATTATCTTCACAAGGCCGCGCAAGCACTGGCGTCGTGGCTTTCTGTGATGCTGCCCAAATCCGGTGAAGACTGGTGGGAGGAGTGCGTACTCTCCAATCTGAGCTATCCCCAGAGAGAGCTCATTGAGAAAAAGGGCCTTTCCAAGCTGGAGGAATTAGACCTTGCAGCGCTTCTTCGTGTTGCCAACAAGTCATGGTACACGATGCGTGGTTATGCCTATCTTCCGACCAGTGAACGGGAGTGCATCCGCGATATGATTGGCGTCCGGAACAACTGGGCGCACGTCAGCGCGGAACTTCCCGGCAAGGATACCATCGTATCGGACATTGAATGCCTCATCCGGTTTTTCACCCAGATGAACCGGAGCGGACTGATTCCTGATTTGGAACAGCTCAAAGCAAGGGTGGAGCGGCCCGAAGCATTTAAGGATGAAACACCTCCGCAGCCAGTGCTCCGCCCAACCGTTACCGTTCCCAAGCAGACAGCTGTCATCGTGGAACCGGAGGTTGTACAAGAGGACGATATCACAGAAAGAAGCCTCGTTTACATCGTCGGCAGCCCGGACACCAAGGGTATGGTGTTTTCTGTTACGCAGCTTGGCGACACCAAGAAGTACGAGGTGTTCGTCGAAGGTGCGCTTAAGACCTATTATGAGGGTCAGATTGCGCTGGTGAGCAGCACACCTGAATATGAGTGGGTGGATTCTGAGACCCTACGAAGCTATCTCTCTGCCTACCAGATTAACAATCCGTCTGCCGGAAATCTGTATTCCCTTAATGCTGCCCGTATCGATTTCGTGCCCTATCAGTTCCGACCGGCATTGAAGCTGATAAAAGCAGACGAACCAAGGATTCTGATTGCAGACAGCGTCGGTGTCGGTAAAACCATCGAGGCCGGTCTAATTATCAAGGAGCTGCAGGCCCGTTCTGACTTGGAAAACATCATGATTATCTGTCCAAAGCCGCTCGTCGCAGACCGCAAGTGGGAAAATGAGATGAAGCGCTTTGACGAGGAGTTCACGCCCTTGGATGGCGATACGCTTCGGCAGATTATCTCTGACACCGACCGGGACGGTGAATGGCCTACCCGCTATGGAAAGGTCATCGTCCCGTATTCCATTCTGGATGCGAGGACATACCAAGGGAACCAATCCAAGCGCCATAAGAGCTTCGGCCTCCAACAATTAGACCCGGCACCGCATTTTGACCTGGTCATCATTGATGAGGCCCACCACCTGCGCAATGGCAGCATGGAGAAGGACAAGGCATTTGCATATAAGTGCGTCCACTACTTCTGCCAGCACGCAGACGCTGTCGTAATGCTGACCGCGACTCCGCTGCAGACAAGTGACGACGACCTGTTCACGCTGCTTAATCTGCTGCGCCCGGATGTCGTAATCGACAAGAAGAGCTTCACGATGATGTCGCGTCCGAATCCGTATATTTCTCAGTGCGCCCACATCGTTCGAGCTGCGAAGGAAAACTGGAAAGCAGAAGCATTGGAAACGCTGGATAGTGTTCTCACTACCCAATGGGGCGAAAATGTAATCGCAAATAATCCGGTATTTGAGCAAATCCGGAAGGTTCTCAGACAGGACACCATCACCCGTGAGGAGCGGGTAAAGCTCATTACCGATATTGAGTCTCTCCACAGCTTCAATATGATGCTCAACCGGACGCGCAGAAAGGATATCCAAGATTTCTGCATTCGGAGAACGCATACGCTGGAGAGCGATTTTACCGACCAACAGCGGGAGCTCCATGATGCTCTGCTGACATTTGAAGTTGCCGCGCTGTCCAAATTGCACGGTGGACGTGGTGTCAAATTTATGATGTCAACGATTCGTCGTCAGGCCGCAAGCTGCATCTTTGGCCTCGCTCCGCATATCCGGGCCATTATTAACCGCAGATTCGAGCAGATGACGGATGACCCGGAGTTTGATTTCGATGAAGGCGAGTTCAGCGAGATGGACTTGGAGACATTCCGCTCCATCGCAAAGAACATTCTGGAAATGGCGGATAACCTGCCGGAGGACGACCCGAAATTCGATGGGGTGCTCCAGATTATCCGTGAAAAACAGAAATCTGAAAACAACAAAATCATCCTGTTCAGCACATTCCGCTACACGCTGTATTATATCAAAAGAAAGCTGCGAGAAGCGGGATTTCGTGTCGAGCAAATCGATGGTAGCGTAAAAAATGATGACCGGCTGGATTTCCGGGCTCGGTTTGAACTCCCGAAGGATGACCCGGAAGCCATTGACATCATGCTTTTCACAGAAGTCGGCTCTGAAGGCTTGGACTATCAGTTCTGTGACATGATGATAAACTATGACCTGCCTTGGAATCCCATGCGCATCGAGCAGCGCATTGGTCGTATCGACCGCCGAGGCCAAGGGAGCGAAGTTGTAAACATCTATAACGTTATCACCAGTGATACTGTGGACGCTGACATTTATGACCGCTGCCTCTCTCGCATCGGTGTCTTTGAAGGGAGCATCGGTGAATGCGAGGAGATTCTCGGCGAAATCGGCAGGCAAATTGAGCTGATAGCACTGGATACCAGCCTTACAGATGCAGAGCGAAAAGCAAAGCTGGAGCAGATGGCCGATAATGAGGTGCGCAAGGCCCAGGAGCTGAACAAGCTGGAAAGCGAGGAGAAGGAGCTATTCGGGTTCGATTTGTCGAACTATACGATGTCAAAGGAAATTCAGGAGGCGGAAAGTCCCTTCCTGTCGGCCAGAAGCATTCAACACCTTGTCGAGATGTATCTCAATCACCGATTAGGTGGTAGCAATTATATCCTTGGTGATGGTGCTCTGAAAACGCTGCGCCTCAGTGCAGTGGCGCGTTCTGAAATCCTGTCTGACCTCAGAAATCTGACTGGCCTGCGGAACAGCCTGCGTAGGAAATGGGAGGTTTATCTTAAGGGCAACAATCCGAACCACCCGATTACTTTCGATTCAGAAGCTGCCGAGAAAAACCGAACCGCCTTTTTCGTTACTCCGGTGCACCCGCTGGTCAAACAAGCCGCATCCTATTTTGCCACCAACAAGCTCGTTTATATTCACTTGGAATACTACTCTGATGAGATTCCAGCCGGTGATTACCCGATGTCTATTTATGCGTGGGATTACGTTGGGATTCGTTCAAATTTCAAATTGGTCGCAATCTGTGAAGAACCGAGAATTGCAGCAGAGCTCCCGGAATACATCCTGACAGCCGCCGCAGTGGACTATTCTTCAAAGTTAAAGCCGGAGGCATGGGATACTTTAGAGGAACACCACGTCCGGATGTGGCAAGCGGAGAAAGCCCAGCATACAGAATCTACAAGGCAAGTCGCTCGCTATAAATTAGAGAGTTTAAAAAACAATTACCGAAACCGGAAATTGGTCTTGGAAAGAAAAATTGCTGAGGCCGGAGATGAACGAATTGCAACTATGCATCGCTCTGAATTGGAAAACGCTACACAGCGTTATCAGCAGAAGGTTTCAGAGATTGAAGCGAAGATTGCGAAGGCAGATATACATACTACGCTGATTGCAAACGGGGTTATCACGGTAAAGTAAAGAGGTGAGCGCTTTGAATATAGCTGATAAGATTCTCCAGAATCAAGATAGGGACGGCATGCTCAGGCGGTCGCTCGAACGGATAATTCAGCTTTATACCGATAAATCACACTTTGTCTACGAGCTGCTCCAGAACGCGGAAGACGCAGGAGCTACTGGAATTCGGTTTGTCCAATACTCTGACAGGCTTGAAGTGATGCACGATGGAAAATCCTTCACTACGGAGAACCTGCAGGGCCTGTGCGACATAGGGCAGTCGGACAAGGTTAATGATTTAAACCAGATTGGCGAATTCGGTGTCGGCTTCAAATCAGTCTTTGGCATATGTGAAACGGTCAGGCTGTATAGCTCGCCGCGCAAAAAGGAGCTGGCAGAGAATTGCCATCCCTTCGCTGTTGAGATAAAGGACTTCACGAAGCCCGTAGATATCCCTGCCGTTGATGTTCCGGCTGGCTATACGACCCTCTTCGTGTTCCCATATAGCGTTGGATTCCAGTTTTCGGGATTTAAAAATCTGGCTGCGCTGAATGAAGCTATTACAAAGCGACTCAAAAATCTCGGAGTGACCACGCTCCTTTTCATGCGGCACCTCGAGCTCATTGAGTACGAAATCAAGATTCCGGGCAAAGAAGCATCAGGGGAATATTTACTGGATGCTGAGCCGGTAAATGACCACTGCACCCGCGTGTCGGCAATTGAATCCGAGGATGATAAGACGGACGAGTCTCTGTCATTCATCAAATTTTCGATGCCGATTGATTCGAGGGTTTCTACCCGTACAATTGACGTTGCGTTCACTGTCGCAACAGACAAAGAAGGAAAAACCACTTTCCAAAAAGCAAAGAATCCGTATATCTCCGTTTACTTCCCGACAGAGACCGAAAGCAAACTTGACTTCATTGTCCAAGGCCCGTTCCGCACTACTCCAAACCGGAGCAGTGTTCCTGCCGATGAAGAGGAAAACGAGGCTCTGGCTGAACAAACGGCCAAGCTCCTCAGACAGAGTGTCCTTGAGCTGCGCGATATGGGGCTCCTCGACTTGAGCCTGATTCGGATTCTGCCTCTTGATGAGGACGACTTTGATGTCTATCCGCTTTTCTACCCTTTATACGAAGAAATGCGAGATTTGTTTTCGTCGGAGCGCGTTTTGCCGGTTAAGGATGGGAAGGGCTACACTAAGGCTGCCAATGCAGTTATTGCGAGAAGCAGAGAAATTGCAGAGCTATTGCCCAGCGAGTTAATCTCGGAACTTATCAACGACAAAAGACATTATGAATGGCTTCCGGTTTCGTTGACGGAGACAGGCCCATACAAAGATGTTCTCTTTTATTTTTCCAGCTTATTAGGAATCGAGGTTATCCGTCCGGAAGACCTTAGAAGCTACTTCAACGATAATCACAGCTTTTTGGAAAACCGAGATAATGACTGGCTCGTTAGGCTTTACAAGCTGTATGAGACTGTCCCGAATATTTTCTCCGAATCGAATTACAGAAATATACTCGATGCTGTGATTGTCCGCACGGCATCCAACCGTATGGTTGCGCCATACCGAAAATCGCAGTCTTCTTATCTGCCCAATGTATTCCTTCCGTCGAAGAAGGCGATGCAGGCCGATGTTGAATTTGTCCATCCTCATCTTTACGAGAAATGTCGTTCCTTCTTCGAGAAAGTGCTGCACCTGAAAGCCCCCGACGAATACGAGCACTTTGTAAAATCTCTTGAAAAGCGGTACGCCGACGCCGGTTTTGAAGGCCCATTTGAGGAGCACGTTCAAGACATTCACACCCTTGTCAAGTACCTTAGGAACTCTGATTACGAGGATGACCTGAGACAGATTGTGCGGAAATCTTTCTACATAAAGTGCCGGGCAGCGGGCAAAGCATACTGGGTTCGTCCGCATTCAACTGTCATTCGGTTCCCACAATCTGAAACCGGCCTAATGCTGGAGCAATACTACAAAGGCATTGCGCCGGATATCTACTTTGTCGATTTTGACGCATACCAGTCAGCCGGAATCACCTTTGATGACCTACGGGCGCTTGGCGTTACAGACAAAATCATCACCGGGGACGAAAAAACCTGGGGTGAATACTATACAGGCAATCCTGGACGACAGCCTGAGTGGAGAACAGCCGGGGCCTTCCGCTGGAAACTTGGAATTGATAAATTGGAGGAGGCCCTTCTCTATATCTCTCAGCACCCGAAATCCAAAGATGCCTTAATTAAATCACAGGTAATTTTCAAGACGTTACAGGAGAACATGGCTCGGCTCGTCGGTACAGTTTATATCGGTGGAGGAACGCCGGACAAGTATGATGAGCCTGCTACAGTTATCCATACGCTGAACAAAGATGGATTTAACTATCGCCTTTCAGATTGGAATGGAAAATGGCTCTATACTGAATCCGGGGAGCTGGTCTCACACAAGGCTATATCAAAACACGATTTGAACAAGGCGCTATACGGAAAAGTCAGCCTCGATTCAAATCTGTACGACATTCTGGGCTTTAAGAAAGGGAAAATTGACCAGCATGAGGCCATTGTGAAGGATTACGATGCTCTGCCGGACGAGAAGAAACAGTCCTACTTTGAAATTGAGCTGGAGCGCCGCTTCCACATTACACCTGAGCAGCTCAGTCGTGAATTTGGTGGTCTGTCTCTACAGGAAGGTTCTTCTGGTCAATCTGAGGAGGACGAATTTGAGTTCCCGACCGGTTCCGTTAAGAACTGGGAGGCGCTGAAGAAGCATGCCGCTCAAATACTGTCCTATGCCAGCCCAACCGTATATGCGACTGTCGTCAGGCGTATCCGCGTCAGTCGACCGCAAGACGATGTCCGCGCATACCTGATGAATATGTATCGCGTAAACTCGTCTTATTGGTATGCCTGCCAGCTGTGCCACAAGCCGTTCTCCAATGTGGAAATGTGCCAGCTGGAACAGAAGCCGGATGTAGAGCTCGACCCGTTGAATGTCTGCCTTTGTCCGAATTGCGCCGCAAAGTTTAGAACGCTGCGAAATGATAAGTACCTGGCAGACCGACTCATAGATTCTATCCTTGATGTGTCAGAAAATGAGATTGAGGAGAATGACCACGTTTCAGTTGCTATCAACGACTATGATTTCTGGTTCACACCTACTCATATCGCGGAAATTATAGAGCTTCTTAAGCTGAAGGAAAAAGCTGCAGAGGAGCGCAAAGCCCAACCGCAGACTGCCAGTAAGCCCAAGCCGAAGGCAGTGGCAAAAGCGCCGGAGTCGAATAGAGCTGCACCTGTGCAGCCTGTTAAGGAAGAGACTCCACCTTCTACTCCGGAGCCGGAAGAGGAAGGACTGCAGAGCGATACAAGCGCATATGGCGAGCTCATTGGTAGACGGGTGTTCCACAAATCGAAAAAAGCATACGCTCGTGTTGTTGGATGCGACGGAGAGTATGTGGTCTTGAATTTCGAGAGTGGGGATAAGGCCGGTCAGGATGTCAAGTATAACCTGACCATGTGCTTGAATAATGGTTGGATTGAAGTCGTCGACTAATACTTTTTAATTTTGCCCGAACCATTTAATTTTGGCATACTTTTTAATTATTCCCTGAGCCTGCCGCGCAGGAGCCCAGACATCAGCATCAGACAAACCTCAGCTGTGCTCTGATGGGACAAATTGAAAACCGACAAATACAGCGAAAACCGCAAGAAACGCCTTGTTTCCTGCGGTTTTCGCTATTTTTTTACATTTTTCCGGCGACCGGGCTTGTATCAAAGATTACGTCTTTATAGATCCTCCATATAACACAGGCAACGAGGGGTGGGTCTACAACGATAACGTCAATGACCCGAAAATTAGAGAGGGGTTGGGCGAGATGGTAGGCAAAGAAGGGGAAGAATTGGCGTACACGGCAAGTTGTCAATAAACTGCGCTGGTGCAGGAGAGCTTTTGACCTTGAAATTGATAGACTAATTGAATAAGGGGTGGTAAACTTGGACAATATCAAAGTATACTTTTCAGACTATTTCGATGTAGAGGAGGACGTTATTGATGATTATGGGGCAGTAAACATATCACTCATTAATGATATTCCACTGTTTATTGATCCGTTCCTGATGTTTAATAGCGAAAAAACAGAATACAGAAAAATTCATGATGATATAATAAGTTATTTATTATTCCTACAAAAACAGGCCGAAAATCACCGAACGCTTACACCAGGAATGCGCAAAGCATGGTTTTCGTTTTCCGAAGTTAAGCAAACTTGGCTCGGATTTAGCCTCTCAGGCAATTCTGGTTGTGGAATGGGGAATAAGTTTGCAACTGAACTGTATGATGGACTTAATTCGATTTTTAAGGATTTTGGAAGGCAGACGGTGACCAAAGGCCACCATATGGAAAAGTTATGCCTTATTAGCCCGAGGGTGGGGCGAGATAAGATTAGCGATTTTTCAACCAACTTCGCAAAACGATTCTTATTAGAATACACAGAACAGTTTGCAAAGGAATATATATCAGGATCAAAGTGCAAGAATTTCTCTGTTAATAAGGTATATTTTGATTTTAAAACAAAGACGTGGGCTGCAAGAACATATTATCTTCCATATTACAATGGAGACTTTGTACTATTGACACCAAATGACATTTTAACAAGGGATGATACATTTATAAACAGAACTGATATGATTAGAAACTTACAGCAAATAACCCCATCGATTCCAGATGATGCACTACGATTTGAGCTAAATACATATTTTCGGAATGTATTGGCGAAAAAGAAAAAAGAGATGAGCCAAGCAGAGAAGGACCGCGAGGCAGAAAACCTTGTTCGCCTGCACCCTGAACTGATTGACTATTATATCCGGTACAAAGAAGACAATGGGGAACAGGCAGCATCAATTAGCAAGGAAAAGGTTCGTGAGGTTCAGCTGCTATTCAATACACAGATTTCTCAGCTGATTTCATTGCTGCGCTCAAAAACAGGTTTTTACGATATTGCCCCAGATGCACATGATGAAGCAAAAAAACGCGTGGAATTTCTGAAACATGTCATTGAAAATCAAGACGGATATCGCCTTTTCTACAGTAATGGTAAGCCCGTAAAAAGAGAAGCTGATCTTCAGGTTATCTATCGTCTTGTTTGGTATGGTTCCCCACTCGATGTAAATAGAGAAGTAAATAACGGCAGGGGGCCTGTAGATTACAAAGTGTCCTACGGAGCAAAGAACTCAACCCTTGTAGAATTTAAGTTGGCATCGAATTCAAAACTTAAAAATAACTTGGCAAAGCAGGTAGAAGTGTATAAATCTGCATCAGGGACGGATCGGGCAATTAAAGTTATATTATTTTTTAATGATAAGGAGGAGAAAAAAATAATTTCTATATTAAATGAACTTCATATTGCAGGTAGTGATGATATTATATTAATTGATGCCCGCAATGACAACAAACCCTCTGCTTCTAACGTAAAGGCGGATTAAGCTGCTTGCGTATGACACTAAATTAGGTATGCCCAACATCTGCGGTCATGCCGGTTTTGTCTCCTTCCTGTCTGCGTTCTGCGTCCTTTGCCCTACTTACCGGCTTGTCCGGCGGCGGTTGTAAAAGCGGGCCAGGCCGCCCTCGGAGGTTTCTTTGTATTGATGGGACAGGTTGAGGCCCGTCTCATACATGGCTTTGCAGACCATGTCATAGCTGATGTTCCGGGTGCCGCAGAGGCAGTAGCTCAGGTTGCAGGCGTTCATGGCCCGCATGGCGGCGACGGCGTTGCGCTCGATGCAGGGGACCTGGACCAGGCCGCAGATGGGGTCGCAGGTGAGGCCCAGGTGGTGCTCCAGGGCAATTTCCGCCGCATACTCCACCTGGTCCAAGTTGAGGCCGTAAAGCTCGGCCAGGCCGCCGGCGGCCATGGCGCAGGCCACGCCCACCTCTGCCTGGCAGCCGCATTCGGCCCCGGAGATGGAGGCGTTCTGCTTGGCCAGATTCCCCAGAATGCCGGCGGTGGCCAGGGCCCGGAGAACCTGCTCTTCGGTGCAGCCCCGGATCTCCTGGACATACCGCAGAACCGACGGCAGGACGCCGGCGGCGCCGCAGGTGGGGGCGGTGACGATGACGCCGTTGTCTGCATTCTGCTCCGACACGGCGTAGGCGTAGGCGCAGATGATCCGGCACTCCAAAACCTGGGCCACCTCTGTGGGCAGCTGGTTTTCATAGAGCTGCTTGGCCTTCCGCTCCACGTTCAGCCCCCCGGGGAGGACGCCAGTGGTGGACAGACCGTCTGAAATGGACTGCTGCATGGTGCGCCAGACCTCCCGAAGGAAGTCCCAGATTTCGGGGCCTTCATTCATCTCCACGTATTCGCTGAGAGTATTGATGTAGCGCCATTTGCAGAAGTCCCGGACTTCTGCAAAGGAGTTTTCCGGATAGATCTCCGCATTGGGGTCGGCGGGCCGACCCAGGATCACAATGTCCCCGCCGCCCACGGACTCCACCCGGATATGACCGGTCTGGTTCGGCCCCTGGTAGGCAAAGAAGTCCATGGTGTTGGGGTGCTGGATGCCCACGGGATCCTCTTTGGAATAGACGATTTCGGCGTCAACTTCCTGCAGGACCTCCCGCAGGACCCGGTCTGTGCCGTGGCCCACGCCGGTCTTGCATAAGGAGCCGTATAGGACGACTTCGATGCGGTCTGCTTCCGGGTGTTCAGAGAGAAAGAGCCTGGCGGCCCGCTCCGGCCCCATGGTATGGGAGCTGGAGGGACCGCGGCCAATTTTATAAATATCACGAATGGATTTCATGCTTGCGGCCTCCATGGTAGGTTATCACAATCAGTATAGCAAATTCCCCCTCTGAATACAACGGCGGATTTCCGCTTTTATGAACGAGGCCGCAGAGCCTCCAGGGACAGCTCCCCGGCTAGCTTAAAGAGGGCGTCGGCCAAAACCTCTTCCACCGGTTTCCCGGCGGCACGGGCCACCTGCAGGTAGAGCCTTGCGGCGGCGGGGTCCAAAGAAATGGTAAATTGGGCCATGGGATTCTCCCTTTCAATATAGGATAGATCAGCAACGGCAAATGGAGCCAAAACGGTGCAAAGAAAGGAACCGCCTCTGCGGGGCGGGTGCATCTCATCCTATGCGGGGCCTTGACAATCGTGATACAATAGCGGCATAGAAAATACCCGTGGGAGTTCACCAAATTCCCCGTGAGAGGATGAAATCGGATGGCAAAAGAGAAGAAAGTGGAACAAATCACCGACATGGAGGTGGACTTTGCCCAGTGGTACACCGACGTGTGTAAGAAGGCGGAGCTCATCGCCTATTCCGGCGTGAAGGGCGTGTTCATTTACCGGCCCTATGGCTACGCCATCTGGGAGAACATTCAGGCGGTCCTGGACCGGATGTTCAAGGAGACGGGCCATGAGAATGTGTATATGCCCGTCCTCATTCCGGAGAGCCTCCTGCAGAAGGAGAAGGATCATGTGGAGGGCTTCGCCCCCGAGTGCGCCTGGGTAACCCTGGGCGGCGCGGAGGAGCTGGAGGAGAAACTGGCCATTCGCCCCACCTCCGAGACCCTGTTCTGCGACCATTTTAAAGACATTGTCCACTCCTGGCGGGACCTGCCGGTGAAGTACAACCAGTGGTGCAGCGTGCTGCGCTGGGAGAAGACCAGCCGCCCCTTCCTGCGCCACCGGGAGTTCCTGTGGCAGGAGGGCCACACCCTCCACGCCACCGCCGAAGAGGCCATTCAGGAGACGGAGGACCAACTGGAGTGCTACGCCCGGTTCTGCGAGGAGTATCTGGCCATGCCCGTGGTCCGGGGCGTGAAGACCGACAAGGAGAAGTTCTCCGGCGCGGAGCGGACCTATGCCATTGAGTGCATGATGCACGACCGGAAGGCCCTCCAGGCCGGGACCTCCCATTACTTTGGCGACGGCTTTGCCAATGCCTTTGACATTCACTTTACCGACAAGAACAACCAGCAGGCCACCCCCTATGAGACCTCCTGGGGCCTGTCCACCAGGCTCATCGGCGGCATCATCATGACCCACGGGGACAACAACGGCCTGGTGCTGCCCCCCAAAATCGCCCCCATCCAGATCGTCCTCATCCCCGTGGCCCAGCACAAACCCGGCGTCCTGGACAAGGTGAACGAGGTGGCTGCGCGCCTGAAGAAGGCCGGCTTCCGGGTGAAGGTGGACGACTCCGAGCAGAGCCCCGGCTGGAAGTTTGCCGAGTATGAGATGAAGGGCGTCCCCGTCCGCCTGGAGCTGGGCCCGAAGGACATCGAGAACGGCCAGTGCGTCCTGGTCCGCCGGGACAATGGCGAGAAGGCGTTCGTCCCGCTGGAGGATCTGGAGACCCGGGCGGCGGAGACCCTCCAGGCGGTCCACGACGGCCTCTTTGCCAAAGCCAAGAAGAACCTGGACGAGCACATCTATCCCGCCTATAGCCTGGAGGAGGCCAAGGAGCTCCAGGAGAAACATGGCGGCTTCATCAAGACCATGTGGTGCGGCGAAGAGGCTTGCGAGCTGAAGATGAAGGACGTGGCCGGCATGTCCTCCCGCTGCATCCCCTTCCGGCAGGAGCATCTGGGGGATGTGTGCCCCATCTGTGGAAAACCGGCCAACAAGATGATTTACTGGGGCGTGGCGTACTAATCCGCCAGAAGTCCCCTTCAGAAATTCCCGGCTCATGACAAGCGGCCCCTCCATACTTCCCTGTGAAAAGATGGAAGCATGGAGGGGCGCTTTTTGATGGAAGCGTGGACCGCCGCCATCCCGGACAGGCAGCGGTATAAAATTTGCCTCTCCGGGAAAGCTCTTCCATGGGAGGCGATGTGTTGTGGCGAAGAAAAAATTCCCCTGGCTGGGGGCCGCGGCGGCGGGAGCCGGAGCCGGGGCGGCCAACGGCCTGTTTGGAGCGGGAGGCGGCATGGTGCTGGTGCCGGCGCTGCACAAGTTCACCGATGTGGAGGAGGACAGCCTGTTTCCCACCTCGGTTGCGGTGATCTTCCCCCTGTGTCTGGTATCTCTGACGGTCTATGGTCTGCATGGGGATCTGCCCTGGCAGACGGCCTGGCCCTATCTGGTGGGAAGCGCCCTGGGAGGCGTTGCCGCCGGGGTCTTTGGACGGAAGGTCTCCACCAACCTTCTGCACCGGATTTTGGGGATACTCATTTTGTGGGGAGGGATTCGGTCATTTCTCTAGAATCGGTACCCGTTTGTATTTTGGTGGGAACCGTCCTGGGCTTTCTGTCCGGCCTGGGAGTGGGGGGTGGCTCCCTGCTGATTTTATGGTTGACTGCCGTCTTGTCTATGGAGCAGCGAATGGCCCAGGGGGTGAATCTCCTGTTCTTTCTCCCGGCGGCTGTGGTGGCCTGCCTGTTCCACAGCCGCCAGGGGCGGCTGCAGTGGCGGGTGGCGTTGCCGGCCATGGCAGCTGGGGCCTGTGCGGCCGGGCTGTGCGCCTGGGCGGCCACGGCTCTGAATACGGAGCTCCTCAGGAAGCTGTTCGGTGGGCTGCTGGTGCTCACCGGGCTCTGGGAGCTTTTTGGCACTCACCGGCGGCGGAAAGACAGGTAGCCCTCCAGAATCAGGGAGGCGGCCACGGCGTCTACGGTGTTCTTCCGCTTTTTCCCGTGGTAGTTGTGGTCAGAAAGAATCTGATGAGCCTCAATGGTGGTCCGGCGCTCGTCCCACAGGTGGACCGGCAGGCCGGAGGCCTCCTCCAGCTGCCGGGCGAAATCCCGGTACAATTCCGCCCGGGGTCCCTCGGTGCCGTCCATGTTCCGGGGGAAGCCCATGACCAGCTGGCCCACCTCCTGCTCCCGGGCCAAGCGGCAGATCTCCCCGATGGTCTTTTCCGGGACCCGGCTGTGGATGACGGTGGTAGAGCCAACCAGGCTGCATAAAAGATCCGAAATGGCGATGCCTGTCCGGGCGTCGCCATAATCAATTGCCATGATGCGTTTCACGTCTATTCCTCCTCCTTGTATTTGCGAAGATGGGGATGATCGGACCGTCTCCGCTTCTCTATAGGGACATCTGCGCCGGCAGATGCCGGAAACACCCCTATTATAGGGGAAAAATCCCCAAAAAGAAAGAAAAACTTGTTGACCTCCCCGTTTCTTTGTGCTAAAATGGTTCTACCTGCGAAAAGGGCTTTTTTTGTGCGCCCTTTTCAGCCCCGGGCGGCAGGGCCGTGGGTTCGCCGCTTCTAAATTTTACTGGCCGGGGCCACACAGGGAGGCAATTTTTAAGGAGGTGCCGTTATGCGCGTAAAAGTCACCATGAGATGCTCCGAGTGCAAGCAGAGAAACTACAATACCATGAAGAACAAGAAGAATGACCCCGACCGTCTCGAGATGAAGAAGTATTGCAGATTCTGCAAGAAGCATACCATCCACAACGAAACCAAGTAAGCGGTTGCGATCGGAAAGGGTGAAAACAATGGCTGAAACCAAAAAGGAAAACTGGTTTAAGAAAACCTGGAAGCGCATCTGCAAGTTCTTCCGTGAACTGAAGAGCGAACTGAAAAAAGTCGTATGGCCCACCTGGAGCCAGGTTTTGAAGAATGCGCTGACCGTGGTGGTTTGTGTACTCATCGTAGGCGTGTTTATCTGGATCTTTGACATGGGCGCCAAGTACGGCATTCAAGCCCTGCTCCAGCTGGGTAAGTAACCATGACGGAAGCTGCAAAATGGTACGTGGTCCACACCTATTCCGGCTATGAGAATACGGTGAAGGCCACCATCGAGCGGACTGTGGAATCCCGTGGCCTGCAAGAGCAGATTCATGCGGTTTCCATCCCCCTGGAGACTGTCACCGAGGTCACAGAATCCGGCGCGACCAAAACCTATGACCGCAAGGTCTTCCCAGGATACGTCCTGGTGAAGATGATTATGAGTGACGACGCATGGTATGTCATCAAGAACGTCCGCGGCGTCACCGGCTTTGTCGGCTCCGGCACCAAGCCCACCGCCCTGACCGAGGACGAAGTCCTGCAGCTGGGTGTGGAGAAACGGGAGATCGTGGTCAATTACGCCGTGGGCGATACGGTGCGCATTACCGACGGTCCTCTGACCTCCTTCACCGGTGCGGTGGAGGCCCTGGATCCGGAGAAGAACAAGGTCCGCGTGGCCGTGTCGATGTTCGGCCGCGAAACCCCGGTGGAGCTGGAGCTCGACCAGGTAGAAGTGATTTCCCAGTAAACGCATCGGGCCGCAAGGCCGGAACGTGGGAGGGGCACCGGCCCCGACAAGGATGCGCCCCCCGGCGCATGAACCACATCTATTCAGGAGGTGCTTATTATGGCACAGAAAGTAACTGGCATTATCAAACTGCAAATCCCGGCAGCAAAGGCGACTGCTTCGCCCCCTGTGGGTCCCGCTCTGGGCCAGCACGGCGTGAACATCGCCGCCTTTATCAAGGAATTCAACGCCCGCACCCAGGATCAGGCCGGCTTCAAGATTCCCGTGGTCATCACGGTGTATGCCGACCGTTCCTTTACCTTCATCACCAAGACGCCCCCTACCCCCATGCTGATCATGAAGGCCATCGGCATTGAAAGCGGCTCCGGCGTGCCCAACAAGACCAAGGTTGGCACCATTACCCGGGCCCAGGTGCGGGAAATCGCGGAGAAGAAAATGCCCGACCTGAACGCAGCCACCCTGGAAGCGGCTGAGAGCCAGGTAGCCGGCACCTGCCGGTCCATGGGCGTGACCGTTGTGGACTGAATTTTGCTTGCCGAGGTGATCAGGCGAATCCGCCTAGCCTCAAAAATGTGGGAGGATTATTCCGCATCACCACTTTAAGGAGGATAATACATTGTTTAGAGGTAAAAAATATAAAGACAGCGCCAAGCAGATTGACCGCGCTGTGCAGTACGAGCCCGCCGATGCCCTGGGTCTGGTGGTAAAGACCGCCCCCGCCAAGTTTGACGAGACGGTGGAAATCCACATCAAGCTGGGCGTGGACTCCCGTCATGCAGACCAGCAGGTCCGCGGCGCCGTGGTTCTGCCCAACGGCACCGGCAAGACCCGCCGGGTTCTGGTGTTCGCCAAGGACGCCAAGGTGGACGAGGCCAAAGAGGCCGGCGCCGATTTTGTCGGCGGCATGGACCTGGTGGAGCGCATCACCAAGGAGAACTGGTTCGACTTCGACGTGGTCGTGGCCTCTCCCGACATGATGGGCATCGTGGGCCGTCTGGGTAAGGTTTTGGGCCCCAAAGGCCTCATGCCCTCTCCCAAGGCCGGCACTGTGACCCCCAATGTGGGCGCTGCCGTCAAGGAAATCAAAGCCGGTAAAGTGGAGTACCGTCTGGACAAGACCAACATCATCCACTGCCCCATCGGCAAGGTCTCTTTTGGCGCTGAGAAGCTCCAGGAGAACATGGACACCCTGCTGGCAGCCGTTGTGAAGGCCAAGCCCGCCGCTGCCAAGGGTCAGTATATCCGCTCCTGCGTCGTCGCCTCCACCATGGGCCCCGGCGTGAAGGTCAGCACTGCGAAATATTAAGTTGGTTCCCCCTCCCGTTGGCACATTCGACGGGAGGGGAACGCGATTTTTCAACGAAAGTATCCCCGTGAAAACCCTGTCGCCGGTATCCGGTACAGGAATTTAAAAAATTGGAGGATTACAACATGAAGAAATGGTTCAAAAAGGGCGCCGCAATTGCCATGTCTGCCACCATGGCCCTCTCCCTGGCCGCCTGCGCCAGCGGCAAACCCGCCACTCCCGAGGAAGTCCTGAAGGCAGCCAGCGAGAAAGTGGCCGCTGCCAAAAGCATGAGCAGCGAAGTGATCATGGATATGAAGATGACTTCTGCTGAGCAAACCATCCAGATGACCATGACTGGCGCAGTGGAGACCATCGAGGAGCCTATGGCCATGCACATGGATATGACCATGGACATGGGTGCAATGGGATCCATGAAGATGCAGATGTACATGACAGAGGAAGAGGGCGCCTACCAGCTCTACGTAGGCACGGACGATGGCAGTGGAGCCACCACTTGGGCTGCCCAGTCCGTACCGGATGCGGACCAGATGAAGCAGTATGATACCCAGGCGAACATGGAGCTGTACCTGAAGTCTGGCTCCAATTTCCAGGAAAATGGAACAGAGACCATTGAGGGCAAAGAGACCGTCCGGTATGATGGCGTGATTACCAACGAGTGCTTCAACGAGGTCTTTACCTCTACGGGCGTTTTGGATCAGTTCTCCAGCTTAGGCGTCGATGCAGAGACGGCACAATCCATGCTCACCGATCTGGGCGATCTGCCGATCAGCGTCTGGGTGGAAAAGGAGAGCAACCTGCCTGTCAAATACGAGATGGATATGACCGCCATCATGCAGTCCATCATGACCAAGACCATGGAGGCTGCTGATAGCACAGAGACCATCACCGTGGAATCCGTATACATGACCATGCTGATTCATGGTATTGATAATGTGGAAAGCATTGAGGTTCCCCAGGAGGCCCTGGACGCCGCCGCGTAAGAGCCTTGCGCCATTGGCGTGGGGATGAATGAAGCATAAGAAGAGCAAACCGGCCAACCCAAAATGGGAAGGCCGGTTTGCATTTTGCTTTGCAGGGATGTCAAGCGCATCGGTGGGGGAATGTGTGGGGAACTTCATTTCGCAACTGATGCGTTGGGACCTGGCGAAACCCGGGCGCCATTTTGCCGGAGAACCTCGGCAAAGGCAGGAGGCGTGATGGAGGCGGCGGAGAGGTCTACACTGAACCGAGTCAGCCCGGGCAAGGGCTGTAGTGTCTTGAGACAATGTCCGGTTTCCATGTCCCGAATCTGCAGGGAGCTGCCAAGAGGAACATCGACATTCCACCGCCCATCGACCGTCACCGATACGGAAGTGACCTGGCCAGAATGCCCTTCTAGGATGTCTAAGCATGTTCCGGTTTCCATGTCCCAAATGTGGAGGGGACGATCATCAGAAGCACAAACACACCACCGCCCATAGGCCGTCACCGATACGGAATGGACAGAGCTAGGATGCCCTTCCAGGATGTGTAAGCATGTTCCGGTTTCCATGTCCCAAATGCGCAGAGAGCCGTCAGAAGAAGCACTGACACACCGCCGCCCATCGGCGGTCACCGATACGGAATTGACCCGGTTAGAATGCCCTTTCAGGGGGTGTAAGCATGTTCCGCTTTCTATGTCCCAAATGCGAAGGGTGCCATCAGAGGAAGCACTGACACACCGCCGCCCATCGGCCGTCATCGATACGGAATTGACAAAGCTAGAATGCCCTTCCAGGATGTGTAAGCATGTTCCGGTTTCCATGTCCCAAATGCGTAGGGAGCGATCATCGGAGGCACTGACACACCGCCGCCCATCGGTCGTCACCGATACGGAATTGATCCAGTCAGAATGCCCTTCCAGGATATGTAAGCATGTTCCGGTATCCATGTCCCAAATGCGCAGGGTGCAATCATAGGAGGTACTGACACACCGCTGCCCATCGGCCGTCACCGATACGGAAGTGACCCGATTAGAATGTCCTTCCAGAGAGTGTAAGCATATTCCAGTTTCCATGTCCCAAATGTGCAGGGAGCCACCCAAAGAAGCACTGATACACCGTTGCCCATCGGCGGTCACCGATACGGAAGTGACCCAGCCAGAACGCCCTCCCAGGATGTGTAAGCATGTTCCGGTTTCCATGTCCCAAATGCGCAGGGTACGATCAACGGAAGTACTGACACACCGCCGCCCATCGGCCGTCACCGATACGGAAGTGACCCAGTCAGAATGCCCTTCCAGGATGTGTAAGCATGTTCCAGTTTCCATGTCCCAAATGCGAAGGGTGCAATCAAGAGAAGCACTGACACACCGTCGCCCATTGGCTGTCACAGATACGGAAATGACCCGGTCAGAATGCCCTTTCAGGGTGTGTAGGCATTTACCGTTCCCCATGTCCCAAATGCACAGGGTACCATCATCAGAAGCGCTGACGCACCTCCAACCGTCTGGGGTTACGGCTACGGCATTCACACCATCTGTGTGCCCCTCCGGTGCAAAAGTCTCCCTCGTTACCTGGGTATGATCAAGCAAATCCGCCGTTTTGGGCAGCAAAAGCGCCGTACCTCCCGGCTGATGGTAAGAAAACAAATGCACCTTCCCCAAATCCATGCCGCTGAAGTTCAGCTGGGAAAAGTCATAATCTCGCAGGCGCTTTTGCAGCTCCAGCATGTTCCGGGTGGCGCTTGGGCTGGTGGGCAGGGCGGTGCGGTTGGTTTCCCAGAGGCGGTCGGCCTCCTCCGGGGTGGCCAACTCTGCTGCAAAGTCCATGACGTAAATGTCGATGGAGGTTTGCCAGGCCTCCGGCAGAGGCGCGCCGGGGGTCAGGCTGTGGGACAGGTTCAGGAGGTGGATGGCCGCCAGGCAGTCCCGGAAGCGCTGGTGCATCAGGCTGACCATGGGGCCTTCGGCGCTGTCTTGGATGCGGAACAGGTTCAGCTGCTGGGTGAGCAAACGGAACCAATCTTCTGCCGGTGGGAAGGCTGGTAGCCCTCCCACGTGGCGCAGGACGCGCCGCACATGATCTGGCCAGGTCCGCTGATGGGAGGCCTGAAGCTCCCCCAGGGTCTGCTCCATTTCCTGATAAAACGCCTCCTCTGGGAGCCGAAATTGCCCCCGGCGGACCATGCACCAGGCCAGGCGGGGGGCCAGGCGCTCTGTGGCCAGAACAGCTTGGGTAGGGGTCCCCGAGTCCCGGGCCTGGCTGTGACAGCGCCACAGCTCCTGCTGCAGGTAGTTCCACAGGACAGCGCCGGCGCTGTCCGCCTTCCGCCAGGCCAGGGGAATGGCGCTGGGCCGGGTTTGCAGCAGCTGGGTCCGGGTGTAGAGGACCAGCATCAGGGGGTAGTCGATCACCGTCCACAGGGGGTCCCCCTCCGGCGGTGGGGTGACCCCGGCCAGTTCCAGGTGGGCCTGGATGCGGTCCTGGGTCAGGGGCTGCAGCCGGATGGGCCGGAACTCCCCGGTGAGGCCGGGCAGAAAGCCCCGCACATCAAACCGGGAGGCGGTGATCACCTGGACCCCGGGCCGCCGGGACCAGGCCTCCATGCTCCGGGCCACGGCGTACTGCATGGCAGGACGGATCTCGTTGAAGCCGTCCAGGAGGAGCACCAGCCGGGGCCCCTTCTCCCAGGGCTGCCTGGAGAGCGTCTCCAGCTCCCGGAGCCGGGACTCCTCCCCATCCAGGAGTTCCCGTTGGATGTATGCGCCGATGAGGTCGCTGTCTGGGTTGCCTCCCAGAGCGTGGAGGGGGATATAGACGGCGGGAACATGACGGGGCAGGAAATGTTCCTGGGTGGTGAGGGAGAGGAGGGCGACGGTTTTTCCGATGCCCCCTTCCCCCTCCAACATCAGGTGGTTTTGGGTTGGACTGTCCCAGCTCTCCTGGAAAAACGCCGCCAGGGGCCGGGGCGCGTCCACAGCGCCGCCTTGGGCTTGGCACTCTGCCAGCTGGAGCCGTGCCCTGGGGAACAGCGACTCGTCCACCTCCATCAGTTGGAAGCTGGGGTGCTGGTTGCGGGTTCTGTCCAGGCGCTCCGCCAGGTCATAGTACAGCTGGCTGTCCATGTCGCTGCACATGGGGTAATTCCGCCCTGGCCGGGGGGTCAGGCCGGTACCGCTGCTCTGGGGGTCCCAGTTCCAATAGGTGACCTGGACGGTACTGCGCTTGTCCCAGCAGTGGTGCACCACACCAAATTCGGAGTACGGATCATCCACAGCGGCAGCTTGCTTGCTGGCAACCAGGTTGGGCCAGGCGGCTACATCGGTTTTCCGGTCAATTAGGTAGTCACTCGCCCGGTCGTTGGTCCGGTGCTGGTCCCCGGCCAGGTAAGCCCAGGTATTTGTCTGGTTAAATAGCTGCACCAGCCGTTCCGTTACTGTCGGGTGCAGGTCGTGAAAGCTGTGGTGCCCCAGGACCAAGGTGGGAAGGCCGTCTTTCAGCTGCCCCCGGAGGGCCGGGCTGCAGGCGGTCCCCAGGTCTACCGCATCCAGGTGGTCCCTCTGCCCGTTGGACAGAAGGGCGGTGTTCAGATGCAGAATGTTGATCCGGTCCTGCCAATGGCGCACGTGGACGCCGGCCGGGTCCGGGCCGCCTGCTGCATAGACCGGAAGCAGGGCGCTTGCCATGGCGCGGTAGCTGCGGAAGCGCTCCAGCAGTGGATTCAGCAGGTTCGGATGCTTCGTCAGGGTGTATGCATAATTGAGGTCTGTGCAGCCTACCTGCGCTTGGTTGAGGAAGGCCTCCACCGGGTCAGGTCCCTCTACCGGGTTCACATCGTGATTGCCAGGGACAAGAAATAAGTCTCGGGTCATATCCAACCCCAGGGTTTCCATCAGAGTGTGCAGAAACCTCCAGGAGGTCAGGTAATTGCCGGTATCCCAGAAATTGTGAAAGTCTCCGGTTGCCACCACAAAGTCCGCCTGGATCTTTCGGCTGTTGCAGTCTGCCAACAAAGCACCGATCAGATTTTCCTGATCCGGATCTGTATTTGGCTGAAAATGCAGATCTGAAATGTGTAGCCACTGAATCATTGCCGCAAACTCCTTTCTGTTTGAAATTTCGGAGTACCGGTTTTTGCAGGAAGTGATTTGATTGTAACAGGCGCGACATATTCTGTCAATAGGCGGAGAGATGCCTGCCAGGCTGGCGGCCGTTGAACAGCTCCCATTTTGTTGGATATTGTGGTAAAATGTGTCCAGCGGAATGGGGGCTGTTTCTTATGTCAAAATTCAGCAAAGCAGAAAAGCTGCAGATGGTGTCAGAGTATCAGCAAGAACATTGCTCACTGACCTGGATTGCGAAATCGCACAAGATCAGCGAGAGCTATCTGAGAGAAATACTCAAGCGTTACCAGGCAGAGGGAGAAGCTGGCATTGGTACAGGGCAGCAGGGAAAAGCAAAAGGCCGATACACCGGAAGTTTTAAGCTATCTGCTGTCAAAGAGAGAGTGGATTCCGGCATCAGCTATCGGGAACTGGCCAGAAAGTATGGATTAAACCACGTTGTCATTCAGAAGTGGGAACGGATTTATCTGAGCCAAGGTGAGGAAGGACTGCTATGTGAGCAAAGAGGCCGCACAACAAAAGAGGCATCCCCAAAGGTTGGCCGCCCTAAGAAGAAGCCCTTAACCCCTGTAGACGAAGACCTTATTGCAGAGGTACAGCGTCTTCGTATGGAGAACGAATACTTAAAAAAATTACAAGCCTGAGTGAGGAGCGGGGAAACATTACCCAGGAGATTAAAATAAGGGCAGTTTTCGAGCTAAGGCATAGATTTTACATAACCGCGCTGCTTCAGCTGGCGGAGCTTCCCCGCAGCACTTACTACTACCACTGCAAGCAGGACCAAAAAGCAGATAAATATCAGCAGGTAAAAGCTGAAATCAAACAAATTCATGAAGAAAATCATGGAAGATACGGTTACCGGCGTATTACGATTGCGCTTCGTAATCGGGGGTTCTGTGTTAATCACAAGACTGTGCAGCGGCTGACAAAGGAGTTGGGACTGTTCTGCAGAGTCCGTATGAAAAAGTATAACTCCTACCGCGGTAATGTGGGAACTGCGGCGCCGAACATTCTAAATCGTAACTTTAGAGCCGACCAGCCTCTTCAAAAGCTGGTTACAGATGTTACGGAGTTTCATCTGGAAGGGAGAAAGCTCTATCTGTCCCCCATCGTAGATTTGTATAATGGGGAAGTCATTAGCTATAATCTGTCCTTCCACCCGGACATGGCACAAATCCGGGATATGTTGGAGAAGGCATTCCAACGAATCCCAGACCATAGCCAGGCGATTCTGCACTCAGATCAAGGCTGGCAATACAGAACACCAGAGTACCAGGAACTGTTATCAAAGAAGGGAATTACACAAAGTATGTCCCGTAAAGCAACCTGTCTCGACAACGCCGTCGCGGAAAATTTCTTTTCTCTGTTAAAAACAGAGCTGCTTTATTTGCAAAAGTTTGAAATAATGGAAAGCCTCATTTTCGGAATAGAGGCGTACATCGAGTATTACAATCATCGTCGGATCAAGCTACGACTAAACGGTATGTCTCCGGTAGATTACAGAATTGCGCATCAGACCGCCTGAGCACATAAGTGGCATACAATTGGTGCGTAACACTGCCCAGTTTTGCTGTCAAGGGTAAAATGAACGGTTTCGCCGCCCTTGACAGCAAAACCGCTCAGTGTTGTGTGGTAGGCAAGGGGCAGCGAACAGAGTTCGCTGTCGCCATGAAGCACGATGTCATTTGGGCATGTGCAATGTTTACAGAATTTTGGACCGTTTTTTGTTTAACATTTTGGGGTCAGTTCAAAATAGCAAACCGGTCAACCCGAAACGGGAAGACCGGTTTGCTTTTTTATGGAGATCTCGGGACGCTAGGAGGCGAACCAAATCTATATGGTGCTGCACAACGGCCTGCGTGTGTAACAAATTTGCCTCTGATTTTCATAAATCGGGAAAAACTGGGGCGTTCAATCGCCAAGTTTGAACGTTTTTTTCTCAAATGTGCTACCTTTATTTCCGGAAACAACAATGCTATACTAAAACCATATAGCGATTGCAGATACAAGCAAAAGTGATCATGAATTGACCTGCTATATTGGGATACACATCCCGGGGCAAGCGTAGGAGGTCCATCGCGGCGGATCAAGCCTTGCGCAACAGGAAGTATGGCCCCGTTCTGAAACAGATTTGCTGACCAGGAATCTTAATTTGGTGCGATCCGCACCAATTTTGGGAGGAGTTGCCGGCCACTTTCCGGTAAACAATTTGAAAAGGAGAACGAGTATGAAGAAGATGCAATTTCCGATCCGCTTGGTTTCCCTATTGCTGGTTTTGGCACTGTTGTGGGGCCTTTCTGCGCCAATCGGCGCGACGGGCGCCAACGAAGCTGAGATCAGCTTTGTGCAGGTGGATAACAGCGCTGTCTCTGCCAACCTGCTGGAGCAGCAAGCGGAAACACATGCAGAGTCCAGCCATGCCAGTACAGATATGGTACGTGTTTCCATTGTTTTGGAGAAAAAATCGGTACTGGAAGCAGGGTTTCCGGCAGAGCAGATTGGCAGCAACCGTGCTGCCATGGCTTACCGGGCCAATTTGGCTCAGGAGCAGAGCCGTGTGCAAGAGCGGATTGAGCGCGTCACCGGAGAGAAACTGGACGTAGTCTGGAATCTGACACTGACGGCCAACCTCATTTCCGCCAATGTAGCATATGGTCAGATTCCGGCCCTGGAAGCGCTTCCAGGTGTGGAACAGGTCTTCCTTGAGACGCAGTATGAGCCGGCTGTGGTGAACACGGATCTGCCAGCCGATCCCAATATGAGTACCTCCCCCTCCATGATTGGTTCTAACGCAGCTTGGGCCGCTGGGTACACCGGCGCAGGAAGCCGGATTGCCATCATTGATACCGGTACCGATACAGACCATCAGTCCTTCGACGAGGGAGCGTTTCGCTATTCCTTGTCACAGCAGGCCAAGGAGGCCGGTATGACGGAGGAGGCCTACCTGGAGCAGCTGGATCTGCTGGACAAGGAGGAGATTGCCTCTGTGCTGGATCAACTCCATGTGAGTGCCACGGCAGAGGAGCTATACCGCAGCACCAAACTACCCTTTGCATTTAATTATGTGGATAAAAGCTTAGATGTGACCCATGACAACGATACCCAGACGGAGCACGGGTCTCATGTGGCGGGCATTGCTGCTGCCAACGCCTACATACCCAATGGCGATGGCACCTACGCCAAAGCCCTGGATCAGGTTCTGGTACAGGGTGTGGCCCCGGATGCCCAGATTATTACCATGAAGGTCTTTGGCCAGCGAGGCGGCGCATTTGATTCGGACTACATGGTGGCCATTGAGGATGCAGTTCTGCTGGGCTGTGATGCTGTGAATTTGTCTCTGGGAGGCGGCAATCCCGGTACGTCCCACTATTCCAATGGGGTGTATCGGCGGATTATGGAGAACCTGGAACAGTCGGGGATTGTGGCGGCGATGTCTGCCGGTAATGCAGGCGCTTGGCCGGAGAATGCCGGCAGCGGCGGGTACCTCTATGACGATGGCGTCAGTATGCAGACAAACAGTATGCCAGGGACCTATACCAACTCCTTGGCGGTTGCCTCGGTGGATAACTGTGGCATTACGGGAGAATATTTCACAGTGGGTGGCTCCACCGTGGTGTACAGCCAAAATACATCTGATGGAAATTTGCCCCTGACAACCATTGCTGGCGAGCAAAATTATGTTTTCATAGATGGCTATGGGACAGAGGCCGATTGGGCCGCTGTGGGCGAGGATCTGGATGGCGCCATTGCGGTGTGTTCCCGGGGGGGAGGAATCCCCTTCTACCAGAAGGCCAATGCAGCGGTAGAGGCGGGGGCGATTGCCACCATCGTTTATAACAACGAGGCTGGTTCCCTCAATATGGGCCTGACGAACTATCGATATTCTGCACCCTGCGTTTCTGTCACCAGAGCCGATGGCGCCATGCTGAAGGCGGCGGGCACTTCGGTGACTGACAGCCAGGGAAACATACGATACTACAAAGGGAAACTGACGGTAGAACAGGGCGCCAGTTCCCAGATACAGCCTGGCACGTATCACACCATGAGTAAGTTCTCCTCTTGGGGCGTACCTGGTTCTCTGGAGCTGAAGCCGGAGGTTACGGCGCCTGGCGGCAACATCTACTCCGTCAATGGCAGCCACAAAGACGAAATGGGCGGCCCGCTTCTGGGCGGCTCTGACGCCTACGAGAGCATGTCCGGTACCTCCATGGCTTCTCCCCAGGTGGCGGGTATGGCGGCTTTGGTGAGCCAGTATATCCGGGAGAAGGGGCTGGAGGAACAGACCGGTCTCACATCCCGGCAATTGGCCCAGAGCCTGCTCATGTCCACCGCCGTTCCACAGCGGGAGGAGGAAAATGACGGGGCATACTATCCCGTTTTACGACAGGGTGCGGGCCTTGCCAATGTAGGCGCGGCCATTGCCGCAGAGAGCTATATTCTGATGGGCCGGGATGCGACCCACTCTTATGCGGATGGTAAGGTAAAGGTAGAGTTGGGCGATGATCCAGAGAAAACGGGATCTTATCAGTTCTCCTTTGACATCCACAATATGACGGATCGGGAGCTGCAGTATGCCCTATCTGCTGACTTTTTCACCCAAGCGATCTTGGAAGAAAACGGTGTTGGGTATATGGACACCCAAACAACCGGTCTGGACGCCACAGTGAGCTTCAGCACGGGGAACAAGGTGACAGTGCCGGCCCATGCTACAGCCCATGTTCAAGTGACAGTGGCTTTGACGGATGCCCAGAAGGCGGAGCTTCAGAGCCGCTATCCGGTTGGCGCATACCTGGAGGGATTTGTATTCATCACAGGTGAACCGACGGAGGAGGGCGTTTCGGGGACGGAGCACTCGATCCCGGTGTTGGGTTTCTATGGGAACTGGACGGATGCGTCCATGTTTGATATTGGCAGTCAGTCAGAGTATATCACTGGCGATGAGAGGCGATATCCGTACCTATATGCCAACAACGGCATCAGCGGCAACAGCTTCCTTGTTTCCTATGCCCGTGAGCCAGGCACTCAATATTACTTCGGCGGCAACCCTGTGGTGACAGATACGCATTATATGCCCGAACGCAACGCCATCAACGGGGTGAATGGGGATCAAATCAGCTACATCAACTTTGCACCCATTCGAAACGCTGCAGCTTCCCGCTACCAGGTGAAGAACCTGAGCAAGGATGGGGAGGTTCTTACAGAGTCCTTTTATGGCAGTGTTCCTGCTGCCTACTATTACTCCAATTATCAGCAGTGGATGAATACAGGCTTGAACGTCAGGGCAGGTTTCCAGCCGCGGGGCGTGCAGGAGGGAGACCAGGTGGAGCTTTCCCTTACCTTGGCGCCGGAATACAACGTTTCCTACAGTGCAGATGGAAGCGCCACCGTAGACTGGGAGGCGCTGGGTGATGGGGCGTCCTTCCGGATTGCGGCAGTGGTAGATAACACAGCTCCCGAGGTAACGGACATTCTTGTCAGCTTGATCAACGATACTATGCTGGTGACCGCTCGGGATAATCAGTATGTAGCCGCGGTTTCCCTGTACCACAGTTCCGGAACCAAGTTGCTTCAGCGTGTAGGCGCGCAGCAGGAGATTCAGGCTGGCGAGGAGGCACAGTATGCCCTGGATCTGACAGGGATCCAAGGAAATAAATTCCTGCTACAGGTAACCGACTATGCCATGAATACAGCCACCTTCAAGGTAGAAGTGCAGACGGGGGAGCAGGATGAACTGCCGGAGATGATTGCCTTTGATCTGGACCGGGGGTTCTGGACCAGCTTCAATCGGGACGCGCAAAGCAGCGACTTGACCAGCTATGCACCATCCGATTTGACCTTCTATGCAGCTACCATCGTGGACCACTATGTCCTGGCTTCCACGGAGGAAGGGGACCTCTATGTGATGCCGGAGGATGACCTGACCAGTTTGACCAGGGTTGCGAATCTGGGCATAGTGCTGACGGATATGGCCTATAACCCGGCGGATGGGAAGGTCTATGGTGTAGCAGATGGCAATCTCGTAACAGTGGACATGTTTACGGCTGAGGTCCAGGAAGTGGGGCAGATCCCTGTCACCACCAATACGCTGGCTTGCGACCAAGATGGCGTCTTTTACTGCAATGAATACGGCACGGGTAAGATTTGGCGTTTTACCTTGGACAGCCTACATCCGGAACAGTCGGTGCAATACGATTTTAATGGAGATGGGCGTGTGAATTCCGACGACGTGCAAGCGCTGCTGGACTATGCCACCGGAGCCCGTACAGAAATTGATCACCAGGAGTATGCAGATTTAGACGGCAATGGAGAAATCAACACCCGGGATGCCTATCTGTTTGAAACCCAGCTGGAAGCAGGGGCGCTTTCTGGTGCGGAGCTGGTGGTTCAGACCACGCTTTCTACGACCCAGTATTTGCAGACGATGGAGATCAACCCCAATAACGGCCTGCTCTGCTGGATCAGCTATGCCACCATGTCCTATGGAGGCAGCGTCTATAGCTTTGCATACTATTTTGAAATTGACCCTGCGTCTGGAACGTATACGATCTATCACAATCTGGGCCACGAGATGTCTTGCCTGATCATCCCAGAACGAACATCCGGCAGCGACTGGACCATCCCCACAGAGGAGGTCCGGGGCGTTCAGGTGTCCCCAGAGGAGGCGACGCTCCTTCGGGGTAGCAGTATGACGCTGACTGCCGATGTGCTGCCCTGGACGCTAACGGATCGGAGTGTCACCTGGAGCTCGGCCAATCCGGAAGTTGCCACGGTGGATGAAGATGGTGTGGTTACCGGCGTGGCAGCTGGAACAACGGTGATCACTGCCACCTCCGTGCGGAACCCAGACTTCTCCGCTTCCTGTACGGTGACCGTAGAAGCCATAGAGGTTACGTTGAAGGGTGCGCTCCGGGATCAGGAAGGCGACTACACGCTCTTTCATTGGGACTTGACCCAGCCTACCTGGAGCAGAGAGAAGGATTTGGATACGTCTCTGATTTCCATGACCTGGGATCGGAAGAACGACAAGCTGTATATGATGGATGATGTGTCCGGGAAGTGGAATATGCACTGTGTGAATCCGTCCACAGGCAAAACAGAAGCCAGTGCGGCGAATGCAGCCGAGGCCCCATTCTGGGACCTGGAATACAGCCAGTATTTCTCCACAGAGGATGCGCCCAAAATCACCGGCGTTTACAACAGCTATTTCCTCGCTCCAATGGACCCCATGAATCTGGATACTGTGTCCTTTAACTTGCGGACTTATCTGGACATTGCAGGCACCGGTGCGCTGGTAGCAGTGACCAGCCTGGGTTATGAGCGGATCGAGCGTTATGGAGAGGAGTACGATGCAGAGCATTTTGTACTCCTGGACGACGGCGGATACATCTGGAACTGGTGGGTATATGAGGATGACGGCAGCTACAGATCCTTTATGCGGCTCTATGCCAGCAATTTGTCCCAATATGAGGACTTTGCCAGCCATGGGGGCTACCGGTACTGTTCTCTCGTTGCCGGTGAGGATGGAAACCTGTATTTGTCTGCCTATAACGGGGAGACAAGCACCTTCTACCAGATGGTGGGAAAGCCGGATGCCTCTCCCTATCCTTGCTATGAGGCAACGCCCATTGGCAATATAGGGAGTGCTACAGGACCTGTCGCGCTGTATGCAGTAGAGAGCAGGAAACAGGCTGAATCCAGCCACCCGGTTCGTGATCTGACAGACGCCGAGCCGGTGGAGGTAACGGAGATCCAGACCGGAACCTTGGCGGAGGCAACGCCCAGCGCCTACTTCACAATGGCGAGAGTGGCTCCCTCCATGGACCAGGCGGCGCCCATGTCTGATGCGGTGGTGGAAGACGGAGAGCAGGAGATCACGGTTGTGGTGACCCCCAAGGATGCACAAGGCGTGGATCTGGCGTCCAACAATGGCTTGATCGTGGTCACTTACCATGCCGCTGCACTGGAGCTGAAGGACATTCAGATTTCCGGCGACTATACCGCCAGCGTGGGAGCGGCTGGCGCGGTGACCCTTGGCTATCTCTCTGGGAATGCAATTGCCGCGGAAGCGCCTGCAGCGACCTTGACCTTTGCGGTAAAGGAAGGGGGACGCCAAAACACGTATGTGACAGTGACACACAAAGAGGTCAATGCTGAGAAACCAGGCTATGTGGAACAGCTGGCGGTGGAGTTTGCCCACGCCAACACGGAGCTTCGGAATGCCAAGGAGGCCACCTGCACCGAGGAAGGCTATACTGGCGACACCTATTGCACCGACTGTGGGATGCTTCTGACCAAGGGCGAGATCATCCCGGCCAAGGGCCACAGCTTCGGCGGGTGGACCGTGGGTCAGGAGGCCACTTGTACCGAGGCAGGCCATGAGATCCGGATCTGCTCCGCTTGCGGAGCCCAGGAGTCCCGGATTGTGGAAGCGCTGGGCCACAGCTTCGGCGCCTGGACCGTGACCCGGGAACCCACCTGCACCGAGGCCGGGGAGGAGTCCTGTGCCTGTACCCGTTGCCAGGAGACGGAGATCCGGGAGATTCCCGCCAAGGGCCACACGTGCCAGGACACCGTAGTGCCGTCTACCTGTGAAGCGGAGGGCTACACCCTCCACACCTGTACGGTTTGCGACGTTACTTACCGGGATACGTTCACACCCGCTCTGGGCCACAGCTTTGGCGAATGGACCGTGGAGAAGGAGGCGGATTGCTTCCACGACGGTCTGGAGACCCACGTCTGCTCCGTGTGCAAAGAGGTAGAAACCCGCATCGTACCGGCAGGTAGCAATCCCTGCCCGTCCCGGAATTTCCGGGATGTGGATCACAGCCGCTGGTATCATGAGGGAGTAGACTTTGTAGTTCAACGGGGCATTATGAACGGCGTAGCGGACGACCTGTTCCAGCCCATGGGTACGCTGACCCGTGGACAGCTGGTAACGACGCTATATCGGATGGCCGGAGAGCCGGCGACAGAGGGAGAATGCCCCTTCCGGGATGTGGATATGGACCGGTTCTACGGCAAGGCTGTGACTTGGGCGGCTCAAAACGGCATCGCCCAAGGGGTCAGCGCCTGGGATTTTGCGCCCAACGCGCCAGTGACCCGAGAGCAGATGGTGACATTCCTGTACCGGTATGCTCAATTGACAGGGAAAGACGTGACGGGAACCTATGACCTGGAGGAGTTTGAAGATCAAAACGCCATTCACGATTATGCCAGGGCGCCCATGGCCTGGTCGGTGGACCAGGGGCTCATTGTTGGGATGGAGGGCCTGCTGAACCCCCGAGGCAGCGCTACCCGGGCGCAGATTGCAGTCATCTTTCTGCGCTATTGTGAGAATGTGTAGGACTGTGACAGTCCCTGATTGACTCCCTTTCGCAGAGGCCCCGGGCTGCGGCCCGGGACCTTTCTGCAGCGCTGGTCCTTTCCCCGTGGAATGTGGGTCAATCCGCCGGATCAGGGGAGGGCGGAGCGGTCTTGACCGCTCCGCCTGCGCCATCTTTCGCCCCCACAAACGAACGGAACGTTCAAGACCGTTCCCTACGCATGACCCGAGAGGGAGCAACTGGGTGTTGCGCACCAGTCTCAACACAGCTGCCTGGTACCAAACGTAAATGCTGCCGACCTGGACATTTCATTTTTTTGGATTGACAAACTCAAGAGAATTTAGTATAATAGGATCTGTATTGAGGCGCTTTGCTGGAATAGCTCAGTCGGTAGAGCAGCTGATTCGTAATCAGCAGGTCGCGTGTTCAAGTCACGTTTCCAGCTCCAAAAACCCCCGGAAGACAGGCTGTCTTCCGGGGATTTTTTTATGAAAAGGACGTTTTGACTCATAGATGTGGGTGGATTTGATGTAAAACTTTACGTCCTTCCAGACAGGATCCTGCAAAACGAGCCTACTGCAAAGGTTGAAGTTTGCAATAGGCCCGTGATGTTCAGGGTTCTGCGGTGGTACCGGGCGTGCCCGGCAGGGCGGCCCGCTTGGCAGGGCGGCGGCGTCTGCGGCGGCGGGTGGGGCGGGTGGTTTCGGCCTGCTCAGCCCGCTTGGCATAGGCCAGGGCGGCCTCGGAGTCCCCCTGATAGGTGAGGCGGCTGACCCGGAAGGTGCTGCCGGGTTCAGGGGACAGACGGATGCGGATCAGGAAGTCTCCATGGTCTGGGCATTGGGCCAGGGCCATATACCGGCGGCCAGGTTGGGAGAACCAGCGGCGGCAGCTCATCTGCGCCCCGCAGGTGGGGCACAGGTTGTCCGGCCCAGCCATGTGGGCCAGGGCCTCCTCTTTGCCCGACAGGCCGTAGTACACCTGCCGGGTGATGCAGCCGGGAAGCTCCGCCCCGTGGAAGCCGTTCTCGTGGCTCTGGAGGGCCTCTTCGTATTCCCGGATGCCCCGCTTTAGATCCAGGCGGGAGCAGATGAGAGCGGTGTGGTAGGCGTCCCCCAGGGCGTCGTGGGCAGGGCGGCTGGGCTCAATCTGGAACAGCTCCATAGCGGTTTTCAACGCTTTCTGGGCGTTGGAACCGTCGGTTTGGGCGTTGAACATCATCTGGGCATTGTACCACTGACCGGTCCAGTCCACCGGGAGCTGAAAAAGAGCCAGGTTTTCCCGTAGAATCGCAATGTCGTCAAAGCCCCAGGTGAGAAATGCCACATCTTCCCCACACCAGGCCCGAAATTGCTCCATGGCTTCTGGGAACGGGATGCCCTCTGCCTTCAACTGGGCCTCTTTGATGCCGGTGAGCTTGGAGACCCGCTTGTTCAGACGGCGGTAGAACCGGGGCTTGATCATCATCTGAAATTCATCGGCGACGGTCTGATCCTCCAGAATCCGGACGGCGCCGATTTGAATGATCTCTCCCCGGATCTGCACCGGGAGAGGCTTTTTTGCCGAAGGAGACCCGGGCCAGGGCTGGTTCCATTCCATGTCCAGTACGATATAATCCATGGGGCAACGACTCCTGTCTGTCAGCTTTGCGTCAGTTTTTACATCATATCACATTTCTGCACAGGCTGTAAACAGAAAGTTTTGATTTTGTCCTGGGAAGGACTTCCTCAGGGGGTTTGCCCTTTCTTCTGCTGCTTGGTGGGCAGCTGCTTTTTGTCGATGTCGCCTTCGACCCATCCCTGATCCTTCTGACAGACCGGACACTTGGCATAGGGCTTCTCTGCCGTGTAGCTGTAGCCGCAGTTGAGGCAGCGCCAGACAATGGGTTGAGGCTTGTGATACAGGGTTTCCCCAGTCAGCTGGCTGTGGGCCTGCTGGAATACATTGTGATGCAGACCTTCGATGGTGGCAATTTGCTCAAACAGCCGGGCCACATCGGGAAAGCCCTCCCGCTTGGCCAGCTCGGCAAAGGCGGGGTAGGCGGTGGAAAACTCCTCCAGCTCCCCGGCTGCAGCAAAGGCCAGGTTCTGGGCCGTATTGCCCAGGGGGAAGGGATAGCCGGCGTCAATGTGGATGTTCTCCTGGGGGGTGGGCGCGTGTTTCTGGATCATCTCCAGAAACTCCTCGCCGTGGACCTTTTCATTGTCTGCCGTTTCCTGGAAGATCCGGGCCAGGTACTCCTGCCCCTCTTTCCGTGCCACGTCGGCGTAGATGGTGTACCGGTTGCGGGCCTGGGACTCCCCGGCAAAGGCGCGGGCCAGGTTGACCCGGGTTTCTGACTGCATAAAATCCATAAAAATTCCCTCCATATGATACGCTTTCCATAGCATGCCCGCGTGAGGGAGGATTATACAAAAGACTCCAGGGCCGTGCCGGGGAAAGCGCAGACCCTGGAGGTTATTGTGGATTCAGCCTGCGGTTCAGAAGCCGGAGCAGGCGCGGACGGTTGTACCGCTGAATGAAGATAAAGGGGAGGTTGCTGAGTGCGTAGAGGATTGTGACGGCGGCGCCGAAGGGGGTGGGAACATAACTGTACAGCGGGAAACTCAGCAGCAGCAGGCACCAGTGGACAAACTCAGCCACGCAGGTTTCCTGCAGGAAGCGGATGAGACTGTCCGGGTTGTTGTGGCCCTTCATTTGCTTGGTGAAGGTTTTTTTGGTGTGTTTGCTTTTGTCTGGCAGCCGGTCTTTCCACCGCCGGATGCCCATGGTTTCGTAGATGCGGCCGTCGTCCTCCCAAGGGAAGGTACGGTAGGGAAAGCGATCCCAGTGAAACCACTTGCGGGGCAGTGCCTCGCCCAGGACATGGGCCAGGATCCCGATCAGAGCGATGTATTTGATTGCTGTGGTCAGCTGATCGACAAAGCGCATGGTCGTTTCCCCCGTCCCAGATTCTCACATGGCGACTGCGCTCCCCAAGGCGGAAGCGCAGCCGGTTGTGCGTTCAAAACTGATTATATCCTATGGATTTTCGTTTGTCCAGATGGTGTGCTCCACAAAAATGGAAAACTGGGCAGATCCGACGTCAGACCGGGCAGGGGGTACGCCGGGTGTACACGCAAAAGCGGTAGGAAATCTCCCCCTCCCAGCACAGGGGCCCCATGTCGGTACAGACCCAGTCCGGGTTCTGGTCCAGATTGGGGAAGAACACATCCGAGGCGGGGCAGGCCCCCACGTGGGTCACATAGACCCGGGAGCAGAAGGGCAGCATGGCCCGGTACACAGAAGCGCCGCCGATGACAAAAACAGATTCCTGCCCATCAGCAGCCTGAAGGGCCTCTTCCGGGCTGTGGACCACCTGCGCGCCGGGAATTTCCCAGGTTCCCCGGGTGAGGACCAGATTCACCCGGTTGGGCAAGGGGCGGCCGCCGGGGAAGTCCGCCAGGGTGTTCCGCCCCACGATGACCCAGGCGTTCCGGGTTTTCTCCCGGAAGTACCGCCGGTCGGCAGAGAGGGCCACCGGCTGAGTTCCCTCGGCGCCAATGCCCCAGTCTTGATATACGGCTACAATGGCATCCATAGGCCCCTCCTATACGGCAACGGGAATCTTCTCCTGGAAGGGGGCGGCTTGATATCCCTCCAGACGGAAGCTCTCTGGGGTAAAACGGTAGAAGTCTGTGACCGATGGGTCCATCCAGAACCTGGGGGCAGGATAGCTGGGGTTTTCCAGCATTTGCCGTACCAGGGGAACGTGGCGGTCATAGATGTGGCAGTCTGCAATCACGTGGACCAATTCTCCCGCCTCCAGCCCCGAAACTTGGGCGAACATGTGCAGCAGCACCGCATATTGACAGACGTTCCAGTTGTTGGCGGTGAGCATGTCTTGGGAGCGCTGGTTTAAAATGGCGTTTAGGGTGTTGCCGGATACGTTGAAGGTCATGGAATAGGCGCAAGGGTACAGGTGCATTTCGTGCAGGTCCTGGAAATTATACAAGCTGGTGAGAATCCGGCGGGAGGCCGGGTTGTGCTTCAGGTCATACAGCACCCGGTCCACCTGGTCAAACTCCCCCTCGGGGAACTGGTATTTGACCCCCAGCTGATAGCCGTAGGCCTTGCCAATGGAGCCGGTCTCGTCTGCCCAGCTGTCCCAGATGTGGCTGCCCAGGTCGTGGATGTTGTTGGATTTTTGCTGCCAAATCCATAGGAGTTCCCGGATGCAGCTCTGAAATGCGGTACGCCGCAGGGTCATCACGGGAAATTCCTCCCGCAGATCGTAGCGGTTGACCACACCGAATTTTTTCACGGTGTGTGCCGGGGCTCCGTCGCTCCAATGGGGGCGCACCGTTTGGTCCGTGTCCCAGACCCCGTGTTCCAAAATATCCAGGCAGGTTGCCCGGTACAGCTCGTCCGCTTTGCTCATGGCAGCGTCTCCCTTCTGTGTGGTGGCATATCTGACAGGTATTCTATCACATCTTGGAACGAGGCGAAACAGTGAATTTCAAATATGCCCGATATTTCCGAAAAAGAGAGGCAGAAAAAACCGTGCGTTGCAGGGGCCATCCCTGCAACGCACGGGCTATTTATTGGTCAGTGGCGGTGTTGGTAGCTACGGTACCCAGGACGATGGCGTCGTATTGGACCTCGTAGGGGTGATTGTCCAGGCTGGTCTGCAGGAGCTGCGCGCTCTTTTCCTGCATGATCTGGGACTCAGCGGTGTAGTACCAGTAGGTCTTCTCGCTGGCGCTGACAAAATACATGATGTGGCAGCCGAAGATGGTCTCCACCAGGCCGGTGTCGCCGGGCTTGCGGGCGGGGTCGAAGCACCAGTCGTTGAATTCCTCCACCATCCGATTTGGGGTGACATTTTCGTACAGGCCGCCGTTGGAGACGGAGCCGGTGTCTGTGGAGTTGTCTTTGACCAGGTCTGCGAAGCTGGTCTCGGTGGCTTCCCCTGCCAGCCACTGGTCATAGAGGGCTTGCGCTTTCTCCTTGGCGGCAGCCATCTGCTCCTCGGAGTAAACGGCGTTGCCGTTTTCGTCGGTACCGGCCTTCTCGCCCTCGGGCGCGATCAGGATATGGCGGACGTTGATGGTGGCCGGGGTCTCATCCTTGTTGATGCCGTTTTGGGTGAAGGTCTCCTGGTTTTCCGTGTAATAGGCCTCGACCTCCGCCTCACTGGGGGTGAGGCTGTCCATCTGGGCGTAGTAGTAATCCATGCTGGACATATACAGCTCCAGGTAAGCCCCGTAGGTTTCGGCGGTGACGCCGGCGCCAAAATCGGCCTCCAGCATGGCCTGCACGGAGTCAAAGCCATATTGCTGGGCGCTGGTCTCCAGCAGCTCTGCGCCGCTGTCGATCTGAGCCTGGGCGTCTGCGGAGGTGGTGTAGCCGGCGGCCAGGGCTTCGTTGCGGATGGACTGGTACTGGGCCCAGGTCTGGATGGCGTTATCCAGGAAGAATTGCTCCCAGGTCATGGGGGTGGAGGACATGCCGCAGGTCTGCTCTCCCAGGGGTTTGGTGGTGTCCAGGCCTATATAGGCAATGTAGTTGTTGTAGTTGTTGAGGAAGTCGTAGTAGGATCTCCAGTAGAAGATCTGCAGCAGGCCATTGGTGAGGGTGGCGTCCCCCATGGTGGCTACCGTTTTGCCCAGCTCTGGGGTGATGTCTTCCCCATCGAAGGTATAGCCCTCCCGGACCAGGACGCCGGTGGGTTCTGCGGTCTCTTCCGGGGTTGTCTCTGTGGTGGGGGTGGCGGGAGTGGTGGAGTCGTCCGGCTCTGTGGAGCCGGTGGGACGGGCCAGGAACCAAACGGCGACGGCGATCAACGCCAGGATCAGAACCGCGCCGCCAATGACCAGGGCGAGCTTCTTCTTGTTGATGGGCTTTGGCTGGGAGGGCTCCACGGTCTGAGGGGTGTCCTGCTCGGGCAGTTGGGCAGCTTCCTCTGGTTCGACAGTTTCTTCCGGCTCGGCGGCTTCCTCCGGTTCGGCGGCTGTCAGGAGTTCTTCCAGGGGAATGGATTCCGTTTCCTCCGGCAGCGTGTTGTCCCAGCCGCAGCTGGGGCAGATGGAATTGCCATCCTCCAGGGGAGCTTGGCAGTGCTTACAATTCATGAATTGACCTCTTTTCTTCCCTGGGACGCGGACACGCCGGGACCTGGGGCATATTTCTTTCAATATAACATGGACAGAGCCTCAATGCAAGGTGAAATTCCAAGGGAATATGACAAGAGGTTGGATTTTTTGTAAACCACCGGTTCCATTGGGATATTTTGCACAAGGGCGGAATAAAATCCGGCGCGCCTCTTGTCAAATCCTCAGGCAATGGGCTATAATGGGGGCAACCGAGAGACCGTGTCCACGGTCCATTTCCGACAGGAGGTTCCGTTTCTATGAATTGCCCGGAGAAAAAGCACATCCTGCTCATCACCACTGGCGGCACCATTGCCTCGATGCCCGGTGGCGAGGGCCTGGAGCCCCGCCGCAGCGACGTTCTGGAGCGGGAGTTGAATCAGCTCCGTACTTATTACCGCATTTCCATTCAGGATCTCATGTGCCTGGATTCCTCCAACATCCAGCCGGAGGAGTGGGTGATCATCGCTCGGGCGATTTTTGAGGCCCGGGGCGGCTATGACGGCATTGTGGTATCCCATGGCACGGATACCATGGCCTATACGGCCTCCATGGCCACGTTTATGCTGGAGAATATCGACCTTCCGGTGGTGTTTACAGGGTCCCAGCTACCTCTGGCAGATTTCCTCTCCGATGCGCCGTCCAATCTCCGCACCGCCTTTGCCATGGCGGCCTCCGGGAAGCCCGGCGTGTTCCTGGCCTTTGATCGGAAGATCATGCTGGGCTGTCGGGCGGTGAAGGTTCGGGCCTCGGATTTTGCCGCCTTTGAGAGCATCAACAGCCGGTATGTGGGGCGTGTTACCGCCATGGGATTGGAGCTGGACGAGACGATGCTGCCCCGGATCACAGGTCCGGCCCGCTTCCTCCCCCAGGCCAGCCGCCAGGTGTTTCTGCTGAAGCTGACCCCAGGTCTGGATCCAAGCATCTTCGACATTTTGGTGGACTTGGGTTACCGGGGCATTGTCATTGAGGCCTTCGGCCTGGGCGGTATGCACTTCCTGCACCGGAACCCCGGTCGGGGCATTCAGGGCGCAGTGGACCGGGGGGTCAGTGTGGTGGTCTGCTCCCAGTGCCTCTATGACAGCAGCAACCTGAATGTGTACCAGGTGGGGAAGAAGCTGCTGGAGCTGGGGGTCATCCAGGGCGGAGATATGACCACAGAAGCGGCAATGACCAAGCTGATGTGGGCCCTGGGCCAGGGGCTGCAGCAGGAGGAGATTCGCGCTCTGTTCCAGAAAAGCCTGGCCGGGGAGATCACACGGTAGATCGTTTTCCCATATTTCTCTCAGTTTTTCTTGTAGAAGCGCTGATTTCGTGGTAGACTAATGGGAAACTGGCGGATTTGATTTGGGAGGCGTTTTCTATGGACCCCATTTATGTCACCGGGCACCGAAACCCGGATACCGATTCCATTGTTTCAGCCATGGCCTATGCGGCTCTGCGCAACACCCTGGGAGACCGGGAGTACCAGGCAGCCCGTCTGGGGCACATCAGCGACGAGACTCAGCTGGTCTTGGACAGATTCGGCTTTGAGCCGCCGGTCCTGATCAATTCCATGTACACCCAGGTCCGAGATCTGGAGTATGACACCCCGCCCGCCCTGGGGGCAGCGGTCACGGTGAGCCGGGCGTGGGGTGTCTTGCAGGAGAATGGCAGCCTGCCGGGCATTGCAGTGGCCAACGACGACGGAAGCTTGTACGGGATGCTCCTGCCAGAGGACATTGCCGAGTATGACATGCAGACCATCTACAGACCCAGGCTGGACCGGGTCCCGGTATTCAACCTCCTGAGCGTTCTGGAGGGGAAGCTCCTCAACGAGGGAGAGGACTCCGCAGATTTGATCAGCGGCGAGGTGATCATTGCCCTGCCCCAGAGCCGGGAAAGCCTCCTCTTCTCCGATACGGACTCTGTCGTCATCTGCGGTCACCAGCCGGGCCTCATCCGCCGGGCGCTGGAGCTGAATGTGAACTGCCTGGTCCTGTGCCAGACAGAGCTGCCCGAGGAGCTGCGGAATCTGGAGACCCGAACCTGTATCATTTCCACCCCCTGCGATGCCTACCGGGCGGTGCGCCTCATTTACCACTCCACCCCCATCGGCAGGATCTGCCGCAGGAAGCGTCTGGTTTCCTTCCACCTGGATGACCTGGTGGACGATGTGAAGGAAATTGTCCTGAAAGAGCGGGCCTCCTGCTATCCCATTTTGGATGAAAAGGAAAAAATTGTAGGTCTGCTGTACCAGAATCATTTGCTCCGCCCCCGGCGGAAGCGGGTGGTTTTGGTGGACCATAACGAGCGGGCCCAGTCCGTCCCCGGCCTGGAAGAGGCTCAAATTCTGGAGATCATCGATCACCACCGGCTGGCAGATATCCAGACCACCAACCCCATTTATGTCCGCAATGAGCCGGTGGGCTCCACCACCACCATTGTGGCCAGCATGTTCCAGGAGCGGGGGCTGATGCCCTCGGAGAAGATGGCCGGACTGATGGCGTCTGCCATTGTGTCAGATACGGTCATGTTCAAGTCCCCCACATGCACCTCCCAGGACCGGCGGATGGCTGCCAGAATGTCCAGGATTGCCAACGTCTCTCTGGAGGAGCTGGGCAGGTCTATTTTCTCCGCCTCCGCCTCCGAGGACCGGCCGGTGGAGGATCTGCTGTTTACGGACTTCAAGGAATTTCACATTGCCGGTCACTTCTTTGGCGTCAGCCAGATCACCTGTGTGGATTCTCCCCACCTGCTGGACCGGAAGCAGGAGTTTTTGGAGGTCATGCACAGGACCATGGAGGAGCGGGGTTACAGCATGATGATTCTCATGCTCACCGATGTGCTCCTGGAGGGCACCCAGCTGGTCTACCTGGGTGACGAAGACACCATCCGCCAGGCGTTCAATGCCGATGTGCGGGACAACGAGGTGTTCCTGCCCAAGGTGATGTCCCGGAAGAAGCAGATCATCCCCATGCTGACCGCACTGTGGGGCTAAGTATTACAACAGAAGCCATCTGGCTGGAAGCCCGGGAGATCCCTGGCTTCCAGCCAGAATTGGTTTTGAGGCCGATAAGATCCATGCACATCCCTGGCGAATCCCCAGCGCCCACTACGGGCGAACCCATGGGTCAGTGTTACGAAATCAGGGGGAAGGTATGAGGTGGTACCGGACCTCCCCCAGGGAACGGTTTGGACCGTTCCATCACCGAGGAAATGCAAATATCAGGTACGCCGACTGCGGTTCCTTGCAAGCAGAGCAAAGGGGCTGTTTCAAAACTTCGGTGTTGAAATAGCCCCGATTTTGCCTATGGTAGCCCAGTCAATCCTGTCCAGGGGCTATCAGATTGCACCGGATGTAGTGCGCCAGAATTTCGATGAAGTCCGAGGCAGTGGGCGGCTCATTGAGCGGGTAGCCTGCCATCCGTATTAGCCCCTGGGGGTTGATGCGCCAAACCCGCTGGATCACCATACGAATGTTGCGTTCCACAGTGCTCCACTTGCAGCCGCATATTTCTGCCGCCGGGTAATAGATACTTTTGGTCACATGGAGTAAACGATTCTCATCATCGACGGCCATCTGAATCGCTGCTACGGTTCGCTGTTGTGCAATGTAATTTCCACCAACTCCCAGCTGCCGGAGGGTATCCCGAATGATTTGAGCATATTCCATAATGTATTCTCCCTTGTGGTAGTGATAGGGAGATTCTACGACAGAAAACGTAGGTATTCAGGATTGTCGACAAAGTCTGCCTCTTTTCGACGCAGAAATAATTGAGGGGCTGCCTAAAATAATCTGAAAGATTGCTGGTTTTTGCTATACATGAGTCAAAGGATACGGGCCGGAGGCGCCTCAAAAGGTCTGCGTACAAGGGACAGGATTACCAGCAACTTTATGACGACGAGACTGTAAAAAGTCTGTTCATCCCGTCCTGGCTGAACGGCATGGCCGAGCGGACGGGAGTGTACTTCTCTGGGGTTTTGCAAGCAGCGTAGAAGCGGCGATGGAATGTCCTGTAGAACATGGGGATGCTTGGACATAAATCCAAACAGCCGTTTCCTGTAAAAGCTCCCTGGCCGGTTGCAGCCAGGGAGTTTTTGCTTAGGAATCAGTACGCCAATCAGGACAAGATTTCTTTGACCAGGATGATGTCAGATTTGACTGATGGCATGAGGGCTTCCGCTCTTTTCTTCGAAGATCAGCCCCAGCATGTGAAAGCAGATTTTGATGCGGGTTTGAAGCTGCTCAGCGGTTTCCTTCCCGCCGCTTTTGACCCAGACGCTCAAAAAGGCAGCGATGCAGGAGGTGAGTGTCGTCATCAAATATTCCACCTGAATGCGGTCCATAGATTCGGTTCCCGGGAAAAATGTGGTGTTTGGCGCCAGATATTTCATATGCGCCGCATGGAGAAATTCCGTTCGTCCAGAGTCCACAATCGCTTGCAGCAGTGCCTGATGCTCCATCCAGATGCGGATAAAGCGCAAGGTGGTCTCATCGGCGGTCAGCTTACAGAGCTCCGCATACTCCCGATTGGCCTGCTCAAAAATACCGTCGCACAAATATGCCAGCACATCAGCCGTGTTATCAAACAGGCGGTAAAACGTAGAGCGGCCTACGGAAGATGCTCTCTGAACATCCGAAACAGAGATTTCCTCAAACCGTTTCTCTCCCAGACATTTCAGCATCCCTTCGCCAATCAGCTTTGCGGACTTCTGAGCCCGAATGTCTTTCTGGATATGGTACAACTTTGCGGCCTCCTGTTTCATAAGTTCTGGGACTATTGTATCACAAAGCTGCAAGTGATACAATCGTCCCAGAATATTTTTGGAGGTCTTCTCATGGAAACAATTTTGCAAGGCTGGCTTTCTATCTGGCTTTATGTCATGGCCGGCATCGGAATTTGGCTGATCTGGCTGGTGTACAAGAACCGTAAGACATGGTCAAAGCTGAACATCCTGTGCACGTTAGCGGTCGTTGTGCTGGTGCTTCACGTATTGGAGGAGTGGGTACTGCCCGGCGGTCTGCACTATTCCTACAACTTCAGCCACGGCTCCGGCATCCTCAGCCGTTACCCCATGAACCGCCTGACGGACATGATCACCAATTTTGGCGGTGTGGTGCTGGGCTGTATCGTCCTGAGAGTCTGGGGCTTCCGAAAGCCCGCTGGAATTGCCATCATGCTGTTTTCCGCCTTTGAGGTGGTGATTCATGTCAAGATCGGAATCAGTTCTATGGAGACGTTCGGCCCCTATGGGATGAACACCCTGTATTCCCCCGGCCTGATCACCTCTCTGTTCGGATTTCTCCCCATTGTGATCGGGTTGGCCATTGAACTCTTCAAATCGAAGCCCCGGCCTTCGCTAATCCAGTGGGTTATGGCCGTGGTGGCCATGTTTGGCCTGTGTTTCCTGCTGATCAACCTGCCAGAGATGGTGCTGGGGAAAGAGAATTCTCCCTATGTCTTTACGGACCGGGGCTACTATGGACAGTATGCGGAAGAATTTGAAGCGGACTACGGTCTGGATTATTAAGTCTGGAAGGGATGGCCATTATAGAACACCAAGCAGGTTTTTTATGGCAGCAACCACGCTTGCGGGACTGGATCAACAATTTGGAGCATGTCACTCCATCGGAAGAGGCGGAATGGATTTTGGAGCTTGGGCGGAAAATCTGCTCCGGGGATTGAGGAATTGCCTTCAACGATCCATCAGACCCTTTGCCTGTTTTCCAATCAAGAGCGACTCATACCATGCCGTTTACTGTTTTTGCTGTTTCACGCAGCCAGACTTTAACGTCCGGTAGGTATAGAGAATAACCGCCAGACAAATCAGGAATGTCAAAAAATCGGAGACTGGCATGGAATACAACACCCCGTCCAACCCAAATTGGAGTGGCAATAGCAAGGCGAAGCCTACGCCGAACACGACTTCACGTACCAAGGAAAGGAGTGTGGAGGCAAATGCTTTTCCCAAGGACTGTAAATAGATGAAGGTCCCTTTGTTCACCGTAGCGAGTACGGTCATACACAGATAAATGCGGAAACATTTGACTGCATATTCTGTGTAATAGGCACTCTCATTCGCGGCGCCAAAGATGCCAATGAGTTGTCTGGGAAACAGCTCTACAATCAGGAGCGCCACAAATCCCACCATGGCCTCTGCCGCCAAAAGGCGCGTGAACAGAGCGCTGGCCCGATCTTTGCGGTCCGCGCCGATGTTGTAGCCCACCACCGGGATACAGCCTGCCGCCAGCCCTACGGCGATGGATATGACGACTTGGAAGAACTTCATCACGATACCCAGCACTGCCATGGGAATCTGCGCGTACTGCGTCTGCCCAAAGATTGGGTCCAGGGCGCTGTATTTTAGGGTCATATTTTGAATCGCTGCCATTGCCATGACCAGGGAGATTTGTGACAAAAAACTGCAAATACCGAGGGGAAGATATTTCTTTGCGAGCTGGCCGTGGAGACGGAAGCTGGCCCGCTCCAACCGGACAGCCTTCATGTGGCAGAGGTACCAAACCGCCAAGGCGGCGGTGAGGACCTGCCCCAATACCGTAGCCACCGCTGCGCCCATCATGCCCCAACGGAACACAAAAATAAAAATGGGATCCAGTATGATGTTGACGAACGCACCGGCCAGGGTGGAGGCCATTGCGAACTTGGGACTGCCGTCGGAGCGGATAATGGGATTGAGCGCCTGCCCAAACATATAGAACGGTATGCCCAGGGTAATCCAGAAAAAGTATTCCTTGGCGTGGTGAAAGGTTTCTCCGTTGACTTGCCCGCCGAACAGGATCAAAATCGGCTCTTGGAATACCAGATAGAGAGCCGTCAAAAGAAGGCTGGATACAATACACAGCAGTACCGCGCTGCCGATGCTTTTGTGGGAGGTATCCTTGTCTCCGGCTCCCAGGTTGATGCTGACAAAGGCACAGCAGCCGTCGCCAATCATCACTGCGATAGACAAGGCCACCACAGTCAATGGGAAGACCACCGTATTGGCAGCGTTTCCGTAGGAACCAAGATAGTCTGCGTTGGCAATAAAAATTTGGTCCACGATGTTGTAGAGCGCCGCTACCACCAGAGAGATCACACAGGGGACGGCGTACTTTGCCATCAACTTACCGATCCGTTCGGTTTCAAGAAATGTGTTTGCCTTTTGATTCATAGTCTGTTTCCTCCTCTGAACAAGAGAAAGCGCCCGGCGAGAAGAACTGGACTTATGCCTTCTGGCCGCGCGCTTTCCGGTATTGAATGTTGGGGCAATAAAAAAACAACATGCGGCAGTCAACTGGAATTACGCATTGACGCCACACGTTGCAATCAAAACTATAGCAGATATAGGGCCAAAAAGTCAAGCCGAATTTTTCTAAAACACCCTTGATAAAAATGATCTGATGTGATACACCGATATGCGATAGCAAGCGGCAGCAGCGTAAAAGATCGTGCCCTACTTGCCGGCAAAAAAGTGTAATAAAAATCCCCTAGCCACAGTCGGCTAGGGAACTTTACCTGGGAATGCACAGACAAAATTCCCAGATATCAGAATGGGTGGTGCCGCTAACCGGGATCGAACCGGTACGGTATCGCTACCGAGGGATTTTAAGTCCCTTGTGTCTGCCAATTCCACCATAGCGGCCAATGAAAGAGTAGGCTTTCCAATGAAGCTGCGACTATTCTAACACCTTTTGCAGGGGGAGTCAAGCAATTTGCTTCAAGAGCCGCAACAAAGGCATAGATACCCGGCTGACAGGATTATATTTCCTGATTTGTATGGCGCTTCCAGCTGAAGAGCCTCCAAAATTGGCATGGGACCCCATTGTTTGGCCGCAGATACATAATTCTTCTTCTCTGACAAATAATAGCCTCGACACAGAAAGCCGGGGCGGCGATGCTGCCCGTTTAGAAGGAGAATTGGTATGAAAGCAACAGGCATAGTCCGTCGCATTGACGATTTGGGGCGGGTGGTGATACCGAAGGAAATTCGCCGCACGCTCCGCATCCGAGAGGGAGATCCTCTGGAGATTTACACAGAGAAGGATGGCGGGGTCATTTTCAGGAAGTATTCGCCTATGGGGGATCTCCAGGATTTTGCCTCCCAGATCTGTGAGTCCATTGGGAAAAACACCGGGCGGATTGCAGCCGTGTCAGACCGGGATTCCATCATTGCCCTGTCCGGCGCGCCCCGCCGGGAGCTGGTGGACCGGCGGAATTCTGCGGACCTGGAGAACCTGATGGAGCAGCGGAAGAGCTACCGCTACAGCCCCGGCAACGTAAAGCTCCGGGCGGTGGAAGGTTCTGAAAAGTACTACCTGGGCGCGGCCGCGCCCATTGTGGCCCAGGGAGACCTGATGGGTTGCGTGATGCTCCTTATGGATGAGGAGGAGACGCCTCCTGCAGAGGGAGACCAGAAGTTGGTGCAGACCGTGGCCGGATTTTTAGGCAAACAGATGGAAGCATAACGAAAAACACAGGGGCCTGTTGCAAACTTTCGCGTTTGCAACAGGCCCTGATTTATGGCATATCCCTGCCACCGTCGGCCGGCGTAGGGGCGCACATTGTGCGCCCGCTGGCAGCCACTGCAAATTGGCCGGAAATTGGAAGAATGGGGGGAGATTGGAAGGGATTCCAGGGGGCTTTTCCGTCACTCTAAACGGCGCAGAACGCCGTATGCGTCAAATCGGGTGTCCCGGCTGGTGGTGAGGAAGACCACTTGCGTACTGGCGTCGGATGCGGAAGTCTTCTCCGCCGTGGCTGCGGCCTGCTCCGGGGCGACGTTCTCCAGATACAACCGGGTCTGCCCGGCGGGCAGGGGGAAGTCTGGGGAACCGGCGAAGGAGACGGTAAAGCCCTGTCCGGCGCAGGAAGCCAGCTGCCGGGCGGCCTGCCGCAGGATCTCATCTTTTGAGGCGGCGGCACTGTAGACGATGGAGCCGCTGTCGGGGATGCGGAAGTCGGTGAACACCACCTCGTCAAAGCCCGTTTCCTGGAGCTCCCGGCAGATTTGCATCAGATTGGCCATCACGGTCTGGCTGGCGGGATCCAGCCAGTAGCATTGCTCGTCGTCGGTCCACAGCGCGCCGGAGGAAAGGGCCAGCCCGGCGGTGGGGTTGGACTGGGCAAAGGCAGAGTCCCGGAAGGCCGGCAAACGGGCGATCAGGTAGCAGCCCTGCTCCTGGAGGGTGTGGATCAAGCGGTCCATGGCCCCACTGTCAATGGTGTCGGATTGGGTGGCGCCACTGAGGCTGGTGGTGTAGTAGAAATTCCCAAATTTGCTCTTCACGTCCAGGAGCACAGCCGTTCCCGGCTCCAGGGCGTTCAGCTGCCCGATGAGGGCTTCCGGTCCTGCCTGGAGCAGGTCCGTATCTACATACACGCCATACAGTGTGGATAGGTCCTGGGTCTCCTGGGGGGCGTCCTGAAAGAGGATTTCCACGGCAGTGGTCGCTTCCGTCTCCTGAGGACCGGACTCCTTGCCTTCCAGGCGCAGGGTGGAGCGCTCAAAATCAAAGGTGACCCCGTCCCGGGTGAAGACCACATACCGCTGCAGCCACACCAGCCAGCAGATCCAAAGAACGAGGCATGTCAGAGACAGGACGCCCAGAGTCCGCAAGGCCTTGCGCAGCCGCATTTTGGTGTGATAGGAGAACATTTTCATGTGGACGCCTCCTCCTGCCGGGCGGTGAGGCAGCGCCATTCCTCCTGGCTTCGGGTCTCCAGAATCCGAAAGCCGTGGGCCTGGAGGCAGGCCTGGACCTCTTCCAGGCGGCTGTCCAAAATGCCGGAGCAGATGACCAGCCCGCCAGGACGGAGGAGACGGCCCAGGGAGGGCGTCAGAGCCAGAATGACGCCGGCTACGATGTTGATCAGGGCCAGGTCAAAGGGGCCTCCTGCGTCCAGCAGCGCCGTCAGAGCGCCAGGATCTCCGGCCACATTGCCGGTGAAGGCGCGGAAACGGGGCGCGGCCATGCCGTTGTAGGCTCCGTTCTCCCGGGCCATATCCTCGGCCTTGGGATCGATGTCCACCCCCACGGCGCAGGCGGCCCCCAGGCGCAGGGCGGCAATGGAGAGGACGCCGCTGCCGGAGCCCAGATCCACCACCCGGCTGCCTGGAACCAGATGAGTCTCCAGGGCGGACAGGCACATCTGGGTGGAGGGGTGGGAGCCGGTGCCAAAGGTGAGTCCCGGGTCCAGGATGACTGGCAGGCGGCCCTGGGCCGCTTCTGCAGGCAGCCAATAGGGCAGGACGCAGAGCTTCTCCCCCACAAACTGGGGCGGATAGTGCTTCTTCCAGCTGTTGGCCCAATCTTCCTCATCCAGGGGAGCGGCGGAGACGGTGAGCGGCCCCAGGTCCTTGCCCGGGCGCCGGGCCCGCAGGGCGCGCAGGGCCGCGCCGATGGATTCCAGACGGGCAGAGACGGTTTCGTCCTGCTCCAGGTACAGCTTGATTTGAGACAGGCCCTCCAGGCGGCGGGCCAAAGCGTCGTCGATGTAATCCCAGCAGGCGCGGTTGGACTCCAAGAACTCCTGGTATTCCTGCTGGTCCTCCAGAACCAGGCTGTCGTAGCCCATGGCGGTGAGGGCGTCGGCAGTCAGCTGGATGCCCCCGGAGGCGGTTTTGATGGTCACTTCCAAATATGGCAAGGAAATCCCTCCTGCTCGAAAGCGTTTATGGCTTGTTATTTTACACGAAAACGGGGAGATTGACAAGGGAGAAGCGGAAATTTCCCGCAGAACGGCGGGTTACCCCCATTTCCCCGGTTGTGATTGTTCTAGATACGGATCACCTGCTCCCGTGGTTCCGGGGCCTCCAGGGTTTGGCTGAAGAGGCCGTACAGATGGGTGCACCGTTGTTCCAGGTCAAAATAGGGGCCGTCCATTCGCTGACCGGCGTGGGCCAGAGGAAGGTTCTGGGATCCCTCCCGGAGGACCTGGCGGCCCCGGTCCCGGAAGCCCAGGATGCGGACGTAGGGCGCGGGCTCCGCCAGATCCCTTGCCGTGAGGCCCAAACAGGCGCACAGGGCCATCCGGTCCAGGCGGCTCCGGGTGTACCGCTTGGATTTGGCCGCAGTGAGAATTTCCTCCAGGCTGGTTTCCTGCCGGCAGGCCCGGAAAAGCTTGCGCCACAGGCCCTCGGAGGCGCCGGGCAGGGCGGCGAAGGCCGCTTCTTCCAAGGTGCGGAGCCGGGCCAGCACAGCCCGCTCCCCCAGGGCCAGGCTGTGGATCCCGGCCCTCGCATAAGCCGGCCAGGTCTCCGGCGGCACGTAGGAGAGCCAGGGCTCCCCGGCCAGAATCCGCCGTCGGAGGGAGGTGGCGGAGGGGTTTTCCCGGTGGGCTTCCAAGGCGTGGTAATCCCCGGGGCGATCAATGGGCAGGGGAACCAGGCGACTGCCCCGGGCCAGGATGGCTTTGCAGTACTCCACTGCCAGGATGTCATTGGGCCGCTCCAGCACTCCAGGATCTCCACCCAGGCTGGCCAACGCCCGGCTGCGGGCGGCAGGGAAGGAGAGTCCCGCATTCAGGTGGGGGCGAAGGGCGGCTCCGAATTGGGGGGAGAGCAGCCGCCGGGCTGTGTCCAGAAGGAGGGCCTTGTCTGCCGTTTCGGCCCCAAAGGAGAGTCCCTCCACCCCCAACCGGTCCAAAATCTCCACAGCGCCTCCGGCAAAGCCCTCGGCAGACCGGAGACTCACGGTGACCGGCAGCTCCAGCACCAGGTCCGCCCCGGCCAGCAGCGCCGCCCGGGCCCGCACCTGCCGGGAAAACACCGCCGGTTGCCCCCGCTGCACATAGAGCCCGCTCATGAGACACACCGCGGCCGCCTCCGGATGCTGCATACGCAGGTGCGTCAGCTGCCGGGCATGGCCCAGATGCAAGGGATTGTACTCACAAACGATGCCCACTGTCCGCATAGAAGGGACCCTCCTGTTTTTTTCAAAAAATTCCAAAGAAAGACTTGTAGGTCCGGGGGAAATGAGATAAAATACCTCTAGCTATGTCTATCTTACCACAAGATGGGAGAAAATGAAATCACTGTTTACAGGAGGATCATCCAAATGAACATTCTGGTTATCAACGCCGGCAGCTCCAGCCTGAAGTATCAGCTTATGGACCCGGAGACCGGCGTCGTCACGGCCAAGGGCCTGTGTGAGCGCATCGGCCTGGACGGCCGCCTGACCCACAAGGTCCCCGCCAAGGACAAGAAGGTGGAGCGGGAAATCTCCATGCCCACCCATGCCGAGGCCATTGCCGCCGTCCTGGAAATCCTGGTGGATTCCGAGAACGGAGTCATTGCTTCCACCGATGAAATTGATGCTGTGGGCCATCGGGTCCTCCACGGCGGGGATCAGTTCATCGATTCCTGCATCATCGACGAGGCTTGCAAGCAGGCCATCCGGGACTGCATCCCCCTGGGTCCCCTCCACAATCCTGCCAACCTCATGGGCATTGAGGCCTGCGAGAAGGTGATGCCCGGCAAGCCCCAGGTGGCGGTCTTCGACACGGCGTTCCACATGACCATGCCCCCCAAGGCCTACCGCTATGCCATTCCCACCAAGTATTATGAAGAGGACCATCTCCGCCGGTACGGCTTCCATGGCACCTCCCACAAGTATGTCACCCGCCGGGCCATTGCCCTCATGGGCCGGGAGGACATCAAGCTGATCAACTGCCACCTGGGCAACGGCTCCTCCCTGTCCGCGGTGAAGGATGGCAAGTGCCAGGACACCTCTATGGGCCTGTCCCCTCTGGCTGGCGTGCCCATGGGCACTCGCTCCGGCGACATTGACGCCTGTGTGGTGCAGTTCATCATGAACAAGTATGGCATGAGCGCGGACGAGTGCCTCAACATGCTGAACAAGAAGTCCGGCGTTCTGGCTCTGTCCAACGGGGTCTCCTCGGATTTCCGGGATCTGGAGGCTGGCGCAAACAAGGGCGACGAGGCCTGCCAGCTGGCCCTGGACAAGTTCTGCTATGAGGTTCGGAAGTATATCGGCGCCTATGCCGCCGCTCTGGGCGGGCTGGACTGCCTGGTCTTCACCGCCGGTGTGGGCGAGAACGGCGCCAGCAACCGGGCAGCCATCTGCGAGGGACTGGAATTCCTGGGCGTGAAAATTGATCCAGAGCGGAACAACACCCGGGGCCAGGAGGCGCTCATTTCCACCGACGATTCCAAGGTCAAGGTCTGGGTCATCCCCACCAACGAAGAGCTGATGATTGCCCAGGACACCGCCGACCTGGTGAAAGCTGCACAATAACGAACGCTACGGGAGCCCTGGGGCTCCCGTACTTTAAAATGGAGGTTTTTCTATGACTGCTGCTGAACGACTGCTCCGTTATGTCCAATTTGACACCCAATCCAACGAGTTTTCCGATACCTGCCCCTCCACGGATAAGCAGAAGGCGCTGGCCCTGGCCCTGGTGGAGGAGATGCGGGCCATGGGCATTTCCGACGCCTACATGGATGCCGAGGGCTATGTCTACGGCACGGTGCCCGGGGACCCGGCCAAGCCGGTCATTGGTCTCATTGCCCACATGGATACGGCCCCCGACGCCTCCGGGGCCAACATCCGCGCCCGGATTGTCCCCTATGAGGGCGGAGACATTGTGCTGAACGAGGCGGAGCGCATTGTGATGAAGGAGGCGGACTTCCCCAGCCTCACCCGGAACCGGGGCAAGCATCTGATTGTTACCGACGGTACCACCCTCCTGGGAGCCGATGACAAGGCCGGTGTGGCGGAAATCCTCACGGCGGCAGAGCGCCTGCTGGCCATCCAGGCCCCCCACGCCACCCTGCGCATCGGCTTTACCCCGGACGAAGAGATTGGCCGGGGGGCGGACCGGTTCAACCTGGCGGACTTTGGGGCGGAATTCGCCTACACCGCAGACGGCGGCACCCTGGGGGAGCTGGAGTATGAGAACTTCAATGCCGCTGCCGCCAAGGTGGTGTTCCACGGACGGAACATCCATCCCGGCTCTGCCAAGAACCAGATGGTCAACTCCCAGCTCATTGCTATGGAGTTCCAGAGCCTGTTGCCCATCCACCAACGGCCGGAAGCCACCGAGGGCTATGAGGGCTTTGCGCTACTTACGGATATGGAGGGCGCCGTGGAGCTGAGCCAGCTGCGCTACATCATCCGGGACCATGACATGGCCAAGTTTACCCGAATGAAAGAACTGTTCCAGGAGATCGCCGCGTTCCTCAACGGCAAATACGGTGAAGGTACGGTGGAGCTGACCCTGAAGGACAGCTATTATAATATGAAGGAGAAGATCCTGCCGGTGATGCACATCATCGACCGGGCCAAAACAGCCATGGAGCGGGTCGGCATCACCCCGGTCACCGTCCCGGTGCGGGGCGGCACCGATGGCGCCCGGCTGTCTTACGAGGGCCTGCCCTGTCCCAACCTGTGCACCGGCGGAGAAAACTACCACGGCCGGTTTGAGTATATCCCCGTGGAGGACATGGAGCTGTGCACCCAGATGCTGGTGGAGCTGCTCTGCCTGTAACCTCCTGCTCAGACATACAACATGGGTGCAGCCCGGATTGGGCTGCACCCATTGGGTTTTTCTGTGGCGGGTAATGGAACGGTCTATCGTTTTTCCTCTGAATCTGCCGGATGCTCCAGCTCCAGGGCACGTAAAGTGGCGGTGCCCTCGGTGAGGATGCTCTGCCCACCGTCCAGAGCCAGCTGCAGCTGGTCCAGGGCCTGGCCCAGGGCCTCTGCGGCGGCGGTCATCTCCGCCTTGCTGCCGTCCATACGGGCAGCCAGGTCGGCAATCAGCCCATTGACCCGGTGATACATCTGCGCCGCCCGGTTCCGGGCCTGGCGCTCCACAGTCTCTGCCCGGCGGTAGGCGGCCAGCTCTTCGTCTTTCCAGTTGGTCTCGTCGCGGATTGGGGTGGCGGCCGGTTCTGTGAGCTGGGTTTCCAGCTCCTCCACCTGGGCCTTCAGCCGGGCATTTTCTGCCTGTAGGGCTTCCAGCTCCTCCTGGGAGGCTCCGTCCCCGGACCGCGTCCGAAGGAGGGACAGGTCCCCCTCCAGGCGGGCGATTTCATCTCGCAGCTGGTTGACCTCCGCCGTGTGACGGGCCGTGGCAGTCTCCAGAAATCGGACGACATCCTCCCGGTTGAAGCCATGAAAGGCTGTGCGGAAATTTTGAACGGGTTCCGACATAACAATCTCCTCCCTGACGGATACATGATGGGCCGTCTTTTCCGGCGCCCGGCGGGGCCGGGGGGAGAAAACAGCGACGATACGGCATCATATCTGCATTTTGATTATTATATCACAGTTCCACTGGGAAAACAACAAAGATTCCCCCTTTTTTCCGCGATTCCCCGCCGCTGCCCACCGCCTTGTTTGGGGGAAGGACCGGCCAGACATACCCGCACTTTTCCCTGCATAGAGTGTCTTGTCACGACACAGCAGGGAGGGACGCGTATGACAGATCACATCGGAGAGAGAGCCTGCCAACTGGCTGTGTACATGATCGAAAACCGGGCCACCGTCCGGGCAGCGGCGAAGAAATTCGGGATTTCCAAGTCCACGGTCCACAAGGACCTATCCCAACGCCTGCCCCAATACAATCAGGCCCTGTACGAACAGGTCAAGGTCATCCTGGACACCAACAAGGCCCAGCGGCACATCCGGGGCGGCATGGCCACCAGGAAAAAGTACAAGGGAGAATAAATCCGGAGCCCTCCGGAGAAAGAGAAACGGGAGACGGCTGTGGCAGGTTGTCTCCCGTTTTTTGCCCATTTTCCGGCATAGCGCACGAAAGTCGCAGAGAACCGCCCAAATCTTTCGTCATTTTTCACATTTACGCCCGTCAGTTTTTGTGCAGAATCACATAGGCGAAAAAATTTTTGTCCGCCACATGAAGAATCTGGAAATTCCCATTGACGGCTTTGAAAAAGTGGATTATACTCAAGTCAGACACAAGACTGTTCGCCAACGGGGGACAGCTCAAGAACCATCATGCAGGAGGTTTCTTTTATGTACGATCGTGTTTTCAATTTCTCTGCCGGTCCCGCCACCATGCCGGAGCCTGTCCTGGAGGAGATTCGGGACGAGATGATGAACTACCGGGGTTCCGGTATGTGCGTCATGGAGATGAGCCATCGCTCCCCCGTCTTCCAGCAGATCATCGATGAGGCTGAGCAGGATCTGCGGGACCTGATGCACATCCCCGACAACTACAAGGTGCTGTTCATCCAGGGCGGCGCCACACTCCAGTTCGCCATGATCCCCATGAACCTGATGAAAAACGGCGTGGCCTGCTACGTGGAGACCGGCGCGTGGTCCAAGAAGGCGATTGCCGAAGCGAAAAAGTACGGCGACATTCACGTGGTTGCCTCCAGCAAGGACCGCAATTTCTGCTACATTCCCGACTGCAGCGATCTGGACATTCCCGAAAATACGGACTATGTGTACATCTGCGAGAACGAGACCATTCACGGCGTCACCTGGAACAAGCTGCCCAACACCAAGGGTCACGTGCTGGTCAGCGACCAGAGCTCCATGTTCCTGTCCCGTCCTTGCAACGTTGCCGATTACGGCATGATTTACGCCGGTGTACAGAAGAACGTGGGTCCCGCCGGTATGGTGGTGGCCATCATTCGGGAGGATCTGATTCGCGATCCCGCGGAGCTGGATCCCAAAACCCCCATTTACATGAGCTACAAGACCCATGCCGACAACGGCTCCATGTACAACACCCCCAACTGCTGGGCAATTTACTGCTGCGGCAAGGTCTTCAAGTACCTGAAGAGCATCGGCGGGCTGGAAGAGATGGAAAAGCGGAACATCGCCAAGGCAAAGGTGATGTACGATTTCCTGGATTCCTCCAAGATGTTCACCGGCACCGTCGATCAGGAGTTCCGCTCTCTCATGAATATCCCCTTCGTCACCGGCGACAAGGATCTGGACGCCAAGGTAGTCGCCGCCACCAAGGCCGCCGGCTATGACAATCTGAAGGGCCACAAGAGCGTTGGCGGCCTGCGGGCTTCCATCTACAACGCCATGCCCAAGGAGGGCGTGGAAGCATTGGTGGAGTTCTTGAAGAAGTTCGAGGCGGAAAACCAGTAAATTGGTATGGTTCCCTCGCGGGAACAGTACGCCCCGTCCCTGTGGAGGGATCCCCCTCCTGCCGCCGGGACGGTGGCCAAGAAAATATTTAGGAGACGATACATCATGAAAATCCTAGTCACCGACGGTATGGATAAAACCGCCCTGGAGCAGCTGAAAAACAACGGCCACGAGGTGACCGAGCAGTTTTACGCCCCCGAAGAGCTGGGCGCAGCCCTGAAAGAATATGACGCCGTGGTGGTGCGCAGCGCCACGAAGGTTCGCGCCAACCACATTGACGAAGCCAAAACCGGGAGATTGAAGTTGATCATCCGCGGCGGCGTAGGTGTGGACAACATCGACGTGAAGTACGCCGAAGAGGCGGGCATCACGGTGAAGAACACGCCGAGAGCCTCCTCCAACTCCGTGGCCGAACTGGCTATGGGCCACATGTTCTCCTGCGCCCGGTTCCTCTCCGTGGCGGGCCACACCATGCGGGAAGGCAAGTGGGAGAAGAAGGCCTATGGCAAGGGCTTCGAGCTGGGCGGCAAGACCCTGGGCATCATCGGCTTCGGCCGGATCGGCCAGGCCCTGGGCCGCATGGCCAAGGGCATTGGGATGCGTGTCATCGCCTTTGACGTCTACCACATCCCCGGCATTGAGGAGCAGATGGGCATCCCCTACGTGGAAATGGAGGAACTGCTGGCTCAGGCCGATTTCATCAGCGTCCACGCCCCCGCAGTGGACGGCGGCGCTCTCATTAATGCGGAGAGCATTGCCAAGATGAAAGACGGCGTCGTCATCATCAACACCTCCCGGGGCACCAATGTGGATGAAGCCGCCCTGCTGGAGGCGCTGGAGTCTGGCAAGGTCCGGGCCGCAGGCCTGGACGTGTGGGCAGAAGAGCCCGCCAAGAATGTGGCCCTGTACAGCCATCCCCGGGTTTCCTGCACGCCCCACATCGGCGCTGCCACCCAGGAGGCACAGGCGCGCATTGGCGAAGAAATCGTCAGCATCATTCAGAGCTTCTTCGCCTGATTTTCCCTTGTGATCCCCAGCCGAGGCTGGCTGTAATCTTTATTCCAACATACAGCGACCCGTAATTTTTACAAACATAAAAGGAGAAATTACTATGAACGCGTATCTGGCAAGTGTGATTGAGAATGTAAAAACCAAGCACGGCAATGAACCCGAGTTCGTCCAGACGGTAGAGGAAGTTCTCACCTCTCTGGAGCCCGTCATTGAGAAGCATCCCGAGTATGAGAAGGTAGACCTGCTGAACCGCATGGTGGAGCCTGAGCGGATGTTCACCTTCCGGGTGACCTGGCAGGACGACGAGGGCAAGTATCACACCAACACCGGCTACCGCTGCCAGTTCAACGGCGCCATCGGCCCCTACAAGGGCGGCCTGCGCTTCCAGAAGAACGTGTACCCCGGCATCATCAAGTTCCTGGGCTTTGAGCAGATCTTCAAGAACAGCCTCACCGGCCTGCCCATCGGCGGCGGCAAGGGCGGCAGTGACTTTGATCCCGCTGGCAAGTCCGACGCTGAGATCATGCGGTTCTGCCAGAGTTTCATGACCGCGCTGTACCGCTACATCGGACCGGACGTGGACGTACCCGCCGGCGATATGGGCGTGGGCGGCCGTGAGATCGGCTACCTGTACGGCCAGTACCGCCGCCTGAAGGGCGTGTGGGAGAACGGCGTGCTCACCGGCAAGGGCTTTAGCTACGGCGGCAGCCTGACCCGGCCCGAGGCCACCGGCTACGGCGCAATGTACTACCTCCAGGAAGTCCTGGAGCACGAGGGTGAAGACATCAAGGGCAAGACCATCGCCTGCGCCGGCTTCGGCAACGTGACCTGGGGCATCTGCAAGAAGGCCCTGCACCTGGGCGCCAAGGTTGTCACCCTGTCCGGCCCCGACGGCTACATCTACGATCCCGAGGGCGTGTCCTCCTGCGAAGAGAAGGTGGATTACCTCCTGGAGATGCGCAACTCCGGCCGCAACCGCGTGCAGGACTATGCCGACAAGTTCGGCGTGGAGTTCCACCCCGGCGAGAAGCCCTGGGGCGTCAAGGCCGACGTCATCATGCCCTCTGCTATGCAGAACGACGTGCACCTGGAGCATGCCAAGCAGATTGTTGCCAACGGCGTGAAGTACTACATTGAGGTGGCCAACATGCCCACCACCAATGATGCGCTGTTCTTCCTGATGCAGCAGCCCGGCATGATCGTGGCTCCCTCCAAGGCTGTCAACGCCGGCGGCGTGGCGGTCTCCGCTCTGGAAATGAGCCAGAACAGCGAGCGTCTGGTCTGGACCGCTGAGGAAGTGGATGCACAGCTGAAGGGCATCATGAAGAACATCCACAAGGTCTCTGTGGAGGCTGCTGAGGAGTACGGCCTGGGCTACAACCTGGTTGCCGGTGCCAACATTGCCGGCTTCAAGAAGGTTGCCACTGCGATGATGGAGCAGGGCGTGTTCTAAAGACCAATCCGTGCCAAATTGCCGGGACGGCGGAAGCCGTCCCGGTTTTTATATTTATATATATCGAATCATCAAAGCCCTGCGGCAGGATCCGGTGTACTGTGAGACATGGGCCCCTGCCAGACTGCCCCGGCTTTGTTTGTATTTCCAAAGCAGCATCGTGGGATCCCTGCCAGGTCTCCTCATTCATCTGGACAACTGCATAAATTTCGGGCCGTGGTGAAGCATGTTTCACCACGGCCCCTCTGGTTTTACTCTTAAAGTAGAACAATATGAGAAAGGATGACCGGAAGTTCCCATTTCTAGGGAGCTTGCAGAAGTAGCTGACCACTGCTTTGACCCAAAATGGAAACAGTTTCCAGGCGGTTCATGTGTTCTCGTTTCAAAGTAATGGACGGGTGAACATATCGCTGCAAAGTGGTATTGACATTGGCGTGGCCCAAGATTTCGCTGAGGGATTTGGGGTCAAACCCATTTTCAATACAGCGTGTGGCGAAGGTGTGGCGAAGGGTGTGGAAGGTAAAGGAATCCAGGCCAGCTTGGGTTAGAATGCGTTTATATTTGTCCAGACAGATGCGGGGTTCCAGGTATGCTCTTGTGCCGGTCAAGAGGTATATGTCTTCTGCTCTGCGGTGGGGTTCCAGGAATGTCAGAAGGAACGTAGGCATTGGAATGACCCGGTTAGAACTCTCTGTTTTGGGACAGTCGATGAGAATCTTGGTTTTCTGCTGTGCCTCTGGCGCCAGATCCTGAATCCGGAGAATGGTCTTATGAATGCGGATGGTGCCGCTCACAAAGGAGATGTCACCCCATTGCAGGGCGCACACCTCTCCAATCCGCAGCCCCCCATACAGTGCGGTTAAAATGCCCAAGTGTAAGGGGGCCGGTTGCTGGAGCAACACCGATTCCAATTTTGCCTGCTCCTCACGGGTCATGATTTTGGTGACCGGTTGGCGGCTTTTGGGGTAAAACATCTTGCTTTGTGCGGCGCAGGGATACTGATTTCGCTGGGCATACTCCAGGACCTGGAGTAGGACAGAGCGGATGTCTGCTACCGTTTTTGGGGAGAGACCGCCTTTCCCGTCGGCTCTGCCGGTGTGCAGCTTCTCCCGCAGGAAGCCGTCCAGCACCTCCAGCGTGAGGGCATATAGGCGGCGCTGACCCAGACTGGGCAACAGGTGATGCCGGATCAGATTGGTATAATGGGCGTAGGTGGACTCCTTGATGCTGTCTTTTCGGGTGGATAACCATTCCCAGGCGACCTCTTCCAGTGTGGCTTTTCCTTTGCAGTGGTCTGACTTTCTGGTTTGGGATGATGTGGTACGCCGCAGGAAATCGTTCCTCTTTTCCTTGGCTTCCAAGTAGGTCTTTCCGTATACAGAGCGGTATATGGCCTTTCCATCCGGTGTATGGGAAGAGATCACCCGTGCCTCCCAGCGTCCGTCTTTGCGCTTCCGGATGTTTTCACCGTGTCGTCCCATTGTCAGTTTGCTCCTTTCATGTCGCATATCTCCATCCACTCAACGCTGTGTTGACCCGAAAGCTTGACCCAAAATCGGGCAGATCTCCAGTCGTAATTGCTGAAAACGAGAGCGGTTTTTCCTGCCTGTAGAGTTGACAACCCCACAAATTATGGTATATTATATGTGAACAGTGAGGGGATGGGTCGCGTTCTGACCATTCTCATATTGTTCTACTTTAAGAGTATGGGAGGGGATTCGTTGGAAAACCGGAAAAAGCCATACATTGCGCCTGCTATGGTTTTTTATCCGGCTGGCTCGGTGAACTATATTCGCCTGACGGCTGAGCTGGCCAAAGAGTACTCAGGAACGCGCCCAGATCCTCACGTTGCTTCGTCGGCTGTGGATTATGATACCCCGGTAGAAGGCCAATCATTCCCCACCATTCCGAGCGAAGGGCAAACCACTATGATGTCCTAAGGAAGCACTTCCAGTACCAATCCAAATTACGCCCTTTGGAGGGGGCACAACCTGATTCCGGACGGAATCAAAAATCTATAGCGGAAGCATTAGCAGGAGACGAATGGCTTTCGCAGAAAGGAATTGTTACATCATGAAGAAAAAATTCACCACCAGGATCCTCTCTGTCCTCATTGTGGCACTGATGATCTGCACCATGCTGCCGGTGACTGCGTTGGCAGCGACCCAATATGGCAACGCAACCATCACGGATACTTATGGCAACTTCTATAGAAACGGCGTTTTGACGACTGGTTGGAAGGTATCCGTAAGTAACAAAAATGGGCAATCTTTCAACTTGTGGATGCCTGATCCCACGGTAGCTGGTACCACCTACAGCGGCCACGTGAGATACACGGCCAACCAGAACGGTACCGGTACTGTTTCTGAGCACCTTGCTTTGACTTATTATGTAAATAATTATAACTATGGCTATGAAGTCTATGTGCTGCCAAGTGCCGGCGAGCTGGCTGAAGCGGGGATTGTCCCCAATGATGGGTATGTGTTTGATCATTACGAGATCACCTACTACAACCGGACTACTAGCACTGGTTCTTTCACAGAAATCAAAAATGCTGTGTTTAGACCCAACGATGTGATGCCCTTTGGTGCAGACCTTGCTTACAAGTATGAAAAGAACCAGGGCTATCTTGACATCACTGCAGTCTTTGTGGAAGACCCCAACCGGCCTGTGACCACAGACTACGTTCTGACCTACGATACCAACGGCGGCAAAGAGGCCAACTGGACCGATACCCAGACCACCACGGCGGATTACGCGGACTTCACCGTCTCCAGCACCGTTCCCACCCGGGACGGCTACACCTTCCTGGGCTGGGCGGACGCCGCCACTGCAACCCAGAGCAGCTATCAGGCTGACGACACCCTGCGGCTGACCAAGAGCACCCCCACCAAGACCATCTATGCCGTCTGGCAGAAGAATGTGGAGAAGTACACCGTAGAATTCCAGTATCCTGCTGGTACCACCGTGGAGACCCTGGAAGTAGAGCAGGGCCAGACCGTCACCACCCTGGGTGAGGAAAAGTTCTACGACGGCGCGTATGACGAGACCTACAACTGGAAGCTGACCGGCTGGCAGGATCAGAACGGCGCAACCTACGGCCTCCTGGAAGACATCACCGTCAATGGCAATCTGGTTCTGACCCCTGTGGTGGATCAGGCGCTGCTGCTGTGTGACGGCCCCACCGGCAACGTGATGGGCGTCCTCTTCGAGAGCGACTACACAGCAGGCCGGAATGATCTGCTGGCTGGCACTCTCAGCTATACCTCCCCCATGACTGCTGCCGTTGCTCCTGGCGGTGACAAGGGCTTTGCCGTCAACGGAACCCGCAAGACCGTCTTCGGTATGGAGCAGGATGTGGACTACACCTTCGCCGGCTGGTTCTTTGCCCCCGGTCAGGGTACAGACAATGCCCACCTGAACTGGACTGCCGACAACAACGTGGGCACTGCCGACCTGTTCCACTGCGACCAGGTGCAGGACAACCGGATCTATGCTTACTGGATCTACGCCGACTATTCTGCTGCTCAGATCGGCTACCAGAGCAACAGCCTCCGCGCGACCAATGTGTACATCAACGCCACCGTGCCCGATGACATCTTCCACCACTATGGCTTCGTGGTCTCCACTGCCGCTACCGAGAATGATGAGGACAATCTGGTCATCGGTGGTGTGATCGGCGGCAAGAAGGTGGGCAACTACCAGAAGGAAACCGTCTATGAGACCTTCTGCGCTGCCCCCATCTACGAAGAGGAGTATACTGCTCAGGACTTCAACTCCGGCCTGCCTGGCTATGATGCAAATCGTACGGGCTACATCACCTATTTCTACTGGAGAAATATGCAGCTGAAGAACGCCAGCGGCGATTTCACCACCCTGTCTGCCCGCGCTTACTACCAGACCCTGGAGGGAACTGTGGTCTATGGCGACATGTCTCAGGTTACCTTCGAGCCGAACAACATTTACAATCCCATGTTTGGTGGATCTGACTTCTAATTTGATTCCTTCTGATCTGAAAAGGAGACCCCGATGAAACAACTGACTCGCTCATTGGCGCTGCTCCTGACCCTGGTCCTGACGTTTGGCTGCCTGCTGCCCTCCGCCTCCATGGCGGAGGGTCAGGCGCCTGCCTGGAACGGGATCCCCGCCACATCCTTTGCTGGCGGTAGCGGCACAGAAAGCGACCCTTACCTCATCTCCAACGGTGCTGAGTTGGCCTATTTGGCGCAAAAGGTCAATGAAGACAACACCACCCAAAATCCATACCGCAGCGCTTGGTACAAACTGACGGCGGACATTGACCTGGGGAACCAGGAGTGGACCCCCATCGGGTGGAACAGCAGCACATCCTACTATTTCTGTGGCACCTTCATCGGCGGTGGTCACACCATCAGCCACCTCAAGATCTCTGGCAGCCAGAACAATGTCGGTCTCTTCGGCAATTTGGCGGCTGCAAACATCTGTGACTTCACCATCCGGGACAGCAGCATTCAGGGCGGCCACTATGTGGGCGCGTTCGCTGGCAGCACTGGTGCATCCCCCAGTCCCATTGTGAAGCTCTGCAACCTCCATGTGGTGGATTCCACAGTGAAGGGTGTGTATGGGGTAGGCGGCATTTTGGGCTTTGCCAATGTGGGCAGCTCCAATACCATGACCCTGTGCTGCTCCAGCATCCAGGGCGGCACGGTTTCTGCCAGCCAGTACGGCGTGGGCGGCCTGATTGGCCACGTCTATGCGGCCAAGGTGACAATTCAGCGCTCTTGGTGCGAAGCGGATGGCATCCGCTCCAGCTCCTACGGTGGAGCGGGCGGCATTGTAGGTATGGCGGCGGATCCCTATGGCTCCACCACATCTCAGGCAAACATTGCCGACTGCTACAATACGGCGCCGGTCAGTGTCGGTTCTCCCTATAATGGCACCCAATATTACAACGCAGCGGGTGGCATTCTGGGGTACAGCAAAGGCGCTGGTACCACAGTGGAACGCTGCTACAATGCTGGCACCATCACTGCTGGCAGCTCCATGTCCAAAAACATCTCCTATGCAGCCGGGATCTGCGGCTACAGCATGGGCGGCAGCTATACGAACTGCTATCAGGCTGGTTCTGTGGCCACCACCAATACCAACACCAGCAGCAAGCCTACCCTGAGCGGCATCCGCTGCAACAGTGGTACGGTTGACTACTGCTATTATACAGCCGATACCTTCACCTCCAACAGCCAGTATTTCACCAAGTCCACAAGCGGCACGGAAATTGCCGATGTGGCTGCCATTGTGACGCGGATCAGCCAGGATGCTGCCTGGACCGGCACCGGCTATTGGAAGCTCTCAGACAGCGATTTGCCCACCCTCACAGGCTGCATCGGACCCGATGGGACCTGCACCTGCGGTTGTGGCTGCCACTGCGCGCCCAAGGAAGAGGAGCCGGTATCTCTTACGGTGGAATACCAGTACCCCGCCGGGACCACCTATGAAGTCCTCTCCGTCCAGGAAGGCGACACCACCACGACTTACGGCCCCGAGATTTTCTACACTGGCGAGTACGATGAGACATACGGCTGGGTGTTGACCGGCTGGTATGACCAGGCGGGCAATGCATATGGCCTGCATCAGGAAATCACTGTGACCCAGAGCTTGGTTCTCACACCCAAGTATACAGAGGTGCTGCTGCTCTGTGATGGCAACACCGGCACGGTACTGCAGGTGCTGCGCCAAGAGGATTATACTTCTGGCCGGAACGACCTGCTGGCGGGTGGCTTGGACTACACCGGAACGGACATGCAGGTGAAAGGAACCGGCAAGTCCACGGCAGACGGCGAATATACTTTTGCAGGCTGGTTCTTCCAGCCCTCTGGAAACCAGGCTGGCCACGCGCTGGACTGGACGGCCGAAAACAATGTGGGCGCCGCCGACCTGTTCCACTGTGATCAGGTGCAGAACCATCGGATTTATGCCTATTGGATCGACGCCGGCTATTCCCAGGCGAAAATTGCTTACCGGGCAGATGCCAAGAGTGCCCGGGAAGTGTACATCAACTCTACCGTGCCGGATGACCTCTTCCAGGCTTATGGGTTTGTGGTCTCCACCAAAGCCAAGCCAGAGGACGAATCCCGCTTGATCATTGGCGGCACCATCGATGGCAAGCCAGTAGGGAACTATGAAAAGACCACGGTTTATGAGACCTTCAAAGCTGCGCCCATTTACGAACGGGATTATACGGCCAAGGACTTTAACGGTGGCCTTCCCGGCTACAACAACCAGGGCGCCGGAGACGGGTATGTCACTTATTTCTACTGGATGTACATGCAGCTGAAAGACGCCAATGGCAATTTCACCACCCTCTCTGCCCGCGCCTATTACCGGACGTTAGAAGGCACCCTGGTATATGGTGACATGAACCAGGTGACGTTCAGCGCTAACACCATCTGCAGTCCCCTTGCCTAACCGGCCTGGGGAACAGAAATTCCCAACCAAACTAGGAGGTACACATTATGAACGACTTGTCCAACATGCCCCTCGTCACCCCGTTGCTCGACACCCAGTGGGTTCCTGATGGCTCCGGTGAAGCTCCCTTCTCCCTGGGAGACGGCGCCGTTGTCTACGGTCACCAGACTGCTTCTGGCGCCGTATATGATGAATCCGGCAACCTGCTCGGCCACATCTAAGAGGGACCAGTCACGCGGCAGGTGGGGTTTCCCCACCTGCCGCGCTCACTTTCCGTGGGCAGCGGAATCGGCCTCCATCAGTGGGGCTGGTGCTGTGAAGGTTCTGACGTTGTACGCAGGTCTGCCGCTGTGGTATGGGGGCTGATTCCCGGGCCTGCTAGATTTCAAAGAGGGAGGAATTCCCATGACCATTTCCTTTTCCGGATTGACCTTCCAAATTCAGTTGCTCTATCCAGGCACGGAGCGCTTTTTCGCAGGGTTTCTCACAGACAGTCCGTCCTATACTGCCTGCTTGCGGGTTACCCAGGAGGATCTGCGCCAGGCCGCTTGCTATTGCCCGGCAGATGCGTCCCCGGAATTTCTGGAGACGGTTGCTCTGCGTCGGCGTTTGGCGGACCTGCTGCTTTCTCATGACCGCTGCCTGTTTCATAGTGCGGCCATGGTGTTCCGGGAACAGGCGTACCTGTTTGCCGCCCCCAGCGGCACTGGGAAGACGACCCAGCTGAACCTCTGGCGGGAGCTTTATCCGGAGGAGACCACCATCCTCAATGGAGACAAGCCGGTCCTACAGTTCCTGGACACAGGGACCATTGTAGTCCATGCCAGTCCCTGGCGGGGGAAGGAATCTCTGGGTGGCACGGGGTCGGCGCCTCTGGGTGGGATCATCTACCTACGTCAGAGCCAGGCGGACCGGTGGGCGCCCATGCCGCCTGGGGCTGCCATTCTTCCCATGCTGGGCCAGTTTTTCTGCACAGACCGGACGGAAGAGCACTATCGGCTCCTGCTGCCGCTGCTCAAGCGGCTGGTGTGTGCAACCCCCATCTGGCTCTTGGAAAACCGGGGAGGGCCGGAATCTGCCCGGCTTTGCCACGACCGATTACTAGAAAGAAGGGAGTGTGTCCTATGTTGAAGACTCGACCAGGTGTTGTGCATGAGGAGATTTGCGGGGAACATCTGCTGGTTGCAACCCAAGCTGCCCGGCGCACCTGCCGCCATTGGGCGCTGCAGCTGAATGATGCAGGGTATTTCATTTGGAAGCTGCTGGAGGAGACGCCTTGCCAAAAGGATGCATTGCTCCAGGCGTTCAGTGAGCATTATACTGCGCCCATGGCGCAGGCGACGGCGTATGTGGGGCAGTTTTTGGAGCAAATGCTGTCGAACGGCTTTGTCTATGAAACGGAGGCCGCTGAGTCATGACGTTGGAACAGGCTTTTTTTATCCAAGCGTTGGCAGCCTACATCCAGGGGAAATCCGATATTCGGGTTCCTGGTGGCTGGGAAGGCCTGGATTGGTCCCAACTGCTGCGGTATGCCAAGACCCAGAATCTGGCGGGGATCTTTTATGTGCAGTGCCGAGATAAACTGTCCCAAATCCCATCCCTGCAATCCACGTTGACAGAGCTTCAGTCCGGATTTGTGGCGGAGGCCGTCCATAGCATTGCCCTACAGCGGGACTTTGCTCAGCTGGAGCAGCATCTCACAGAGGCGGAAATCTCCTTCCTCCCATTTAAGGGCAGTGTGCTGTCCCAATATTACCCCACCCCCCAGCTGCGCACCATGGGGGACATTGACTTTTTGATCCACGGGTCTGACCGGCTCCGGTGCCATCAGCAGATGTGCTCTTTGGGCTATACGCCGGCGGCAGATCTTGGTGCGGTGTGGACTTACTCAGACGGTGTGGTCACCTATGAGATCCATAGCCACATGCTCTATGAGTCCCTGGCGAACCAAGTCAACTACCAAGACTATTTTGACGAGGCCTGGAAATATGCCCACCCTCTTCTGGACACCAGCCGGTATCAGATAGATGAAAACTTTCATTTTGTGTTCTTGATGGTCCATACGGCAAAGCACATCATCAACAAGGGCTGTGGCCTGCGCCCCTTCCTGGACATGGTGTTTTTCACCCGGGCTCAGGGCCGCAATATGAACTGGGTGTGGATTACCCAACAACTGGAGAAACTGGAACTTCTCACATTTACGCAAACCTGTTTCTCCCTTTGTGAGAAGTGGTTTGGCGTGACGATGCCCATTTCCTCCTGCCCTCTGGATGAGACATTTTATCTGAGCGCAACCCGGAAGGTATTTGAGGATGGTATTTTTGGCCATATCAACCAACAAAATGTTACTGCATCTGTGGTCAAACAGATCCACCGGTCCTCGCGACCCCGCATTCTGGTTTTGCTGGGAAACACCTGGAAGAAGATTTTTCCCCCATACTGGGACATGCGGCAGATTCCCTGGTACTCCTTTGTGGATGGGAAACCGTATCTGATGCCCGTTGCTTGGATCTATCGGTTCTTCTATTGCCTGTTCCGCAAGCCCAAGGCTGCGGCGGAGAATCTGACGAGTCCCTATGCCCAGCGGGACGAGATGACAGCCCGGGAAGAGTTCATTACAAGCTGGGGACTGTAGACTGGCACTGTAAAATGCCCCCTATCACTACCCGATAGGGGGCATTAAAATAACAAAATACGTTGAGTCATTCCCGCCCACCTTCGCCATCCACCGTAGTGGCGGACCTATGTGTCTGCCTAGTGGGGACACTACGCGTTTTTCACAAATGTTCGGCGAATTCGCAATGCCTACCACGGGCGGACACATAGGTCCGCCCCTACGGAGAGATCCCCATGTGGTGCATGAACGGACTTTTTGGCGTTTCCGCAAAATGTACCGATTTTCTGCTCGAAATGGGGCATTCAAATGAGAAAATACGTCGGATTACTTCTTCCCATCGTCCCGATTCCCCGTAGGGGCGGACCTATGTGTCCGCCCGGAGGGGACATCGTACGTTTTTCACACATGTTCGGCGAATTCGCAATGCCTCCAACGGGCGGACACACAGGTCCGCCCCTACGATGAGATACCGGCGCGGTGCATGGATGCGCCTACCCCTCAGAATGGTCCAGCGCCGCAATTAGCGGATGGTTTCTACCTTGATGGTGTTGGTGTTGCCAGGCAGCCCATTGATCTGGCCGCCGGTCAGAACCACATTGTCTCCCGCTTGCAGGTGGCAGACCTGTTTTGCCTGGTGCAGGGCATGGTAGAACATCACGTCGATGGAATTGAATTCCTCGCTGAGCACAGGCGTGACGCCCCAGCTGAGGGCCAGCTTCCGCCAGGCCCGCTCTGTGGTCGTCATGCCCACAATGTCAGCCGGGCAGCGGAAGCGGCTGACCATCCGGGCGGTGCGGCCGCTCATGGAGCTGACCACAATGCACTTGGCCCCCAAGTCAATGGCCATGGCGCAGGTGGCATGGGACACGGCGTCCAGATTGCTGCGGATTTCGAACTCTGTGTTATGGAAGCGGTGAATGTAGCTGATGTGTTTCTCGGTGTACTCCGCAATTTCCGCCATGTTTTTCACAGCCGCCACCGGGTATTTACCAGCGGCAGTCTCGCCGGAGAGCATCACGGCGGAGGACCCGTCGTAGACGGCGTTGGCTACATCGGAGATCTCTGCCCGGGTGGGCCGGGGGTTGTGGATCATGGATTCCAGCATCTCCGTGGCAGTGATGACCCGCTTACCCAGGAGGCGGCATTTGTTGATGAGGTACTTCTGAATGGCCGGAACCTCCACGAAGGGAATTTCCACACCCAGGTCCCCCCGGGCGACCATGACGCCGTCGGCGATCTGACAAATCTCCTCGATGTGGTCTACGCCGGAGCGGTTTTCGATTTTGGCGATGATGTCGATGTCACTGCCGCCATTCTCGTCCAGGAAGGTCCGCAGATCCTCCATGTCCTGACGATTGGACACAAAGGAGGCGGCCACGAAGTCCACGCCGTTTTGGATTCCAAAGAGCAGGTCCTCCCGGTCCTGTTGACTGAGGAAGGCCTGGGCCAGGACCCGGTTGGGGAAGTTCATGCTCTTCCGGTCAGAAAGCTCCCCGCCTGCCACCACACGGCACAGGGCGTTGCTGCCCTCCAGCTGCTCCACCCGGAAAATGACCAGGCCGTTGTTGACCATGATGGTATCTCCCACCTCCAGATCTTTGACAAGACCCTGGTAGGTGACGGAGACCCGGGTTTCATCTCCAACCACATCGTCGGTGGTAAATGTAAACAGGTCGCCATCTTGCAGGGTGACCCGCTTGTTTTGAAAGGTTTTGATCCGGTATTCCGGCCCCTTGGTGTCCAGCATGATGGCAATGGGCAGGTTCAGTTTCTCCCGGACTTTGCGAATCAGATGGATTTTCTCCTGGTGCTCCTGGTGGGAGCCGTGAGAAAAGTTCAGGCGCGCCACATTCATGCCCGCCAAGCACATCTGCGTCAGGGTCTCTTCATTTTCACAGGCCGGCCCGATGGTGCAGATAATTTTCGTTTTTCGCATATAACATCCTCCTAGATCCGAATATTCTGGACCATCATACCACGGATGCCGCATTTTTCAAGGGAAAACCTGCCATACCCGCCAATTTGCACAGAGCGCACAACAATCCATTGACATTTCCCTCCGGTTCTTGTATAATTGCATCGAATCGCAGAACAAATCACTCTTCGGGGAGCCGGACGATTCCGGCTGAGATTGGGCGAAGTCGAGCCCTCACCCGCGAACCTGATACGGGTTATGCCGTCGTAGGGAAAGATGCAGATATGGACGTATCGCATTGCGCACCACCGGCGGGTTTGCAATGCGATATTATTTTGGGGTGTTCCCCAAAACTGGAGGTATCTGTTCCTAATGACAAACACCCACGCATCCCATCTTCGGATCCGGGCCCTGTGCGAAGGGGCCATCATGGTGGCGCTGGCCCAGGCCTTGAGCTACCTGAAGTTTATGGAACTGCCAAACGGCGGCTCCCTGACCTTGGCGATGTTTCCCATTGTGCTTTTCTCCCTGCGTTGGGGGCTGGGCCAGGGCTTGCTGGCAGGCTTTGTGTTCGGCCTGCTGCAGCTGATTTTTGACGGGGCGTATGCCTGGGGCTGGCAGTCCATGCTGCTGGATTATCTGGTGGCCTTCACGCCCCTGGGCCTGGCGGGCCTCTTCCGGGGGAAGGCCTGGGGCATTTTCCCGGGTACCGTGCTGGGCTGCGGGGTCCGCTTCCTGGTCCATTTCATCAGCGGCGTCACCATTTATCGGATTTATGAACCCACGAACATTCCCGGCATCGGCACCTTCGACAATGCCAATCTGTATTCCCTGGTGTACAACGGCAGCTACATGCTCCCCAACACCCTGCTGGCCCTGGCCATTGCGGCGGTGCTGTACATCCCCATGAAGCGATACTTCGCCGGCCAGGATATCCGCCGGTGAGTCTTCCCCTGCGGGTCTGTTGCAAAGCGGGCACGGAGGTATTTTGCAGCATCCTGTAAAATACCTCCGGTTTTTGCAATGGATCCGCTTTTTTGGAAAACGGGCAACCTGTGCGCTGGACAGCTGGGATATTTTGGCGTATAATTAAATAAAAGGGGGGAAAAGCAATGGCAATTCTGCAAAAAAGTCGATTTTTTTGCCGGATCGCCTGGGGGGTGGTCATGCTCCTCCTGTGTGCTTGGGTTGCAGGCGGATCGGCCGGGTGTACGGAGGCGCCTTGTGATGTGCAGCGGGTTGGGTTTTATGCTGCTTCCCCAAGCCGCGTGGCCGGGCCGTCTCAGTTTGCACAGAACGTGTCTACGCTGCAAGGCCCTGCCAATGGGCGGAATCTGGCGGTGGTACAGCTGATCCGCAGGGACTATGAAGAGGCCGGGCTGAGCCGCCTCTTTCCTGCCCGCCCTCTGGAGCCCAAGCAGAAGGAGACCATTTGCTACGGCCGGAGCGGATCCGGGCGGGAGCTTCTGGCGTACCGCTTTGGCACAGGGAAGCATGTCCTGGTGGCGACATTTGCCATTCACGGCTGGGAGGACAATTTCCAGCGGGACGGTCAGCTGCTGTCTGATACGGCGGACCTGCTGATGCAGGCGCTGACCGGTCCCGCTGCACAGCGGCTTACTTCTGGAGACTGGACGGTGTATGTGCTGCCCTGCCTCAATCCCGACGGCCTGTATGACGGCTGGACCTGCAACGGGCCGGGGCGCTGCACCACCCATTGCCTGGATGCAGACGGCCTTGTGGAAGAGGGGCCTGGCGTCGACCTGAACCGGTGTTTCCCTTACAGTTTTGTGAGTGATTACAGCGCCCGGAACTATTGCGGCAGTGAGCCCCTGAGGGCTCGGGAGGCGGTGGCACTGGCGCAATTTACCCAGTCTGTGATGGGGGACGGATACAACATTTTGATCGACACCCATGGCTGGTACTGCCAAACCATTGTCTCCGACGGCTGGTCTGGGGATCTGTTTCAGACGTTTCAGGATTATTTTCCCGGAAACAGCTACGCCTCTCTGCGGGGGGCGGAGGGATATTACAGCGCCTGGGCGGCCTATGAGCTGGGGTATGACGCGTGCCTTTTTGAGTTCCCGTCCGTCTCCAGCGCCCGGGATTTCCGGGAGAAGGGGTATGGGCAGGACTATGTGGAAGCGGTCTGCGCCATTCTGGAGACCTATGGAAGCAGGTAGAGACGTCATCTTTTTAAAATTTGATCCGTTTTTTCAAAGAAACGGGGGTTTCTCCCGGAATTTCTTGAGAAAAACCTCTTGCACAATGAACCCATGTGTGCTATAATGTCCATAATCATGGTTGACTTACGGAAGAGAGGGGTGCGCCCCTCTCTTTCTTGCTGAGAAAGGCGTGTTATTATGAAAATCACAGAGCAGGTGGCCGGCTTTGCCCGCCCGGTTGTGGAAGGTCTGGGCTGCAAACTGTGGGATGTGGAGTATGTCCGGGAGGGAGCGGATTGGTTCCTCCGGGTTTATATTGACAAAGACGGTGGCGTGGACATTGCCGATTGCGAGGCCATTTCCCGGGCCCTGGACCCCATCCTGGACGAGGAGGACCCCATCCCGGACAGCTACCACTTTGAGGTCTGCTCTGCCGGGCTGGAGCGGGTGCTGAAGCGTCCCGGGGATTTTCAGCAGTTTCTCCACTGTCCCGTGCTGGTGAAGCTGTACCGCCCCAAAGACGGGGCGAAGGAATATCCCGGCATTTTGGAGGGCTACGACAATGGCCGCGTCACCATTTCGACCGGCGCTGGCGCCCTCACCTTTGAAAAATCGGAGATTGCCCAGGTGCGGCTCCGGGTGGAATTCTGACAGGAGGAAACAGTCATGGCCAGAAATGTAAAGAAGAAAAATCCAGAGCCCCAGCTGTGCCAGCCCGCGGAGATTTTTGCCGCGCTGCAGATGCTGGAGAAGGAGCGGGGCATTCCGGTGGACTATATGGTAGATCGGATTAAGCAGGCGCTCATCAATGCCTACCGGAAGGACCGGGAGGATCACAAGGAGATTGCCGCTGAGAACGTAGAGGTGGTGCTCACAGAGTCCGCCATGTCCATGGTCCAGCAGCGGACCGTGGTGGAGGAAGTGGGGAACCCCGCCGGGGAGATTGCTCTGGATGCGGCGCGGAACACTGCACCCCATGCCCAGCCGGGCGACGTCATCCGCATCCCAGTGAAGATTGAGAACTTCGGCCGCATCGCCGCCCAGACCGCCAAGCAGGTCATCATCCAGGGCATCCGGGAGGCGGAGCGCGGCGCTGTTTACGACAACTATTCCTCTAAGGCCCAGGAGATTCTCACTGGCACCGTCCTGCGGATTGACCCCACCGGGGGCGACATGTTTGTCCGGATCGGCACCGGCACGGAGCGCTCCGACGCCGTCCTGCGGTCCGGTGAGCAGATCCCCGGCGAGGTCTACCAGGAGGGCGACTTGATCCGGGTGTATGTGGTGGATGTACACCGCTCCAACCGTGGCCCCCAGGTGTTTGTCTCCCGGACCCATCCCAATCTGGTCCGCCGGCTCTTCGAGCTGGAAGTGCCGGAGATTGCCGAGGGCCTGGTGGAAGTGCGGAACATTGCCCGGGAACCCGGTTCCCGGACCAAGATCGCCGTTCGGGCGGCCCAGGAGGACATTGATCCCGTGGGCGCCTGCGTGGGTCCCCGGGGCGGCCGTGTAGGCGCCATTGTAAATGAGCTGCACGGGGAAAAAATGGACATCATCACCTGGTCCGAGGACCCCTGCCAGTATGTGGCCGCCGCCCTCAGCCCTGCGGATGTGGTCTCCGTGGACTTGATCCCCGGGCAGAAGGCCTGCCGGGTGGTGGTCCCCGACGATCAGCTGAGCCTGGCCATCGGCAAAGAGGGCCAGAACGCCCGCCTGGCAGCCCGGCTCACCAGCTACAAAATTGACATCAAACCCGCCTCCAAGGCCTCGGAATTCCAGGAAGAGGACCTGGCAGAAGCGCCCGAAGCGCCTCAGGAGGCAGAGGCAGAATAAACCGGGCGCCAGCCCCGGAACATCAAAGGAGGGAGCCTTCATGCAGAGAAAAATACCCATGCGCCAGTGTATGGGTTGTCGGGAACGGAAGCCAAAACGGGAGCTGATTCGTGTGGTCCGCTCGCCAGAGGGCGTGGTCAGCCTGGATTTCCAGGGGAAGGCTCCCGGCCGGGGCGCTTACCTGTGCCCGGACCCCAATTGTTTGAAGAAGGCCGTGCGATCGAAATCCTTAGAGAGAAATTTAGAGACTTCCATTCCAGCTGAAGTGCTGGAGCGGTTGGCCCAGGAAATGGAGGCGCGTCATGAAACCTAATGCCATCGGTTATCTGTCCCTGGCCAAGAAGGCAGGACGGATTGAGATCGGGGAGGAAGCCGTCGGAGCGGCGGCGCGATCTGGCCATGCCAGGCTTTTGATCCTTGCAAACGACGCTCCGGGGCGGGCGCTGCGCCGGGCCCGGAATATGGTGACCTGTACGGATCAGCAGATGGTCCTGGTCCCCTTTACCAGGGAGGAGCTGGGCGCGGCCCTGGGCAAGAGCCTCATATCCTTTGCGGCAATCACCGATCCGGCCCTGGCCCTGGCCTTTTTGCAGGCCCTGGAGGATCCGCAGCGGTATGCCGGAGCGCTGGAGAATCTGACCAGGCAGACCCGGCGGGTGCGCCAGCGCCAGCTGGAGGAGAAGGCCCACCAGAGAAATCTCCTGCGCGGAAAACACAGACATCAGCCCAAACCACCGGCTGATCATCCAAAAGCCGGACCAGGCAGCCCGGCTGCCCAGTCCAAGCGGCAGGCGAAGCCCGCCGCCCCGAAGCAATCCCCCGGTCGCGGGCCCGCCGTCAGGAAGCACGGTAAGAAGTCACATGGAGGTGCGGAATTATGAGTTTTATCAAGTATCGAGTCCGAGAAGTGGCCGCTGATTTCGGCATGACGCCGAAAGAGGTGACGGAGGTCATCGGCAAGTATTTCGACAAGCCGAAGAGCAACAGCCAGGTGCTCACCGACGAGCAGCTGAACGCTGTCTTTGACCACATCACCCAGAATCATCAGATCGGCTCTCTGGAGCAGGTCTTTGCCGCCGCCAAACAGCCGGAGGCCAAGCCGGCGAAAGAGACCCCCAAAGCCGCTGCCCCGGTCAAGGCCAGCCCCGCAGCTGCCAAGACCCCAGCGCCGGCTGCCGCTGCCGCACCTAAGCCCGACCCCAAGCCCGCAGAGCCGGAGCGCAAGCGGGAGCGCCGTGTGGTGGATACCTCTGCCGTGCAGGTCAACTCTGCCCGGTTTGACGACCGGGTGGATACCCTGGTTTCCGAGCGGATCCAGAATATTACCGGCGGCAAGCAGAAAATTGGCAGCAAGAGCAAGAGCAATAAAAAGGGCGGGAAATTCCAGAGCAGCAAGGCCCGCTCCGAAGAGCAGGAAAAAATGCGCCGCCTGCGTATGGAAGTCATCAAAAAGACGCCGCTCACTGTGAAAATCCCCGATGAAATTGTGGTGGCAGAGCTGGCCAGCCGCATGAAAAAGACGGCGGCGGAGGTCATCAAGGCCCTCCTGCGCAACGGCGTCATGGCCTCCATCAACGAGACCATTGACTTTGACACCGCCGAATACGTGGCCACGGAGCTGGGCTGCAAGGTCGAGCGGGAGGTCACCATTACCATTGAAGAGCGACTCATTGACGATCATGTGGACACCGCCGAGGAGCTCCAGCCCCGGAGTCCCGTGGTGGTGGTGATGGGCCACGTGGACCACGGCAAGACCAGCTTGCTGGACGCTGTGCGGAAGACCAACGTGGTATCCGGCGAGGCTGGCGGCATCACCCAGCACATTGGCGCTTATACCGTCCAGATCAATGGGAATCCCATTACCTTCCTGGATACTCCGGGTCATGCGGCCTTCACTTCCATGCGTGCCCGCGGCGCTATGTGTACGGACATTGCCATTCTGGTGGTGGCCGCAGACGACGGCATCATGCCCCAAACGGTGGAGGCCATCAACCACGCCAAGGCCGCCCAGATTCCCATCATTGTGGCCATCAACAAGATGGATAAGCACGGGGCAAACCCCGACCGGATCAAGCAGCAGCTGACCGAGTATGATCTGGTCCCCGAAGAATGGGGCGGCGAGACGGTGATCTGCCCCATCTCCGCCAAGTCCGGCCAGGGCATTGACGAGCTGCTGGAGATGGTCATCCTCACTGCCGAGGTGCAGGAGCTGAAGGCCAACCCCAACCGCCCTGCCAAGGGCACCGTCATTGAGGCCCGGCTGGACCGGACCCGGGGTCCCATTGCCACCCTGCTGATCCAGAACGGCACCCTGAACCAGGGCGATGTGATCATCGCCGGCACTGCCGTGGGCCGTGTCCGGGTGATGACCGACGACAAGGGCCGCACCGTGAAGACAGCCGGGCCTTCCGTCCCGGTGGAGATCACCGGCCTGGCCGACGTCCCCGCTCCCGGCGACGAGTTCAACGCCGTTTCCGACGAGCGCATGGCCCGGGAGCTGGTGGAGCAGCGCCGCCAGGCAGAGAAGGATGCAGCCGCCCAGCTCAATACCAAGGTCACTCTGGACAACCTCTTTGCCATGATGCAGGAGGGCGAGATGAAGGATCTGAACCTGATTGTCAAGGCCGACGTGCAGGGTTCTGCCGAGGCGTTGAAGGCCAGCCTCCTGAAGCTGACCAACGACGAGGTCCGGGTCAAGGTGATTCACACCGGCGTGGGCGCCGTCAACGAGTCCGACATTCTTCTGGCTTCTACGGCCAACGCCATCGTCATCGGCTTCAATGTTCGCCCCGATGCGGCCGCCCAGGCCAGCGCCCAGCGGGCCAAGGTAGATGTGCGGATGTACCGGGTGATTTACGACGCCATCAATGAGATTGAGGCCGCCTTGAAGGGCATGCTGGCGCCGAAGTACCACGAGGTGGTCATCGGCCACGCCGAGGTCCGGCAGACTTACAAGGTGTCTGCCATTGGCACCATCGCCGGCTGTTATGTCAAGGATGGAAAGGTGTCCCGGGATGCGCAGGTCCGGGTGCTCCGGGACCACATCGTCCTGCACCAGGGCGTAGTGGGCTCTCTCCAGCGGTTTAAGGACTCCGTGAAGGAAGTGACCGCCGGGTACGAGTGCGGCATGTCCATCGAGCGGTTTAACGACATCAAAGAGGGCGACGTCTTCGAATGCTTCGCCATGGAAGAAATCAAACAATAATGCGTTACCCGCCGCACCGCAGGACGCGGCGCGGCGGGTCTTTTCGAAAGAAGGTCTCTTAAAACGCCGGTTGTGTTTTGGCCATTCAAACATTCGTTTTTGCGCGGCCATAACATGGGGTAGAATGGGCAACCTAAAGTGATTGCACCGAATTCCCAAACAGCCGGTCCGCCCCAGGGCCAGGGGAGACACCGCCCAGGGAGCCTGGCTCCCTGTCAATTCATCAAGAGGAGGATGTGCCAATGGCATCCAATCGAATCGGCCGCATCAACGAGGAAATCCAGCGAGAGCTGGCAGATTTGCTTCGCAATCTGAAGGACCCCCGGGTGCAGGCTACCATGATCTCCATCACCCGGGTGGAGACCACACCAGACTTGCGCTATGCCAAGGTCTGCGTCAGCTTCCTGGACAAGTCCAAAGCAGGCGAGGCGCTGAAGGGACTCCGTTCTGCCAGCGGCTATCTCCGCCGGGAGCTGGGGGCTGCGCTGCAGCTTCGCTATACCCCGGAGCTTCAGTGGCAGGAGGACGACTCCATCACCCGGGGCGCTCATATGCTGGATCTGCTCAACTCTCTGCACATTGCAAAGGATGATGAAGATGAAAGCGCTGACCATTCCTGAGGCCGCCCGCGTATTGCTGGGCGCGCCGTCGGTTTTGATCCTGACGCACCGCCGCCCCGATGGGGACACCGCCGGCTCCGCTGCCGCTCTGTGCCGGGGGCTGCGGAGCTTGGGAAAAGAGGCGGCAATTTTAAAAAACCCCCAGCTGACAGAGCGGTACCGCTCTTATCATGAGGGCCTCACCTGCCCGGAAGCCCCGGCTGGGTCCCTGGTGGTGAGCGTAGACGTGGCGGGCCGGGAGATGCTCTGCAAGGGGGCGGAAGCCCTGGCGGTGGACATGCTGATTGACCACCACGGTACCAATCCCGGCTTTGCGCCCCAGGGACACATCGATCCATCGGCGGCGGCCTGCGGGGAGATTGTCTGTGAAATCCTGGGGGCCATGGGGGTCTCGCTGGACCGGCCCATGGCGGAGGCCCTCTATGTGGCGGTGTCCACCGACACCGGTTGCTTCCGCTATTCCAACACCACAGCCCGCACCCTGCGGGTGGCGGCGGCGTGCCTGGAGGCTGGGGCGGAGAGCTACCCCATCAATAAGCGCCTGTTTGAAACCATACGTCTGTGCCGTCTCCGGCTCAACGCCTACATGGCCCAGCATCTGGAGCTGCTCCAGGGCGGCAAAATTGCCCTGTGTCCCATCCCTCTGGAAGTGGAGCGGGAAACCGGGGTCACAGAGGACGACATGGAGGACGTGTCCAATTTTGCCCGGAACCTGGAGGGGGTGAACCTGGCGGTGACTTTCCGCACGGTGGAAGGCGGCGCAACCAAGCTCTCGGTCCGCTCCGCCCCCGGCTATGATGCGGCGGCGCTCTGCGCTGCCCTGGGCGGCGGCGGTCATCAGGCGGCTGCCGGCGCCACCTTGCCTGTTGGCCAGGAGGAAGCCCGGGAACGGGTTTTGCAGGTCCTTCGGGCCCAGGGCATGTGGTGCGACGACTGATCCTATGTTTGGAAAGGAGGCCCCTATGGCCACCGGAATCATTCCCATTGACAAGCCCCAAGACTGGACCAGCCAGGATGTGGCGGCCCGGTTGCGCCGGGTCTTCGGCACCCGGCGCATTGGCCACGGCGGGACTCTGGACCCCATGGCAACCGGGGTTCTGCCCATCTTTGTGGGCAGGGCCACCCGGGCGGTGGAGTTTTTTGAGAGCGCCGAGAAGGAGTACCTGACTACCTTGCGCCTGGGGCTGCGGACAGACACCCAGGACGTCACAGGCCGGGTTTTGGAGACCCGACCGGTAGACGTCACCCAGGAGGCGCTGAAAGCCGTTTTAAGCCGTTTTCTGGGGCCGCAGATGCAGACCCCTCCCATGTATTCTGCGGTCAAGGTGAACGGCCAGAAGCTCTATGAGCTTGCCCGCCAGGGCAAGGAGGTGGAGCGGCAGCCCCGGCAGATTACCATTCATGAACTGGAGCTTCTGGAATTTCAGGACGGTGACTGCCGCCTTCGGGTCCGGTGCTCCAAGGGTACATACATTCGCACCCTCTGCGAGGACATTGGCCGTGCCCTGGGCTGCGGCGGCTGTATGGCGGCGTTACGCCGCAGCCGGGCGGGGGTGTACACCCTGGACAGGGCGATTCCATTGCAGCAGCTGCTGGACCGGTTTGAGTCCGGGCAGGACGTCTCATCCCTGTTGCTTCCTGTGGATTCCCTGTTTCAGGACAGTCCACCAGTGCGGCTGACGCCCCGGCAGGAGCGGGCCTGCCGGGACGGTGCGGCATTCTCTCTGAACCTGGCGCCGGGGACCTACCGGCTTTACGGCGCCTCGGAATTCCTGGCCCTGGGCCGGTGTGACGAGGGCCGGATGCGAACCATAAAAAGCTTTTTTGAGGTGAATTGATTTGAACCAGCCACGCGTCATCGCCCTGGGCTTTTTTGACGGTGTGCACCTGGGCCATGGACAGCTCCTGGCCAGGTGCCGCCAGGAGGCGGACCGCCTGGGCTGCCGCGCCGCAGCGCTGACCTTCGATAGCCATCCGGACACCCTGGTGTCCGGTGAACGGGTGGCGCTCCTCAGCACCCCCCAGGATCGGGCCCGGCTGATGGAAGCGCTCTATGGCATAGATGAGGTCCTGCCCATTCGCTTTGACCGGCAGATGCGGGACATGCCTTGGGAACAGTTTCTCCATTCCGTTCTCCTGGGCCAGTATCACGCTGCCGCCGTGATTTGCGGCCACGATTTTCGCTTCGGGGCCCGGGGAGCGGGGACGGCGGCCCGCCTCCTGGAGGCCTGTGCCAAGCTGGGCATTGGCTGCGCCGTCATTCCGGAATACCGGCTGGAGGGGATCACCGTCTCCTCCACCTATATCCGAACCCTGCTGGAGTCCGGCGACCTGGACCGGGCGCGCCAATTTTTGGGGCATCCCCACCAGTTCACCGGTACGGTGGTGCCTGGAACCCGTTTGGGCCGGACCTTGGGCGCTCCCACCGCCAATCTGAAGGTCTCGCCAGAGCTGCTCTTGCCGCCCCATGGCGTCTATGCCTGCCGGGTCTGGGTCCAGGGGGAAGCGCACTTGGCGGTGACCAACATCGGCGTCCGGCCCACAGTGAGCGGACAGGGCCTCACCATAGAGCCTTGGCTGCTGGACTACGACGGGGATTTGTACGGCCAGAGAATTACCCTGGAGCTGTGGCATTTCCTTCGGGGAGAGCAGCGGTTTCCCAGTCTGGAGGCGCTCCAGGCTGAGATTCACCGCAACGCCAGCCAAACCCGGGCTTTTTTTGCAGCGCATTCCACATAGGCCGTATAGGCGTGAAAATTGTCCGGCCACTTTGTCTGGCCCGGCTGCCCATGATTTCTTTGGCGCACAGACGGTTGTCCTTTGCCAGCGGTACAAAGGCCAAATGCAGGTGGGGCGTTTTTCATCCATGTATACGATGAACTACCCCAAGTCTACACTTTTTTGACCGTCTGTGCCGTATATCCAAGAGGGCGGAAATTCGGCTGGAAAACTCCCTATTTCCACGCTCTCGGATTTGTGGTATCATGAGAGAACCAAAGCGATAAGTCGGAGTTTGGAGGGATATATCAACATGATTGATTTACAAGATAAGAGCAACTGCCCTACAATTGAGGAAATAGGTGAATATGTTAGAAATCCAGTTTTTATGCAATTTTGTTCAGAAGTCAAGGGCGCATATAAATGTAATGAAAAAATAGAATACAGTATGTGCAGCTTGGAAAAAGGATGGAACGTTAAATTTAAAAAATCTGGAAAATCATTATGCACCATATATCCAAGAGAGGGTTATTTTACGATTTTGATTGTTGTTGGCAGAAAGGAAAAAACGCTTATTGAGGAAATGCTCCCAGACTGTGCGGTTGAGTTGCAAAATATATATAATCATACAAAAGAGTGGAATGGACAAAGATGGCTGATGATTGATTTGGAGGATAAAGAACGTTTATATAACGATATATTACGTTTTATTCAAATTCGCAGAAATAGTTAAATTCTGGTTTGCCGGATAGATGAGGAGGGGAAAAGTATGGCCTTAACAATCCAAGAACGCTTGAAAGACCTGCGTGCGGAGCGGTGGCTTGACGCTGGAACAGCTTGCGGAGCAGACAAACCTCTCCAAGTCTGCGCTGGGTAGCTATGAAGCGGAGGACTTCAAGGACATCAGCCACCATGCCCTTATCAAGCTGGCGAAATTTTACGACGTGACCGCCGATTATCTGCTGGGGCTGTCTGAAATAAAACGCCACCCAAACGCCGACCTTGCAGACCTGCGTTTGAGTGAGGAATGATTGACCTGCTGAAAAGCGGGCGGAATGTATCAATCGGAATTTTAGGAGGTACATAACCATGAGGAATATGATTGCATATTGCGGGCTGGACTGTGAAAAATGCGACGCATATCTTGCAACAATCCATGACGACCAAGAGTTGCGTGAGAAAACTGCAAAGCTATGGGCGGAGCAAAATCATGCTCCCATTCTGCCTGAACATATCAACTGTGAAGGCTGTCGTGTGGATGGGATTAAAACTGTATACTGTGATAACCTTTGCGGCATTCGCCAGTGTGCGTTGAAAAAAGGTGTGACAACATGTGGTGACTGCTCAGACCTAGAAAGATGTCAGACTGTTGGAGCGGTTATCTCAAATGATCCCGACGCTCTCAAAAATCTGAACGGATAGACTGATATGATTCCGGAGTAAAAAGGCAGTATGCATTTTGCCTACTGTCTTTTTTGGAGTGCGCCCGGTGAGCGTGCGTTTTAACGGGGAAAAGACCCGAATCCGCCCGGCAATGGGAAGGGCGGGCCAAAGGCCCGTCGTGAGGCGGGTCCTACAGCATCCTCGACCGGTACGAGTCCTTGCACTTATGCGGTTGAACCGCCGTGTACCGAACGGTACGCACGGTCTGGGTGTAGTTCCTTGTAAACTGACCTAAGCGGAACAGGCAAGACCGTTCCCTACTCATTTTTGTCAAGTCAAAACTGTTTTCGCTGTCCTCTGGCGCAAACGTACCGGTTGCCGCCCTGGGTATTGTGCACATTTTGATTGCATTTTTTCGGAAAAGGAGGTATAATGAACCTCTAAAATTACAAACCCAACCCCACTTCCCGTTGGGAAAGGAGCCTGCCAAGATGAACCGACGCCGTCGCATATCCCACAGACGCAAGAAGAGAAACCCCATGGCCTACCTGTTTGGCGCTGGACTGACTTTGATTGTTCTTCTGGCAGCGCTGCCCCTCCTGTCGGCTGAGGGGAAACCTTCTGCGGAGACGGATCCTGTAGAATCCCTGGAGCCTACGTGGCCCTCCGAAACCGCGGCTCCCACGAAACCGACTCAGCCGGGGCCGGACTGTCCGGAGGCGCTGCGGGAGCTGCTGAAGCGCAATCCAGAGACCTATGACTTTGTGGCAGGATATCCGGGGACCTATGACCTCCACGCCGATCTGACCCAGGACTACACCCCAGGGGAGATTCCCCATCTGCTCCAATGGGACGTCCGATGGGGATACTATCCTTACGGCGGCAGCCAGGCAGAGGAGATGATGGGATTGTCGGGATGCGGCCCCACGGCCTTGTCTATGGTGGTCATTGGTCTCACCGGCGACACCTCGTGTAATCCCGCTGTAGTCGCCCAATATGCGTCCGAGGCCGGTTATGTCACGGAGAGCGACGGCACTGCGTGGGCGCTTATGAGCGAAGGCTGCGCCCACTTTGGCCTTACCGCCCAGGATGTGGCTCTGTGGGAAACCACCATGATCGAGGCCCTGGAGTCCAGCCCTCTGATCTGCGCCCTGGGGCCTGGGGACTTCACGGAAGTGGGCCACTTCATTGTCATCGCCGGGTATGAAAACGGCGCCTTCCGCGTTTTGGACCCCAATTCCCGGGCCAACAGTGAGAAGTCCTGGTCCTACGAAACGCTGGAGTCTCAAATCAAGGCCATCTGGAGTTTTTCTGTGGAGGATTAAATACATAAAGGGGGACTGCTGCGAGAAAATGTTCGCAACAGCCCCCTCTTTTTATGACGTAAAGGAAACACGATCCAAGCCGTAGGGGCGCACAGCGTGCGCCCGCCTTTTTCGTGACACGCTTGGAATTCCTATTTGGCAAAGACCCGCTTCAGGTGGCAGAACCGGGGCAGGCCGTCTTCCTTGATCATGCCAGTCTCTCCCTGGATGAGGGGCAGGCAGTAGTCGATGAAGGCCTGGGTTACCTGGTTGCCTTGGGCGTTGATCCACTCTGTGGGGACCTTCTTCTCGGTGTTGGCTACCAGAGACAGGTCAAAGAGCTTGGGCTCGCACCGGTAACCGTCTTCGTCCCGTGTACAGGCGAAGCCCACCATTTTGTCGGTCTCACCGGCCACGGCAGCTTCCACCGCAGTCTTGCCGGAGAGGAAGGACTCGGCGATGTCCGTGCCAGAAGCACAGTGCGCGGCGCAGCGCTGCAGCAGGCTCAGCTCAATGGGCCGGACTTTGGCGCCGGTGGCGGCCTTCACCACATCGGCCAGTCTGGCAGCCAGGCCGCCCAGCTGGGCATGGCCAAAGCCGTCTGTGCCGGAGGTCTTGGCTTCGGAAACGAAGGTACCGTCGGCGTAGTGGATGCCCTCGGACACGGCGACGATGCAGTTCTTCTTCTCTTCATAAACCCGCTTCACATCTGCCAGGAAGGAATCCATGTGGAAGTCCACCTCGGGCAGGTAGATGAGATCCGGGCCATCTCCCTTGACGCCGGCCAGAGCGGCGGCGGCGGTGAGCCAGCCGGCGTGGCGGCCCATGCACTCGATGATGGTGACCATGCCGGTGTCGTACACGTGGCAGTCCCGGGAGACTTCCATCACGGAGGTGGCGATATACTTGGCGGCGGAGGCGAAGCCAGGGCAGTGGTCCGTCCCGGCCAGGTCGTTGTCAATGGTCTTGGGCACGCCCATGACCCGGCATTCATAGCCCACCCGGTTCATATACTTGGAGATTTTATTGCAGGTGTCCATGGAATCGTTGCCGCCGTTGTAGAAGAAGTAGCGGACGTTGTACTTCTGGAAGATCTCCAGGATCCGCTTGTAGTCGGCGTCGTCCACGTCCGGGTCGGCAATTTTATACCGGCAGGAGCCCAGGGCGGAGGAGGGGGTGGAGAGCAGAAGCTCCAGCTCCTTGGGATCTTCCTCGTCCATGATCATGAGCTGATCGTTCAGCACGCCCTTGATGCCGTGGAATGCGCCGTATACCTTGGTGATATTTTCATTTTCCAACGCGGTTTTGATAACGCCATAGGCGCTGGCGTTGATGACGGCGGAGGGGCCGCCGGACTGGCCAATGATGACAGAGCCTGTGAGAGCTTTGGTAGACATTTATAGTACCTCCAGGAAACAGATTCGAAAATTTATGCAAGTTGAACAGCATGCCTCCTATTTAGGCGCACACGATTAAATTATATCACAAAGCGCCGGGAATGGCAAATAAAATAATTGAATTCGGGCGGATTTGTGGTATAATGTACTCCAGAAAACAGGCGGGTGACCGCCGGAAAAAGACAAGGAGTGTTTGCAATGCCTCTGGTAACTTCGACTGAAATGTTCAAGAAGGCTTATGACGGCGGCTACGCCATCGGCGCTTTCAACGTCAACAATATGGAAATCGTGCAGGGCATCACGGAAGCCTGCCGGGAGGAGAAGGCCCCCGTCATTCTCCAGGTGTCCAAGGGCGCCCGGGCCTACGCCAACCATACCTATCTGGTGAAGCTGGTGGAGGCTGCCGTGCTGGAGTGCCCCGAGATCCCCGTGGTGCTGCACCTGGATCATGGTCCCGATTTCGAGACCTGCAAGAGCTGCATCGATGGCGGCTTTACCTCTGTGATGATCGACGCCTCCTCCAAGCCCTTCGCAGAGAACATTGAGATCACCAAGAAGGTGGTGGAGTACGCCCACGACCACGGTGTCGTCGTGGAGGCCGAGCTGGGCACCCTGGCGGGCATTGAGGACGAAGTGGTTGTGGCGGAGGGCCATGCCTCCTACACCCGCCCCGAGGAAGTGGAAGAGTTCGTCTCCAAGACTGGCTGTGACTCCCTGGCCATTGCCATCGGCACGTCCCACGGCGCTTACAAGTTCAAGCCCGGCACCAAGCCTCAGCTCCGCTTTGACGTGCTGGAGGAGGTCTCCCGCCGCCTGCCCGGCTTCCCCATCGTGCTCCATGGCTCCTCCTCCGTGCCCCAGAACTACGTGGAGATGATCAACGCCCACGGCGGTAAGATGCCTGGCGCCATCGGCGTACCTGAGGATCAGCTGCGCCATGCCGCAGAGCTGTCCGTCTGCAAGATCAACATCGACTCCGATCTCCGCCTGGCCATGACCGGCACCATCCGGGAGTTCTTCGACGCCCATCCCGACAAGTTCGACCCCCGGGAGTACCTGAAGCCCGCCCGCGCCAACATCAAGGAGCTGGTTCGCCACAAGCTGGTGAACGTCCTGGGCTGCGCCGGTAAGGCTTAAATATCCAGTTCGCCGTTCCAAACGGTTCTGTCCACCGCAGCAAGGAGACGCGCACAGGCGCGTTTCTTTGCTGCGGTCCTTTTGTGTACGTGAACAAAACCCATGACTTTGTCAGCCGGACGTGGATTAAATTTTCTGAAAAACCCAGTTGTAAAACTGGATATGGCTCTGTATAATCAAAGCGGCAGTTGGGGAAAAGGAAGTCCCTTTTGCCCGCTTTGCGTGGACACAGGCAGATACCTCGACTCCAGCCCCAGAATTTTTACAGGAGGCAACAGTATGCGACTCAAAAAACACACGGCAAGGCTGGTCTCACTGCTCCTGGTAGTGTGCCTGCTGGCGACAACGGCGCTGGCCTATGACGGCATCTACACCGACAAGCACGGGAACATCCGTTACCAGCCCTATGAAGAGGGGATCTTCTCCGATGGTGGTTATACCATTGACAAAGTATCCCATCCCACCTTGGGCGCAGGGGAAGTGGATGGGATCCTCACGGGGGAGGAACAGGACCGGGGGCAGAGCTATTCCTGGTCCATGGCAGAGGCCGGAGACTATATATACATTGGCACTTGTTACAATTCTACGTACTACATCTATCACAACAATGTGAAGACCACCCTGGACGGCATGAAGAACTCCGGCCTTCTGGACCCGGAGCTCAACACCGGGAAAATTGCGAATGAGATTGTCCAGATTGCCTTTGGCGTGGATACGTTTGACGGTACCCTGATGAGCGACTGGACGCCGGTGATTATGGCGGTCCATAAGGTCACAGGGGAAGCCAAGGTGATTTTCCGGGAGCGGGAGGTCTGGAGTCAATATCCTGACATTTTCCCAGGCTATGCGCCGACGATGGCGGTGAAAAACTACCTGTCCGGTTACCGGATGGTGTTTGAGTTCCAGGGGAAGCTGTACTTTGCGGGCATGGGCAACCCCACAGCGACTCTGGTTGAGATCGATCCGGCCACCAACGAGGCCAACATTGTGTACTACAACATCAACAGAACCCGTGGCGTGTCCAACGGTGTGCATGGGCTGCTGGTTTATGATGGAGAAATCCTCATGTGCCTGGCTACAGACAACTACGATGGCAAGGGGACCCCGGGCGGCATCATTGTAGCCAACTCGGATCCCAGCGCCTCGCTGGATACCTGGCGGGTCATCGCCGACCAGGATGATTTTGAGGGCCTGCCTGCTGTGATGCAGATTGACGGCCTCAACGGCGGCGGCGTTTGGGATATCATTGCGTACAACGGCTACCTCTACGTGACTGTGGTCACAGACAAGACCGATCCCAGCACCGGCGTCACCAACAAGCAGGGCTTTGCCATGTACCGGGGTGAAAAGCTGGCGGACGGTTCCTTCACCTGGACACAGGTCATCGGCGACCACAGCCAATACGGCTTTGGCCTGGGCATCAACTACTCCATGGCCTGTAACCTGTGGGTCTATAACGGATACCTGTATCTGGGAACCTACAACGATCCCATGCTGGACTTGGCCGCTGTGCCTGCTACCGGCAACTTTGAGCATCTGTACAACGACCTGGATCACTCCATCTACCTCTACCGCATGGATGCGGAGGAGCATTTTGAGCAGATTGGCGGCCAGGACGACAACCCCTATTTCCCAGAGGGCCCCTTGGGGAACCTGGGCGCCGGTCTGGGCAACCACTCCAACCAGTATGTCTGGCGCTTCGGCGTCCACAATGACGAGCTGTACATTGGTACCTTTGACACCTCTACCCTCACCTACATGTTCACCCAGCTCACCGATGGGCAGGTGGCCAACATGGATTATGAGGATATCAGCGGGCGGGCGGATCTGCTGGAGGATGTCCTGTTGCAGGCGCTGGGCCAGGAGAACAACCCCTACCTGTCCCTGTTTTTGAAGGCTACGCTGTTCAATGAGTATACCTTCGACCTGTTCCGGGATCTGGCCGGCTTTGCCACAGACATGTCCACCGATTGGGACCCGGTGCCGGATTACCGGGAAACCCTGGGGGATTACGAAGCCTTCAAGGCGCGGATCCGCAGCAAGCTGGAAGAGGAACTGGCACAGCCCGATTTCCTGGAGCAATACGCCGCCGCCAATGAAACCACTGTGGCAGAGCTCCTGGTTTCCCAGGGCGCAGAGGCCCAGGGCGCGGTGGGCGACCGGCTAAAGGCTATGCTCCGGCAGCAGCTGGAGAAGCTGCTTGACGCTTGCGACCAGGTGTTTTATGATTCCACCATTCATAACTTCGTCTTCTATTTTGGCGTCAACTACTATGCCCAGCAGTGCGAGCGGGGCTTTGACCTGCTGGTTTCCAACGATGGCGTGAACTTTGACGCCATCACCCGGGACGGCTTTGGCGATGGCGCCAACCACGGTCTGCGGACCATCTGCTCCACAGACCAGGGGGTGTTTCTTGGCACTGCCAACCCCTATTACGGCACCCAGCTGTGGCGGCTCTACAGCGAGCGGGACCAGAAGATCTGCAAGGGGGAGGAGGACTGCCCCAGCCGCGCATTTGCGGATCTGAATCCTGCGGTCTGGTACCATCCCTACACCGATTATGTCATCTCCCACGGGCTCATGAAGGGGATGGACGCCACCACCTTTGGGCCTTACAAAAGCATGACCCGTGCCATGATGGTGACCACCCTGTATCGTCTGGCTGGGGAGCCCCAAGGGAACGGCGCTTCCCCCTTCCAGGATGTGGCGGACCATACGTACTATGCCGAAGCAGTGGCCTGGGCTGCAGCCAACGGCATTGCCAAGGGCGTCTCGGCTCATACCTTCGCCCCGGACGCCCCCGTGACCCGGGAGCAGGCAGCCGCCTTTGTCTACCGGTATGTAACCGGTTATCTGGGTAAGACACCGGTTCCTGGCGCCTCGCTCCCTGTTTTCCTGGATGCCGATCAGGTCTCCCCGTATGCGGAAGAGGCCCTTGCCTGGGCCCATGCTGCCGGACTGATGGTCGGCTACGGCGACGGCTACATGGGACCGGAAAAGCCGGTGACCCGGGTACAAATGGCCAAACTTTTGACGCTGCTGGATCAAAAATTCTAAGCGTGTAAAAGGTGCTGCCAGGTGAGCCTGGCAAGATCAAAATGACCCCCGGATCCACTCCCTCTGCCTGACAGCAGAGGGAGAATGGATCCGGGGGTTTTGCAATCTGGATGGCGCCCGGCGATTACGGCTCCGGGCGAAGATAGGTGAACCGGGGACCGGTGTAGTCTGCCCGCTCCACAAGCTCCTCCCACATGGCGGCAGGCCGGACCCAGAGGCTGCCGTCGCCGTACAGGGCGCGGTAGACGACCATAGGTTCCAGGGTCTCAGAATGTCGGGCCTCTCCCAGAAGCAGGTACTCGTTTCCCTTGAAGTGGCGGTATACGCCAGGCTGAATTGCCATAGAATCTCCTCCTTACCGGTGGATGGCGTATTCCACCGGAGTGCTGGCAGGGAGCTCCAAAAGCTCCGGATGCTGGAGCAGCTCCTTGACCAACGCCACCGTACCGGAATAGTAGTAGCCGTCGGCAATCCGCTCATCCAGGGTGATACCCAGGGGGATCACCTGATGGGGATCCCTGGCGCCGGTTTCGTCATAGGTCATGGTCCAGTGCTTCTTCCCGATGACCACAAAGCAAGAGTTGGTACCCCAGTTGGTCAGATGGTGATAGCCGCACTCCAGACCGATGGAGCCCAAATTGCTGATAAAGATAGAGGAATAGTTGGGGTCCGTGGCGATGATCCCCTGGGGGACCCTGCCGTGCCGGTCCAGGAAGAACAAGGTATGCATCACCAACCGCAAAATGGGTCGGGGGAGCCGCACCAGTTTGTCCATCATGCCGGAGGAGGGATCCTTCACATCGGTGCGGCGGCACTGGTGAATGGTCTGCATCAGGTCCTGGTGGTAGCCGTCCAGGGTGGAATCCTGATCAAAATACTGGAAGGCCAGCCCCTCTTCGGATCTGTCCTCGAATTTTTTCTTGACCACGAAGGCCACGGAGATGTACTTCCGCTGGTAGACCCGGTTGTAGGCAATGAATCGGTTCATCTTCGGCCGCAGGACGAAGGCCTTGCCAATGGCGGCGCTGATCAGGTGGAAATAGGTATACTTGTCCTCGGCCCGCCCGGCATTTTTCTTGGCCAAATAGGCATCCAGAGGGCGCAGATCGATGTCTACGTTGATGTAAGCCTCGTTATCGGCCCGATTGGGATACAGATGGGGGGTAAACTGGGTCATTCCTGGCAGCTCCCGCAGCCACCAGCCATCCCGCCGGTCTCCCCATTGCTTCTTGCGCTGTTCCAATTTCTCTCACTCCAATTTCAGCAAACTGTCTGGTCAGGCTTATTATACTGGCGTTTTGGAGAAATTGCAAGGATGGGATACCGACGCCCGGAGTGAGGGCATTTCCTTTCTCTGACAGGCTGGCCTTCACGGCGGGGAGACACGCCGGTCTGCCTCACAGCTTGTCGTAAGCCTTTTCTAAAAACCGCTGGGCGTTGACCAGGGCCCGCTGGTGGGTGCAGCGGCCGATTTCTCCGGCTTCGTCGAAGGCGGTGATTTGGAATGTGATGATCTTTCCGGAGATATCCGTGACCTCCGCCTCTGCGCGGACCTCCATGCCAACGGGGGTGGCGGAGGTGTGAGCCAGGTCCAGAGCGATGCCCACAGAGGTCTGCCCCTCGGAAAGGGCCGGGGCAATGGCTTCACAGGCTGCCCCCTCCATGAGAGCCGCCATGCAGGGGGTGGCGTAGACCAAGAGATCCCCAGAGCCCACTTCCAGGGCGGTGTCTTGCCGCTCTGCCAGGGTGGAGACGGTCCCTTTCATGCCGATTGTCAGTTCCATAATGGTGGTTTCCTTTCTAATGAGGGCGAAAGCCCAGCGTTTCTTTGATGATACAGGCTGCCCGGACAAATGTCAACGAAAAAGAGGTTGCGCTTTGGGAGAAAAAGGCATATAATCAGAATAATGAAATTGGCCTTCTTTTGAGGGCCCCATGTGAGGTGCCGGTATGGAAACCAAAGAAAAGCTGAATCTGACCATGCTCTGCGACTTTTATGAGCTGACCATGGGAAACGGATACTTTGAGAGTGGACTGCAGGACCGCATTTGCTACTTCGACGTATTTTTCCGCAAATGCCCGGATGACGGGGGGTTTGCCATTGCGGCAGGGCTGGAGCAGATCATCGACTATATCCAGGATCTGCACTTTGATGCCGAAGACATTGCCTATCTCCGGGGCCGGAACCTGTTTTCGCCGGAGTTTTTGGAGTATTTGAGCCGGTTCCGCTTTACCGGCGACATCTGGGCGGTACCCGAGGGGACGCCCATTTTCCCCCAGGAGCCCATCCTCACAGTGCGCGCGCCTGCCATTGAGGCGCAGCTGGTGGAGACGTTTTTGCTGTTGGCGGTGAACCACCAGAGCCTCATTGCCACCAAGGCCAACCGGGTGGTTCGGGCGGCAGAGGGGCGGACGGTGCTGGAATTCGGCTCCCGCCGGGCCCAGGGCTCCGACGCGGCCATCCTGGGGGCCCGGGCTGCCTACATCGGCGGCTGCCACGGCACGGCCTGCACCATTTCTGACCAGCTCTATGGGGTCCGGGCCGGCGGCACCATGGCCCACGCCTGGGTGCAGATGTTTGATGACGAGCTGGAGGCCTTCAAGACCTATTGCCGGCTCTATCCCACCAATGCGACCCTCCTGGTGGACACCTACAATACCCTGCATTCCGGCGTACCCAACGCCATCCGGGCGTTCAACGAGGTTCTGAAGCCCCTGGGCATCACCAAGTGCGGCATTCGTCTGGATTCCGGCGATATGGCCTACCTCACCCGGAAGGCCCGGCAGATGCTGGATGAGGCGGGCTGGACGGAATGCCAGATCTCCGTGTCCAACGCCCTGGACGAGTACCTCATTCAGGATCTCCTGCGCCAGGGAGCCTGCATCGACATGTTTGGCGTGGGCGAGCGGTTGATTACCGCCCGGTCGGAGCCGGTGTTCGGTGGCGTGTACAAGCTGGCTGCTGTGGAGGACGGGGAGGGAAATATCGTCCCCAAGATCAAGATTTCGGAAAACGTGGGGAAGATCACCAACCCCCATTTTAAGAAGCTGTACCGGTTCTACGGAAACGACACCGGAAAGGCCATTGCGGATTACCTGTGCCTCCATGACGAGACGGTGGATGACTCCAAAGACCTGGAGATTTTTGACCCCGAGGCCACATGGAAGACCAAGACGGTGTATAATTTTACGGCCAAGGAGCTGCAGGTCCCCATCTTCCGGCAGGGACAGTTGGTGTACCGGAAGCCCACATTGGATGAGATCCGTGCCTATTGCCAGCAGCAGGTGGGTACCCTCTGGGATGAGGTGAAGCGGTTTGACAATCCGCACACGTATTATGTGGACCTGTCCCGGAAGCTTTGGAATATCAAAAATGATATGCTGAGGCAAAAGCGTTGAGTATGAAACGGACAACTTCCAAGCAAATGGCCCTGTGCGGCGTTCTGGCTGCCTTGGCCCTCACGGGGATGGTCCTGGGCGGCATGTTCCCTGCCGCCTCCTATTGCTGCCCGGTCCTGGCCAGCGTCCTGCTGGTGCCGGTGGTGGACACTTGCGGCAGGCGGATCGCCTGGGCCTGGTATGGGGCGGTGGCCATTTTGAGCTGCCTGCTGTGCCCGGACCCCGAGGCGGCGGCCCTGTTCTTGTTCCTGGGCTACTACCCCATCGTAAAGGGCTCCCTGGACCGGATCACCCCAGCGCTGCTCCGCCTCCTCGCCAAGCTGGCTTTGTTCCTCGTGGCGTGCGCCCTCATGTACACGGTGCTCCTCTTCGTCCTGTCCCTGGAGCAAGTAGCCGAAACCTTCCGCCAGGAGGCCCCCTGGATGCTGGCCGTGGGGGCTGGGCTGGGCGTTCTGACGTTTCTTCTCACGGATCTCCTGTTAACCCGGTTGGAGGGGCTATACCGGCGGAGATTTGGGGGCAGAAGGAAATAAGATGGAAACATGGGGCTGCCTCAAAAACGAAGTTTTGAGACAGCCCCATTTGGGGCTAGGGAGCGCCTTGCCCCAGATACTGGGCGGCCTGGTGGGCGGCGGTGGCGCCGTCGGCGGCGGCGGTGACGATTTGGCGGAGGGGTTTGGTGCGGATGTCTCCGGCGGCGTAGACGCCGGGGAGGGAGGTCTGGGTGGTTTCTCCGGCCAGGACGTAACCGCTGGGATCTAGGGTCACCTGCCCGTTTAGAAGGGCCGTTTCCGGGATGCGGCCGATGGCGGCAAAGAGTCCCTGGCATGGGAGTTCCCTGGTGGAGCCGGTGGCGCGGTCCTCCAGGGTGAGCGCTTCCAGCCGGTCCTGGCCGGACAAGCCGGTGAGGAGCGTTCCCGGGTGGAGCTTCACATTGGAGCAGGCGGCCAGGGCTTCCTGCTCCCGGGCGTCTGCGCCCATGGCGTCTTTGCGGAAAATCACGTGGACTTGGCTGCACAGCCGGGCCAGGCTACGGGCGGAGGCTGCGGCTCCGTTCCCGCCCCCCAATACGGCCACGGTTTTGCCCCGGAAGAACATGCCGTCACAGGTGGCGCAGTAGGACAGGCCCCGGCCCAGGAAGCCCTCGGCTTCGGGAAGGGGCAGTTTTCGGGGGGCGGCCCCCATGGCCAGGATCACGGCGCCTGCGGTGTAGGTTCCGGCGGTGGTTTCTACGGTTTTGGGCGTTCCGGACAGGCTGAGACCAGTGACCTGGGCCTGGAGAAAGGTGGCGCCTGCGGCTTTTGCACCTGCCAGCATGGCTTCTGCCAGCTGGGGGCCGGATGTGCCGGGGACGCCTGGATAGTTTTCCACCCAGGCGGTGACAGACATTTGCCCGCCAGGTGCGGCCGGCTCCAGCAGGAGCGTGGTGAGACCCTCCCGCGCGCCGTAAAGCGCCGCCCCACACCCGGCCGGTCCTGCGCCAATGATCACGAGCTCATAATCCAATGGGATCCCCTCCTTCTTATGGAGGTAGTATGCCCGGAGCCATAGTCCCCATGCCGGGGGAAGGAGACTTTTATGCAGAACATTCCCGTCTTTACCAGCGAATTTGGCGGCGCCACGTTGATTTTACAGGAAGTGCCCAGGAAGGGGGAGGCCTACTGTGTGGTGCAATGGGCCCAGCCTGGGCAAACCCCGGCGCTGTTAGCCGAATGCGCCCGGTTTTGCCGGATGGCAGGGGCCCGGCGGGTCCTGGCCTCCCGCCTGCCGGAGACGCCTGAGACGGCGCCTCAGATCCGTCTCGTGCGTATGACCTGCCAGCGGGCCAGGATCCCGGCCACGGATGCGGCCCTCTGGCCGCTGCTGCCGGAGCATGGCGGGGAATTTCTGCGCATTTACAACGAGAGGATGGCGGAGGTTCCGGCGGCACTTTCTCTGCGGGAAGCTGATCTGCCCCGGCTGGTGGCGCAAGGGGGCGGATATTTTGTCCACCGGGACGGGGAGCTTCTGGGCATTGGGCAGGTGGAAGGAGAGACCCTCCTGTCCCTGGTCTCCTGCCGCAGGGGCGCCGGAAGGGATGTGGCGGCGGCGCTCATTTCGGTGATGCAGGGGGAGACGGTGGAGCTGCAGGTGGCAGAGAGCAACCGGCGGGCCATGGCCCTGTATGAGAAGCTGGGATTTGTCCCAGTGGGCGTGGGCGAGTGCTGGTGGGAAATCTGAGAGAAAAGCGGCGGCGTGCCTTTTGGTGATTTTACCAAATTCTGAACAGAGGGCTGAACAAAAGAAGGCCAACTTCCTAAAAATGCTGGAATTTGTAGCCAAACCGGCAAAAGTCTTGCAAAAGGTTCCGTTTGTGTTATAATAACAAAAAACAGCTGCAGCCGGTCCCCACCGGCTGAATTTTTACGCAGGAGGATTGCTGCCATGGCTGATTGCCTGTTTTGTAAGATTGTGGCTGGAGAAATCCCGTCGCAGAAGGTTTATGAGGATGATACGGTTCTGGCCTTTCGGGATATCCATCCCCAGGCGCCCGTTCACATTTTGGTGATTCCCAAGGAGCACATCGAAAGTGCCGCCTGCATCACCGCCGGAAACAGCCCGGTGGTGGCCCACTGCATGGAAGTGATTGCCCAGCTGGGCAAGGAGCTGGAGGGCGGCTTCCGGGTGGTGAGCAACTGCGGGCCCCATGCGGGGCAGACGGTGCCCCACCTCCACTTCCACCTCCTGGGCGGCGGCCCGCTGGCGCTGGAGATGGCGTAAGGGAAAGAGAGGATATCATATGGAAACGGATTTGAAGCCCAACGAGGGCAAAAAGGGCGTCATTGAGGTGGATGGTGTGCAGTACCTCCGCCTGCCCATCCCCACCCACCTGATCACGGATCAGGACAACATCTGCGATGTGGCCCAGCAGTATGGCGCGCCCCTGCTGCAGCCCGGGGATGTGCTCTTCATTTCGGAGAAGTGCGTGGCCTGCACCCAGAAGCGGGCCATTCCCATGGAGGAAATTCATCCCCGGAAGCTGGCCTACACCCTGAGCAAGCATGTCACCAAGCCCCCCCACGGCATTGGCCTGGGGATGCCGGAGACCATGGAATACGCCCTGCGGGAGTGCGGCACCCTGCGGATTCTCTTTGCCGCCTTCGTCTCTGTGATTGGCAAGAAGCTGTTCCGGAAGAAGGGCTGGTTTTACAAGGTGGCGGGTTACAAAGCCCGGTCCATTGACGGCCCCTGCCATAACACCATCCCGCCCTACAACCACTATGTGGTCCTGGGGCCGGTGAATCCGGACCAGGTGGCCCGGGATATCAAGGCCCGGATCGGCTTTGAGACCTGCATTGTGGACATCAACGACCTGGAGGGCCAGATTTTGGGCGTCTCCTCCAAGGCGCTGGACAGGGGGCTCTATGCCCGGATTTTGAAGGACAACCCCCTGGGGCAGGACGATCAGCAGACCCCCATGGGCATCATTCGGAGAATATAAAGGGAATGGCCCTGCTGCCAGGGGAACCGTGAAAATCGGTTCGTCTGGCAGCAGGGCCAATGGTTTCAGGCATGAAAATGCCGGAAAAGCCCACAGGGAGGGTTTTCCCTGACAATTTAAAACAGGGCGCGCAAAGCTGCGCGCCCTGTCATACCCCACTTCGGCCGTGCACACCCGTTTATAACCTGCACAAAAGGGCAGGTGGGTTGCCGCTCTTACATGTTCACTGCTTCCAACGTCCACCGATCGTCTCGGCGCCGGCGGGAGGCCTGCAATCCAATGAAGAAGTCCTGCATCCCGAAGATAAACTGTGGGTTTAAATGGATGCGTCACGCACCAAGCAGGGAGAATAATCAAGCGATAGGTCAGGCGTCTTCATCTGCTTCGTCTTCGTAGAGCTGATCCATGATCAGCTGATAGACGGCCTCCAGCTCTTCGGTGTCTGTGATGGCGGAGAGAATGGGCTCGCCGTCTTCCTCATCGGCCCGGAGGAGGCTCACTTCCAGTTCCTCGGGTTCCTCTTCCTCGGGACTGGTGGCGGGGACCACAGCCAGATAGTGGGCGCCCTGGTAATCCAACTCGGAGAGAATCTCCAGCTCGTACTCGACGCCGTCTTCGTCGGTGATGGTAATAAAATCAGAACCGAAATCGTCCATCTTGTGTCATCCTCCGCATGTTTGCCAAGCAGGTGTTTTTGATACTGTAATAGTAACCGCTTTTGCCCGAAAAATCAAGAGGAAATCTGTGCTAGGAGCAATAATCTTCCAGGGCTTTGGCCAGGGGGTAGTCCTCGGGCAGGGAGATGCCCTGCTCCAGAGCCTTCTGGTCAGCTGGAGGCAGCACAGACACTGGCATTTCCGTAATCAGCCAGGGCTGCGGGTCTCCGTCTTTCCACACGGCCACATACCCTCGGGAAATCCCCAGCAGGTACCCCGCCAGACACAGGGAGATCAGGCACTTGTTCCATCGTTTCAATTCCAATCACCTCCCAGTCAGTTTTCCCCAACGGTCCCAAAATATCAGGGGCCGGAGAATCTTCTGGGGCCTTGATGATTTCAATCATTTGTGCTATTATAAAAGAAAAGGGGGCATTCAGATGGCACAGCTTACAGACGGCATTCAATTTCTCAAAGGCATCGGACCGGCAAAGGCCAAGCTGTTCGAGGCGCTGGGGATCCACACCATTGGGGATTTGCTGTACCACTATCCCCGGACCTATGAGGACCGCACCAGGCTGGCGCCCATTGCCAGCCTGGAGGTAGACCAGCCGGCCTGTTTTCGGGCGATGGTCATGACCAGTCCCCGGACCAGCTACATCCGGAAGGGGCTGGAAATCACCAAGGTGACGGTGGCGGACCACTCTGCCCGGCTGAATCTCACGTTTTTTAACCAGAAGCATGTGGCGGAACGGCTGCAATATGGCCGGGAATATATCTTTTATGGGGCGGTTTCCGGGGATTTCATCGGCTACAATATGACAAACCCCGCCTTTGAAGCGCCGGAGGAAGCCCCTTTGGTGACCCGGCGGATTTTGCCGGTCTATCCCCTGACGGCGGGGCTGACCAACAAGACTGTCTCGAAGGCGGTGTTGCAGGCGCTGGAGAGCTGTGGAACGCCGCCGGAAATTCTCCCTGGCGAGGTCCGGGCGCAGTATGGGATCCTCCCGGCGGAGACGGCTTACCGGGCCATTCACCAGCCTCAGGATGCCAAAGAGCTGGAGGAGGCCCGGCGGCGGCTGGTATTTGAGGAGTTTTTTGTATTTTCCGCCGGCCTCAGCCTCATGCGGGCCAGGCGGACGGTGCAGCAGGTGCAGGCGTATAACCACCTGGACCTGGAGCCTGTTTGCGCGGCCCTGCCGTTCGCCCTCACCGGAGCGCAGCGGCGGGCGATGGAGGAGATTGCCGGGGATTTGCGCCGGGGCGTGCCCATGAACCGGCTGCTCCAGGGAGACGTGGGCTCGGGCAAGACGGTGGTGGCGGCGGCTGCCGCCTACTGGGCGGCCCGGAATGGGGCGCAGACGGCGCTGATGGCCCCGACGGAGATTTTGGCGGAGCAGCACTACCGCACATTGCGGACGCTATTGGAGCCCCTGGGCGTCCGGTGTGCGCTCCTCACGGGGGGCCTGCCGGCCGGGGAAAAGCGGCGGGTGCGGCTGGCTCTGGCCGGGGGACAGGTGGAATTGGCCATTGGGACCCATGCACTCCTGTCGGAGACCACGGAATTTCTCCGCCTGGGCATGGTCATTACCGATGAGCAGCATCGATTTGGCGTGGCGCAACGGGCGGCGCTGTCGGAAAAGGGGCAGGGGGCGCATCTGCTGGTGATGTCCGCCACCCCCATTCCCCGCACGCTGGCGCTGATTTTATATGGCGATCTGGACGTCTCCGTGCTGGATGAGCTGCCGCCGGGACGGCAGAAGACGGATACCTTCCTGGTGAACGAAACTTACCGGGGTAGGCTCAACGGCTTTTTGCGGCAGCAGGTTCAGGCGGGCCACCAATGCTATGTGGTCTGCCCCAGCGTGGAGGAGGGGGAGACGGAATCCGGAAAAGCGGCCCAGGCCTGGGCAGAGACCCTACAGCAGCGGGTGTTCCCGGATCTGCAGGTGGGTCTTCTCCACGGGCGTATGAAGGGGGCGGAGAAAGAGGCGGTGATGGGGGAATTTGCCCGGGGAAAGATACAAATTCTGGTGGCGACTACGGTCATTGAGGTGGGCGTGGATGTGCCCAACGCCACGGTGATGGTGGTGGAGGACGCCGACCGCTTTGGACTGAGCCAGCTCCATCAGCTGCGGGGCCGGGTGGGCCGGGGCCAGGCCAAAAGCTATTGCATTCTCCTGTCCAACAACCGGAATCCGGATACCCAGGCCCGGCTGAAGACCCTGTGCAAAACGGGGGACGGCTTCCGCATTGCAGAGGAGGATTTGCAGCTTCGGGGGCCAGGGGATTTCTTCGGTCACCGGCAGCACGGCCTACCCACCTTCCGGGCGGCCAGCCTCTCTATAGATGTGAGCCTCTTGCAGCAGGCCCAGACTGCGGCGGCTCAGTGGATTGACCGGTACGGCGATGCAGATACCCCGGAGGCAATCCGCCTGCGAGCCCGGGTGGAGCGGCTGTTTCAGGATGATTCTGTGGCCTGGAACTGAAGCGCCGGGGGAGGGCAGCCCCTCTGCCGCTTGAGACTGGCAGGACCGGAACTTGTGGACACAGAGCTGCCGGCCAAAACGGGTTTGCAATGTCGCCGGTTTGTTTCGGCAGATGAAACCATACCTATGGGGAAATGACGACGATGTTGTCAACTTCAGTGGTGCTTGACGTTAAGAAACGGTGTTCCTGAGGGCTATGTATGGTGCAAGTGCGGCAGGGCTCTCTCTGGCTTTGTGCAGGCGGACGGTTTTGGAGTGAATATTTAAGTTGCATTTCCGCAAATTGCTGAAATTATGCTTGCAATTCTGTAAACGATGGTGTATGCTGAAGGCAGCATCTGGAAGGCACAGGGAGCGACCTGAATGTATAGCGAGATGCAGTGACAGCATCTCCTGGGAAAAGAGAATCGGAACCTGCGGCTTTGGGATGCAACATATTTTTGAACCCCGGTAGAGTTCCCCGGGGTCTACGGAAAGGATGAGACACAATGAGAAAATTGCTATCCGGACTTCTCGTAATGGTCATGCTGGTGGCACTGCTGCCGGTGACTGCCCTTGCGGCACAGGAAGTCGGACCGGTGAAAGCCGACGCCGTCCTGGAAAACGGGACTGTGGTTCTGACTCTCACCGCAGCGGAGGAAACCACCAGTGGCAGGCTGACGGTGGAGTATGACAATGCGCTGCTCACCTATGCCGGTCTGAAGGAAGCAGGGACTGTCACCAGTGAGGACGCTGGGGAGCATGCAGTGACCTTCGGCTATGCCGTCTCCAGTCAGGATGCACTGAAGGCCGGGAGCGTGTTGGCCACCTTGGAGTTTACGGCAAAAACCGATGTGGCTGCCACCTGGCTGACGGTGACGGTGGAGGACTTCAACGCTCAGGAGGGAGTGCACCTGGAGCTACCCCGTCTGCAGGTCGGCAAGCTGCCTTTTGCGGATGTGGCCGAGGGAGACTGGTATTATGACGCCGTGGCTTATGTGTGGCAGGAAGGCTTCTTCCGGGGGATCACCGAGACCACCTTTGCTCCCAACCTGGCGATGACCCGGGGTATGTTCGTTACCGTTCTGGGCCGTATGGCCGGGGTGGAGGAGGACCAGGACGCCACGTCGAAGTTTACAGATGTGAAGTCCGGCAGTTATTACGCAGGCTATGTGGCCTGGGCCGCGGAGCAAGACATTGTTCGCGGCACTTCTACAACTACCTTCAGCCCCAACGCCAAGGTGACCCGGGAGCAGATGGCAACGATGATGTATCGCTACGCCAAGGCCCAGGGCCTGGAAGTCACTGGCGGCAGCGAGTATGTGCTGGATGGATTTGCTGACAGCAATCGCATCAGCGGATGGGCCAAAGAGGCCATGATCTGGGCTGTGAGCCAGAAGCTGCTGATTGGCACTGGCGCTGGCCTGGAGCCTCAGGCTTACGGCACTCGCGCACAAAGTGCCCAGGTGATTCTGAACTTCCACCAATATGTGGACGGAAGGCTTGCCAATACTTGAGAATCAGAAAGGAAGAACGATCATGAAGCATTCCCGTCTGAAGCGCCTGCTGGCCTTGGTTTTGGCTGCCGCCCTGATCTGCGGCATGAGCCTGAGCAGCGCTTACGCAGTGGACGCTGGCTCCCCCTCTCTGGACTTCCAGGAGTTGGATCCCAGCCAGGTATCTGCTGAGTTGATGAACACCCAGGGTGACACCGCCGAGATGGGCGGAACCGAGCCCTATGAAGCGACCGATGTGGTTCGTGTGATGATTGTCCTGGAGCAGGACTCCACCTTGACTACCATGGAGGCCTCTGGCGAGGCTCTCACCAGCCAGGCTGCCGTCCAGTATCGTCAGAGCCTGGACAACGCCCAGGAACAGATGGCCAGCCGGATTTCCCGCCAGTGTCTGGCAGGGGAAACCTTGGATGTGGTCTGGAACCTGACGCTGGCGACCAATGCCATTTCTGCCAACGTGGCCTATGGCAAGCTGGAGGAAATCCGCCAGGTACCCGGCGTCAAGGCCGTGTATTTGGAGACCCGGTATGAACCCATGACGACTGCAGATCCCAGCAACGTGGTGGCCCAGCAAATGACTGGCGCTGCTAGCGTGCAGCAGGATGCCGGGTATACCGGTGCGGGCTCCCGGATTGCTGTGGTGGATACCGGTACCGATACAGACCATCAGTCTTTCTCCAGCGCTGCCTGGGAATACGCGCTGAAGCTCCAGGCCGAGAAGAAGGGCATGAGTCTGGAGGCGTATGAGGCTTCTCTGAACCTGATGGACGCGCAGGAGATTGCTGGTGTCCTGAACCAGCTCCATGCGGCCAAGCGGTATGAAAATCTCACAGCAGAGGACCTGTATCTGAACGGCAAACTGCCCTTTGCCTTCAACTACATAGACGGCGATCTGGATGTGACCCACGACAACGACGAGCAGGGCGAACACGGCTCCCATGTGGCTGGCATCACCTCTGCTGGGGACTATATTCCCACAAAAGACGTCAGCATTTATGATTTTAATGGGGATGGCGAGCTGGATCGGCACGACGCCCAGGCCCTTCTGGACCATGCGGTGAAGGGCACGGAGATTCACAGCGCCAATTATGCCGACCTCAGCGGCAATGGCAGTGTGTCTGCCTATGACGCTCACCTGCTGCTGGAGCAGCTGGAGTGCTATGAGAAGGACGGTACCCTGTACGTCTCCGCTGCCCAGGCTGTGGGCGTGACGGGGGTAGCTCCCGATGCGCAGCTGATCACCATGAAGGTCTTCGGTAAGAAAGGCGGCGCCTACTCCAGCGACTACATGGCCGCTGTGGAGGATGCTGTGGTTCTGGGCTGCGACTCGGTGAACCTGTCTCTGGGCGCGCCTTATCCCGGCTTTGTCACGGCCCATGAGGACACGGTGGAAGGCTCTGCCTTTGTGAACCGGATTATGAATGAGCTCTCGGAAAGCGGCATCGTCATGTGTGCAGCTGCCGGCAACGACGGCAACTGGGCGGACGAGGATCAGGCGTTTGGGCTGATGTACACCGATGAGGCGGGTACCCATAGAGTTTCCAGCCCGTCCACCTATGAGAATGCGCTGTCTGTGGCCAGTGTGGACAATGTGGGCTTTGTATCAGAATATGAGAGCCTCTTTACCTCCGCCGCCGGAGATACGTTCGAGCCTGCCATTGGGCTGATGCCGAACGGGATGCAGCGGGCGTGGAAGAGCCTGGACGAAGAGGGGGAAGGCACCACCTATGACGTGGTCTTCCTGGGGGACCCCTCCAATCTGTTTGCGGGCCAGCCCCAGACCGATGAGCGGATTTACGCTGCTACGGCGGAAGATTTTGATGGGTTTGACTTCACTGGCAAGGTGGTCCTGACTGCCCGGGGCAACGGGGTTTACTTCACCGCCAAGCACCAGAATGCAGAGACTGCCGGTGCTGCGGCTACTCTCATTTACAACAACGTGAGCGGCACACTCAGCGCCTCGCTGGAGGGATCCACCGCAACCATTCCCTGCGGCAGCTTGTCCCTGGAGGATGCACAGGCCATTTTCGCCATGTGCCAGAAGAATGAGGCTGGCCTGTACGCCTGTACCCTGAAGGTTACGAAGGGGTTGCATGTGAACAACGGTGAGAATGTCCAGTACCCTACGATGAGCGAGTTCTCCTCTTGGGGCACCACAGATGCGCTCACCATCAAGCCGGAGATCACGGCTCCTGGCGGGAACATCTACTCTGTCAACGGCGCTTTGAAGGAGACCGACGGCTATGAGGTGATGTCCGGTACCTCCATGGCAACCCCCCATGTGGCGGGCCTGGTGGCTCTGGCTGGGCAGTATGTCCGGGAGTCCGGCCTCTTGCCCAAGGTGCAGGAAGTCACCAGCAACAAGGATCTGTCGGCCCGGGATCTCATCCAATCTCTGCTGATGTCCACAGCGACGCCTCTGATTGAGGAGAGCACGGGTGTTGCGTACTCCGTCCGGAATCAGGGCGCTGGCCTGGCCAATGTGCAGAATCTGGTGAATGCCCAGTCCATGATCCTGGTGGACGGTCAATCCGACGGCAAGGTGAAGGCAGAGCTGGGGGACGGCGAGAAGGGCTGGAGCTTCTCTTTCCGCCTGTACAACTTGAGTGGGCAGGACAGAGCTTACACCCTGGACACCTCTGTACTCACCACTGACACGGTGACGGCGGAGGCTGAGGGCAAGACCTACAACCTGAGCGCCGACCAGATGACCGCCCTGGGTGCGGAGCTTGCATACTCTGGCGAGGCTGTGAAGGATGGCCAGGTTACCGTTCCCGCCGGGGGCAGCGCCCAGGTTACCGTAGAACTCCGGATTCCGGCAAAGACCGTGGAGCATATGAAGGCGCTGGGTTACACCAATGGCTTCTATGTAGAGGGCTATGTTTACGTCCGGCCTGTGGCAGATGCAGAGGGCGCTCTGGATGTGACCCATTCCATTCCGCTGTTGGGCTGGTACGGCAACTGGACGGACCCCTCCTCCTTCGACACGGGTTCTTACCTGGACTATGCCTACGGGACCCTCCAGCGCCCCAGTCACATCGATGCTTCTGTGAAAAACGCGATGACCTGGTGTCCCAAGGGCTACGGAAGGGGCCTGTACTACACAGGCAACATCTATGGCTCCTATAGCGATTCCAACGGCCTGGAAGGCGACCGGCATTATTACCCCGAGCGCAACGCCTTTAGCACGCGGCCGGAGAGCCAGTGGCAGTTTTACGCCTTGTTCCCCACTCTGATCCGCAACGCCAGCGATGTGGAGGTCCGGATCACCGACGCGGATACGGGCAAGCTCTACTATGTCAACGACTATGAGACCTTTGACGACTACATGATGGCCAGCTTCTACTATACGAACGCCGGTCAGTGGTATGACACCACCGGAGACTACGGTGTGGGCTTTGACTGGGATTATGTGGACCCCGAAACCGGGGAGACCATTCCCGAGGGAACTCGGATCCGCTTTAGCCTCCTGTGTGCGCCAGACTACTACATCAACGATGATGGCTCTGTCCGCTGGGATGATTTGGGCAAGGGCGCCAGCCTCTCCTATGAGTTCACTGTGGACAATACGGCGCCCCAGCTGGTGGGCAGCCGCCCCCTCACCCTCAGCGCCGATGGCAAGACCTTGTACTGGACGGCACAGGATGAAAACTACATCGCCGCTGTGATTCTGCTGAATGGCTCTGCCAGCAAGGCTGTGAGCTACAGCTACCCGGATATGCCCCTGTCCCAAAAGGGCAAGGCAGTCTCCGGATCTCTGGACCTCACGGGTTACACAGAGGCCAACGGCAGCAAAGTGGTTGTGGCAGTCTGTGACTACGCCGGAAACGAGACATACTATGCGGTGAACCTGAACGGTGCCGGCAGCAGCTACGGCAGTTTGGTGGCATTCCAGAATAGCTCCGATGGAGAAGGCGGCGCTTGGGTTTCCTTTGACCAAGATGTTGCGAAGAATGAGACGGCCTTGTTCGGCAGCGACCAGAATGTTGTCTGTGCAGAGTATGTGAACGGTGTGGTCTTTGCTCAGACAGATAACGGCAACCTTTATGGCATTCCCTATGAGGACTTCCTGACAGATTCCATCGATCTGGAGTCCACCTACATTGCCCACCTGGGGCAGGTATATCAGGACATGGCCTATAGCTATGCTGAAGGAAAGCTCTTTGCCTTGACAGCGCGTGGCGACGGAGCCGATGGTCAGTTTGAGGTGTACTCCATTAACTTGAAGGGCTCCTACTTTGACGAGGATCTCTGGGAGCAGATGAATGCATACCAGGAAGATTGGGTGGCCGGACGGTCTGGCGTCTTTGGACTGACCCTGGCATGTGATGACACAGGTTCCTTGTATGTAATGGGTACCAGTGTGGATGAGGAGACTGGCGTAGAATCCAAGGCCCAGCTGTGGAAGGCGGAGATGGTCACCGATTGGAGTGGTACCAGATTGGGACCCTTTAAGATAGTGGGAGAGACAGACCGCCAGATGAATTACCTCCAGAGTATGACTTGGGACCACAATACAGAGTCTTTGTATTGGGCACAATTCTATCCCAAGGGCATGACCAACATGGAAATCACCTTGCAGAAGGTCGATCCTACCACTGGCGCTTGCACCCAGGTGGGAACCCTTTCAGGCGAGACCTGCGCCATGTTCGCGCCTCTGACAGCGGAGTCCGCTGCCAAAGAGGCTCATGCCAATGTACCGGAAATCGACCGGAATGTGGTAGGCACCCCCCTGCTGCGGGATGAAACCGTGGTGATGAGCGTGGGTGCTACCCGGAAACTCCTGTATGATTTGGATCCCTGGTTTACCACGCACAAAGATGTGGTCTGGTCCTCTGACCATGAGGAGATCGCTACGGTGGATCCATCCGGCACTGTGACGGCAGTGAGCGAGGGCGGCTGCACCATCACCGTGGCAGCCAAGGACGATCCCACCAAGCTGGATACCTGCGAGATCCATGTGTCTGCGCTGGATCTGACTCTGAAGGGAATTATTTCGGCTCAGTCTGCTGGCATCGGCAACGTCACCGGCGGCGCAACCTACCAGTATGACATGGTGAAGAGCGTGGCTACCTTTGGCACAGAGAAGAGAATCACATGGCCTGAGGAATTCCGGGGCTACGGTACGTCTCTATCCTGCTCTACATTGGGACGGGGCTCCCTCTGGGTCAACGAATATGGCAACGCTGGTATGCTCTATGAAGTGGACCCCGAGACCGGTGTGGTAAAGGATATGCTCGAGCCAATTGACGGCGATATGCTGTTTGGCATGACCTACTCTGAGACGACCGACCTCTTCACCGGGATTATGAACTTCTACCTCTATGTGGATCAGCCCTTTACCCATGAGGCCGAAGAGGAGATCAGAGGCTCCTACGACGACAATGAACACATGTTCATGTGGCATCGCTTTGACCTGTCTTCCTACTTGCAGGAATCCGATGAGAATTTCCAGACCGGAGAAACGGGAAATGGTTCCATGCAAGAGGTGGTCTTCTGCGGCATCACCACTCTGGAAGGTGAGGGTGAGCAGAACCTCAACAAAGATTACCTGGGCAAATGGGCTTCGTCCATCTATTACACTCCCACGACCACTATGGTTCTGCTGGACAATGTGGGCCGCCTGTGGTACATTGACGAAATGACGAACATGCAGAAGGTCACTGACGAAGAGGGTTCCACCTACTTCACCGATGCCGCAGGTGCGATGTATATCCAGGATTCTTTCCATGGAGTGCTCTCTCTGGGCTATGACACCGATGATGATGGTACGGATGACAGCTATTCCGTCTTTGTTATCCGTCAGCTCCAGAAGACGCCGCTGCTGGATATGTACCTGGATGGCATCATGCCCCGGATTACCTACCACTTCTCCGACATTGCCTTTGCAGGGAAGCTGGAGGATGGAACGCCGATGTTTGCCATGTCCCTGTATGACTACTGGAACAATGGTACCACCAACGAGTTGTATCTCTATGTCCCGGGCCACGAGACCGGGGAAATGGATCAGGAGACTTGGGAGCCCATCCGGACTCCAGACCGCCTCTTTGATCTCGGTGACACAGGCTTTGGAAACATCATCGCGACCATTCACGAGGCCAAGGTGACCGGTGGTGTTCAGGTCCAGACCGACGCAGACGCTGTGGTACCCAGCAGCTTCTGTGGCTTCTACCAAGGCTAATTCATTTCTCCAGGACGGGGATCTGCCGTTCGGATGGGCAATTTTGCCCCAACGAACGGCGCCCCGCCAAGTGGATCATCAAATCACAATGTTCTTGCTTCCGGTAGCCCAGTTTTGGGTTACCGGAAGTACTTTTCGGATGTAGGGTGTTGTGAGCACCTCAGAATATGCCCAGGCTACCTGGCCCATTTCTGAGGTTTTATGCACAGCAAGGTAGCGCCGGTGCTTCTCTTGGCATACAAATACCCCCAATCAGGGACAGGTCTTCGTTTTTGCTGTCTCTGATCGGGGGAGTCTGGGAACCAGGCTATGTTTGACCGCAACCGGGATGTTCCATTTAAGCTTTCGCAGTATTTTCCTGGGAGTGGTTTTTCTTTTCCTGTTTCTTTCGCTCTGTAAGGCGGCCAAGGAAGAAGGCAATGACGCCTACGCCGATGCCGGTTTGGACGCAGAAGAGGAGGCTTTCCAATTCCCCAGGGAGTTCGCCGCCTAGGAAACGCTCCAGAAGCGGCGTGGCCCAGGGCTCGTAATGCTCGGAAAGGGATTCCACGACCTGGCTGCCGGCATCGTCTGAGCCACCAAATTCAGCGCCTGCCTGGAGAGCCAGGGGGAGCATTACGATCAGGAGCGCCGCCAACAATAGAACAATCACTGTAATCTTGTCTTTCTTTTTCATGTTACCCTTCCATTCTGTAGCCCACAGCCGAGAGCTCCCGGCTGGCGTAATTTTGCAGAACCAGCATCACGACCACTGTGAGAATCCCCTCCAGCACAGCCAGAGGCAGCTGGGTGGGGGCAAAGACCCCCAGGAACTGGAGGGCAGAGGCCGCCACACCCCCGTGGGGCGCGGGATAGGCCAGGGCCAGCTGGATGCTGGTGATGCAGTAGGTGCACATATCTCCCAGGAAGGCCGCCAGGAAAATGCCTACGTTGCGGTTCCATTTCATCTTCCGAAGGAGGGCAAAGATTCCCCAGGCCAATAGCGGCCCGGCGATGCTCATGGAAAACGTGTTGGCGCCCAGGGTAGTGAGCCCTCCGTGGGCCAGTAAAATGGCCTGGTAGAGCAGCACAACAAGGCCCAGAATGCCGGAGATGCACGGACCAAACAAAATGGCGCTGAGCCCTGTGCCGGTCATGTGGGAGCAGCTGCCGGTGACAGAGGGAATTTTCAAGGATGACAGCAAAAATACGTATGCACCGCAGACGGCCAAAAGAACCATGTTTTTCCGGTTGTCCGCCAACAGGTGCTTCATTTTGAAGAAGCCCATCACCAAAAAAGGGAGGCACAGGGCGCCCCATGCAATGCAAGCTCCCACCGGTAAGTAACCCTCCATGACGTGCATGGCGCTGGCTGGAATGCAGAGCAGTGCCGCGACTGCCCCAGCCATAGACAGAGTGCGCAACGTTCGACTTGTTTTGTTCATATGGATGCCTCCTGTAATAAGTTTTGAATTGCTTCCAGTGTACGTGGGGCCTCTCCAGTAGCTGGTAGCAGGCCACGGGCTATGAGCATGCGGAAAATCTCCATAAGCATGGGGGGTCTCAAGCTGCAGGCCCGAAGCATCAGCTCGTTTGCCAGGACAGAGGCGGTCTCTCCATCCGCTTCGATGCGGCCCTTTTGGAGCAGGACAACCCGGTCCGCCCAGCGGTAGGCAAAATCCACATCATGGGTGGAAATGAGGACGGTCCGCCCCTCCTCTTCCAGTTGAGCCAAAAGATCCTCAAACCGGGACAGATTTTCCGGGTCCAGACTGACGGTTGGCTCATCGAAAACAATGATTTCCGGCTCCATGGCAATGATGTCCGCAATGCTTACACGCTTCTTTTCTCCACCGCTGAGTTCGTGAGGAGGACGGTCCCGCAATGCCTGGATGTTCATGTATGTCAGAGACGCGTCCACCCGGCGGCGGACTTCCGCCAGGGGCAGGCGTAAATTCATAGGGCCGAAGGAAACCTCTCCAGCTACGGTAGAGGCGATGATCTGCTGATCCGGATCCTGGAACACGATCCCCACGTGTTTCCGCAACGCATTGCGGTTCTTCTTGGTAATGGCGGTACCCCGGTACAGAATTTCCCCCTGCGCCGGGAGAACCCCATTGAGGCAGAGAAAGAAGGTGGACTTCCCCGCACCGTTTGCGCCCAGTACCGCTACCTTCTCCCCCGGACAGAGGAGGAAATGACCAATGTCCAGCGTTGGGACATTCCCATCGTAGGAATAGCGCAGATTGCGCAGTTCCAGCAGGGGTGCTTGTTTCATAAGAGCCTCCGTTCCAGCAGCCACACAGCCGCCAAACACACGAAATATCCTCCGGCAGCTACGATCTGCATGGGTGTGACTGGTTTTTCTTCAGTCCAGAATGCCAGACGTCCGTCGTAACACCGGGCCACCATGGCGTCGTAGGTGCTGCTCGCTTGCCGGAGAGCAGTGACCAAGAGGTTGGCCATGGATTTGCCAAAGGTCTGCATCGACTGCCGCCAGCCCCAGTACCCCAGCCGGGACTGAGCGGCCATGTGCATCTGGTGTGCAGTCTCTGACAGGAGAAAAATGAAGCGGTAGATAAGATACATCAGCTCAATCAGCATTCCCGGCACATGAAGCCTAGAAAGGGTGGAGGTGATCTCATGAATGGGTGTGGTAAGCGCCAGCAGATACATGGCGCTGACGGCGCCCAGAGCGGTGGTCAGCACCGTTCCACCCCGCTGGAGGCTCTCAGGGGAGGCGCATAGATACAGACTGCCCAGCCGAAGCTGCCAGGATCCCACCGGCGCCCAGGACGCCTCCAGCACAATGGCCAGGGCGCCCAACAGGATGAATGCCATGGGAATCCGTAGCAGCGCCAGGTAAGTTCGCACCGGTGTGCCGCCCAAGCCGCAGACTGCCCCCGCCAGTGTCACCACCAGAAACAGGGAAACCGCCGGGCTACGCGCCGCGACGCAGCTGAGCAACAGGGCCACAGAGAACAGGAGCTTCAGCATGGCATTCCAAGGCCGCAGACGGGACCGATGGGCCAGCCGGTCTATGGCAGAAAGATGACCGGAGTCGTTGTGAGCATGGATCCTCGCCATGGTATCCCCCCCAATTTGGGACAAAAAAACCGCGGCAGCCTATGCTGCCGCGGCCGTTTTTTCCGCAACAAATCCGCCCGTGCCAGGCTGAAAGCCCATGCAGAGCATAACATGTAAGCAGGTCTTCTGACTTGCGCCTCACCAGCCAACACATCGCCTTCTCAGTTTCCCAATGGCGGGCTTTCGCCTTATGTGTGGCCTCCGCGCTCACAGCGGCGGTACCGTTCAGGATTTGCACCTGATTCCCTATTCTCCTTTGCAGCCTCGGGAGGCTGAAAAGGCACTTCCATGTGAATTTCGTAGTCACGCAGCAGGATAATATGTTCTGGACGTCCACCTGCGGCATGGATCCTTCTTAATCATAGCACAGGGCTTTGCAAAATGCAAGACGTCAAGCAATCAAAACGCTTACACGCCCAGCACCGTCTTGCGCACGTCTCCCACCATATACAGGCTGCCAAAGGCCAGCACCAGCCCCTGGGGGCCAGCCTGCCGGAGGGCCTCCTCCACGCCCTGGGGTACGGAGGGGCAGGCTGTGACAGGCTTGCCAAAGGGGGTCAAAATCTCTTTGAGCGCATCTGCCTGCATGGCCCGGGGATTGTCCGGGGTCACCGTGACAAACCGGGTCACCAGAGGGGCCATGGTTTCATACATGTGGGTATAATCCTTATCCGCCATCACACCGGTGAGGGCGGTGATCTCCCGTCCATCCAGATAATCCCGGACGTTTTGAGCCAGGGCCTCCAGGCATTGGGGATTGTGCCCACCATCTACAATCACATCGGGGTGCTTCCGCAGTAGCTCGAACCGGCCGGGCCACACCACATCCCGCAGTCCGTCCCGGATCTGCTCCTCTGAAATCTCCCAACCCCGCCGGATCAGGCAGTCGATTGCCGTCAGCGCCACGGCGGCGTTGCGCAGCTGATGCGCTCCGAGGAGGGGAATCTGCAAGGCCAAGCGGGGGCCAAAGTCAAACACCTGCCCCGCAAAGCTGTGGGACCTGGCGGTGAGTGCGTCAAAGTCTGCCTTGCGGAGCTCCACGCCCTGGGCGTTGCAGGTCTCCTCAAAGACTGCCTCCACAGAGGGCGTCCCCCGGTACAACACGGTGGTACAGCCGGGCTTGATGATTCCCGCTTTGGCCTTTGCAATCTCTTCCAGGGTATTGCCCAACACCTCTGTATGGTCCAGGCCCAGGTTGCAGATCACCGCCACCTCCGGCGGATCAATCACATTGGTGGAGTCCAGCTCTCCCCCCAGTCCCACTTCCAGGACCACAATGTCACACTGCCGCCGGGCAAAGTATTCCATGGCAATGGCAGTCACCAGCTCAAACTCTGTAGGGTGATCCGCCATGGCCTCCGCATGGGGCTTGACAAATTCCGTAATCTCTGCCAGCTCCTCATCTGCGATGTCCACGCCGTTCACATTCATCCGCTCGTTGAACCGGAACAGAAACGGAGATGTGTACAAACCGGTACAGTAGCCCGCCTTGCGCAGGATGGAGGCAATCATGGCAGCGGTGGAGCCTTTGCCGTTGGTCCCGGCAATGTGGACAAACTTCAGCCTTTTCTCCGGGTTCCCCATCCTGTGAAGCAGCTCCTGGGTCCGGGAGAGGCCAGGAATAGACCCCTTCCAGCAGACGGAATGGATATAAGTCAGGGCTTCTGTGATGTTCATAGCACAATCTCCTTTATGAAATCGGCCCCCGCCTTTGCGGGCAGGGGCCGTGGATGTTGTTTAATTCTGTTTGGATGCTTTGGGCCGCCAAAGTCCCATCCGCTGGAAGATTCCGGTGCGGAACAGGAGAAAAATAATCAGGGTATCCAGCACCAGCTCCAGGCCGGCTTCTACGCAGCGGTATGCCATGAGGGGCCCGATGGCCTTTTTGGAGTAACCCAGGAAGATGAGCCAGTAGCTCTGCCACAGGACGCTGCCCAGCACCTTCCCCGGCAGCAGGGTCACGGCCACCCGCCAGAAGTCCCAGGGCTTCTCCATCCGGTAGAGCACCGGCCGCAGAAGGCCCGCAAAGAGACCCAGCAGCATGGGAGATACGGTCAGCACCGGATCCCATCCGTAGCCAGAGAACAGGCAGCCCACCGTATCGCTCACCGCACCCACCATGAGACCGGCAAGGGGGCCAAAGAAATATCCCGCCAGAGCAATGGGCACCGCCTCAATGGAGAACCGGCTGATGGCCGAGGGCATCACCGTAGTAAACCGGGCAAATACCACACTCAGGGCACACAAGAGGGCGCAGGTTGCAACGACACGGGTGGCCATGCGCCCCTTGGCGGCGGGCCGGATTTCTTTGGTAACGGCTTGTTTGGACATAAAAAAGTCCTCCTTTCAAAAATGGAGGAGGTTCAGAGGGGAATGTGCGGTTTGCGCCAGCTGTCATGCCCCCGTGGACGCTGGGCTACCAGCGTTTTTGGACCAAACGGCAGAAGCGGGTCACGGCCTGCCGCGGCCGGGCATCCGGCTCAGGCGGTTGCGGAAAATTCATCGCGGGGCACAGCCCCTTCGCCCGCCGGCAACCTCCCATCCGAACGGTACTTAACGCGAAATCTCCTACTCCCTGCGACGCTGGACAACTGTCATTGTATCAGATTCTTCCCAAAATGCAATAGAAATTTTTGGATTTTTCGTCGACATTCCACCTCCTTCCCTATTTTGCAAATTTTTCAAATTTGGTATTTACAACAGGGCCTTTTTCGTATAAAATGTTTCCCGACAGAGTAGGACCCTCTGCGTGAAGTGCTGCCAAAATGGGGAGTTGTCTGGCAGACGAAGGAGTTTCTCCGCGATAGATGGTCCGCACCCGCTGTTGCATATAGGTGGAACAACCTCCTTTATGTAGCAACGATGCTCAGTTGGGCATTGGGGAAGGCTGCACGGCTGGCCGTCCCTCCCACTGGCGCACATGCTGGCAAATTTTGACTCCCCCCAGGCTTTGGCCTGTGGGGAGTGTTTTATTTGTCTGCGCGCCTTGAGACGCAGCAGTTGCTGCCCACCCGGCCCCATCAAAATTTAGGAGGTCCCGTCTTATGAATCAAACCAAATCCACCGCCCTGTACCAAACCCCCTTCTCCAAGGCCTATTGGCGCGACGCTGCGCTGGAGCTGAAGGACACCAAAATCCTGGTGTTTGCCGCTCTGATGATTGCACTTCGCGTGGCGCTGAAAGGCCTGAGCATTCCCATTGCTGCAGATCTGAAAATTAACGTCGGCTTTTTCATCAACGCCTTGGGCGCCATGGTGTTCGGCCCTGTGGTGGCTGCGTTGTCTGCTGCCGTATCCGACACGTTGGGGTGCCTGCTGTTCCCATCGGGTGTGTATTTCTTCCCCTTTATCTTCACAGAAATGGCTGGCTCTCTGGTTTTCGCCCTGTTCCTGTACCGGGCTCGGGTAACGGCAACCCGGGTGATTCTCTCCCGGTTTTGTGTGGACTTTTTCGTCAACATCGTTATGACTTCTCCCATCATGGCCTGGTATTACCATGTGGTTTTCAATAAGTCCTATGCCTTGTTCCAGCTTCCCCGGATTTTTAAGAATTTGGCTCTGTTTCCCCTGGAATCGGTGCTGCTGATCCTCTTCCTAATGGCGATGATTCCCTTGGCTTACCGGATGCATCTGGGATATGACACCGGGGATCGCCTGCTCTTGAAGAAGCGGCAGGCCATCCTTCTGGGCGTCCTCTTCCTCTTCGCAGCTGGCTGTGTGGCTGGATATTTCGTCTACGATTACAACTACAATGATCAGGCCTCCCGGCTGAGCACCGAGGAGAAGGTGGAGGTCAACACCGCCCTCACCGAAGACGCCCGGACCCAGGGGCTCATTGAAGACGACCAGATCATCGTCCTGAAGAAGGTCTTCAAACAGCTCCGGGGAGATACCACGGTGGAGTTCCAGGTCTATGAGACCTCCCCGGATACGGACCTCACCAAAGCCGCCGGATACCGTACCGCCGACGTCAAAGGCGACGGCACATTGACCTTAACGGCTACGGGCTCCGCCGTCCTGGTGCGGAACAACACGGATGAAATCACCGGCCTGACAGTTACCCCTGAAGAGGGCTGATTCGCTATATCCATAAAGGCCTATTGCAAACTGATAATTTGTCAATTAACAGGGCTAACATCCCCCGGAAATCCAGTGTTTTCAATGGCTTCTGCCCCTGCCTACCTGCCCTTTTCCCTTGCAAGAAAACTTAAGGGAAAAACCGTCAGCCGTTGCGCGCTACCTTGCCCAGAAGCCTTGCACTGGAATGCTTCGCCTCCCTGGTGGCGTGGGCGTAGATGTTCATGGCCGTGTTGACATTCAAGTGTCCCAACAGCTCCTGCACATCCTTGGGGGCCGCACCGTAGGAAAGAAGATTGCTGGTGAACGTTGGAAATGGAAGTCCTCCAAACCGGGACCTTTTCCTTTGCCATCCGGCACATCAGACTGGCAATGCTGGGGGATTTGATTTCTGAACGGAGTGCAACCACAAACGGCGATACTGTGTCTTGGTCAGACCAGGACTTCCACCGCTTGAACGCTTCCTCGCTGGCGAAGTCCTCACGGGTCAGCCGGATATGTGCGCCGGTAGCGCTGGAGCAGACGATGGCACTCTTGCCCCGCTTATTCAGCGCATAATCGCTCTTGGTATCAAACATTTCGTTTCCTCCGTTTCATTCGTTGATAGGGGTTGGTGCATCGAAATGGACAGCGGGCCACGACACCGACATGGGCTGAATTTTTTCTCGAAGATTTAACAAAGCAGAAGGCCGGGTACTTCCATTGAGTACTCGGCCTTCTGCCGCATGTGCGCCCGGTGAGGCACGTCCTATCGGGTGAAAGACCCGAATCCGTCCGGCAGACATGGCCTGGGCAGAATAGCCAGTCAGTGCCAGAACCGTCACCACGGTTAAGACAGATTTCAGGAGCTGTTCCGCCACTTGAGAACTGCCGGTGGCCTTTGCGAACCCCAATCCAAGGTAGTATCCCCGCAAGACGGAGGACAGGCAGGCGAATAGGACAGCGGGGGACAGGGTCCGGAGGGTCCCCTGTACCCCCGTCCATCTGGATGACAAAGCAGGCAATCAAGTCCGCGCCCAGATAGAGGGCGGCGGCGCTGAGCAGACCAATGCCAAAGAACAGCGCCATGGCAGTGCGGAAAACGTCCTCGCTCCGCCTTTGATTCCCAGCGGTTTCCGCCCAGGCCACCAGCTTGGAGATGGCGCTGGGGATGCCCACAGAGGAAAGGGCTAGCAGCAGAGTATAGATCTGAAATCCCGCGTTGTAGTAACCGTTGACGACATCGCCAAATCCGTCGATATTGGTGATGACCAGCCGGTAGACAAGACCCAGCAGCTTCACCACCAACTGGGAGCCAAGATGGTCAAAACGCCAGACCCAAAATTCGATTCGGAATGTCTTTCCGACGCGCTCATAGTACCTCCGTATGACCGTCCTGATCCATAAACGCGGCTTGTTCCCTGTGTTCACGCTTTTGTGTCAGTTTCTTCAGGCCCTCCAAGCCCAGCAGAACCGCAATACCCATCAGGAAACCGAAAAAACTGAAATTGTCCGGACCCAGCGGAGAACATGGCGGGTCTAAAGCAGCGGGTCCCACCGCAATGGAGACAAGGGACCCCAGCATCAATCCCAAAATCAGCCAGAGCATCCGGCTGCGCTGTTTCCGCAGGGCGGCGCGGAGGGCGCGAACCGACAGCGCCGCCCCCGCCAGCACGCCAAGAGCCAATGCGCACAGCCCCGGCAGTGCGGCGAGATTCAAGTGGAGCAGGGAATGCACCGCATTGACCGTGGGCAGATACACCCCCATAATCAGCAGTAGGGATGATCCGGAGATGCCGGGCAGCACCATGGCGGAGATGGCCAGCGCGCCGGAAAGGAACAGATAGCCGTACTGGAGCGGTTCCAGAGCGGTATAGTCCAGTGCGCCGCCGCTGGGGGAGACGGCCCGAAACCAAGTCAGGCCGCACACCAGCGACAGCCCCAGCAGGGCGAAAGGCCAGTTTTGCGGTTTTCCTAAGATCTGCCGGCGCTCCGCCTTGACGATGAAGGGGATGGAGGCCAGGGTAAGCCCTAAAAAGAGGGAACTGAGAAAGTAGATGTTGCTCCCAAACAGCCGGGCCAGCAGTGGGATGGAGCCAATCAGCCCCATGGCCCAGCCGATGCCCAGTTTTAGAAGGTAGAAAAACGCGGCCCGCCGGGCGGCGGGGTCTTTGCCGAACAGGCTGTGGATGGCGTTCAAAAACGGCTCATAGAAGCCCAGGATAAAGGCCACCGTGCCGCCGGACACACCGGGGACGCTGTCCGCCAGAGCCATGCAGAAGCCTTGAAACAGTTTTAATGCCATGTGGATTCCTTCTTTCAAACGCTGGTGAAAATAAGCGTTTTCATTTCCTTGCTGTAATATCCCAGGAGTCTAAGATGCCGGATGCACTCTTGTGCCAGGGCAGTGGCTTTTTCCTGACGGCGGTATGTGATTTGCTCTGCGTCAGGAGCCACCTGCAGGGCCTCACCGCGGCGGCCTGTCACCAGCCCGGTTTCCCACTGTCCCGCTAGGACTCGTATGGAGGGCAGCTTCTGTCCGGGCGGGATGCACCCGGACAAAATTTCAAGTTCAAGAGCCGCTTTAACTTCTAAATAGAGCGGAGTGGTCATGGTGATAAAACCTCCTCTCCATGAGACGAATCAGGGTGCAACCCACCCAGCCTAGGAGCGCCCCCAGCACCGCCCCTGCCAGCACATCGGTGGGATAGTGGACATAGAGATACAACCGGGAAAATCCGATCAGCGCCGCCAAAATCAGGGCCGGGAACCGCAGCTTGCTCCCGCTGAAATACAAAGCGGACGCCGCCGCGAAGGAGGCTCCCGTATGCCCGGAGGGGAAGGAAAAATCGTCGGGGCGGGGAATCAGCAGCTGTACTGCCGTGTTGATGTCACAGGGGCGGATGCGGGCCACAAAGGGCTTCAAAATCAGATTACAGCATATTACCTCCAGGGCGAGGGCCACCGCCAGGGCGGCTCCTGTCTTTCGCGTTTTAGGGTAAATCAGCAGTACCAGGGCCAGAACAACCCAAATCACTCCGCTATCCCCCAGGTGCGTGATAAGCGGCATCACAATGTCGCCAATCCCGCTGCGCAGGTGGGCCTGGATGAAGTCCAGCACGGAAAATTCCCAGGTCAGCATGTCTCTCCGCCCTGAGATCCGGCATCTTCCAGCTTTACGCCACAGACGGGACAGAACCGGGAATCCACCGGACAGTGTACGCCGCAATTCGGGCATTTCTGGCTCATGGCGCTGCCGCAGGCGGCGCAATAGGCCGTCTTTTTAGCCTGCCAGCGCCTGCAGGCGGGACATTTCTTTTTCAAAAAGCTGCGGACAATGACGAACAGAACAGCGGCGAATACATTTCCGCACAGTCCCAGTACGCCCCACAGCGGCCCGCTCATGCCGGACAGCACCGCCGCCTGATAGAGCCACGCCGCCACCAACAGCCAGCAGGACAAAGCCAGCAGGCCGCAGAGCAGGGCGGTGACGCTCATGGAAATGAACGCGGCGGTTGAGGGCCGGGTGATGCTGGCACGGAAAACGTCCTCTGCCTCAAACCGTTCCCTGTTTTCTTCCTCACGGTCATGACCATCGCCGGGAAAGTCATGTTCCCATTGGTCTTTCTGCTGATGGATGGTTTGAACGGCGGTAATGGTTTCCCTGATCTGGGGCGAGAGCAGTGCGGCGGATACCCCGCCGCCCAGAAGAGTCACGCACAGCGCGGCGATCACCCATCGCTTGAGCAGCTTGCCAAAGCTGGCACGCATGATTTTTTCCTGCAATTTTTTCATATGAAGTACCTCCTATTTTTTGATGCCCTGCCGTTGAAGCTGCCGGATACCCGGCACGTTGTATCCATTTGGTTTGGTTCCTGTTTCTTGGATGGGTATAGGATAGCAGGCAATGTTAAACCAAGTTTTTGCTGGAGGTAAACAGAAGATAAAATATAAAGTACGCAGACGTGAATTGCATCTGCGGGCGTTCTATTGCCAGCATTTTACAAGGATTTTTCCAGACCCAGGTAGCGGATATTACATATACGCTTTATGATAGAGTTGTCCCAATGAGGCAAACAAATTTTTAGGAGGAAACAAGTCCATATGAAAAAAATCCTACCCATCGCTTTGTCGCTGGCCTTGACAGCCGCTTTGTTTTCCGGCTGCTCTGCCACCCCAAAAACCGACGCGTCCAGTCCCGTGCAGACCGGCGGCGCCACAGTCGGCACGCTTTCCGCAGCGGCTCCCGCACAGGCGAAGGCGCCCAAGTACGTGTTTCTTTTCATCGGCGACGGCATGAGTTACCCTCAGTTCCAATCCGCCGCGGACTATCTGGGCGCAATGGCGGACAGCGACTATATGCAGGCCGTCCCCAGCCTGGACGATAACCAAGGGGCGGTGCTGGACGGCCCGGTGGCCCTGAACTTCATGGGTTTTGAGACAGTGGGTTCCGTCGTGACCTACGACTCCAACTCCTTCGCCCCCGACTCCGCCTCCACCGCCACCTCTATCTCCACCGGCCACAAGACCTACTCCGGCTCCATCAACGTGGACGAGACCGCCACCGTCTCCTACGAGACTATCACCGAAAAGGTCCACGACCAGCTGGGCATGAAGGTAGGCGTCATCTCCTCCGTAAACCTGAACCACGCCACCCCCGCCGCCTTTTACGCCCATCAGGCCAGCCGGGGCAGTTACTACGAGATCGGCGAGGAGCTGGTGGCCTCCGGCTTTGAGTACTTCGCCGGCGGCGGGCTGCTGAAGCCTACCGGCTCCGACGGGAAGCGGGAGGACTTGTACGCCCTGGCGGAAAAAGCGGGCTACACGGTGGTCAAGACCCAGGCCGAGGCGGAGAAGGTCACCTCCGGCCCTGTAATTCTCATTGACGAACATCTGGCGGACTCCTCCGCCATGGCCTACGATCTGGACCGGACCGAGAATATGTGGTCCCTGGCTGACTATGTGAAAAAGGGCATTCAAGTGCTGGACAACGACGACACTGGCTTCTTCCTCATGTGCGAGGGCGGCAAGATCGACTGGGCCTGCCACGCCAACGACGCCGCCTCCACCATCCACGACACTCTGGCCCTGGCCGATGCGGTGCAAATTGCCATTGACTTTGCAGAGGAGCACGCGGATGAGACCCTCATCCTGGTCACCGGCGACCACGAGACCGGAGGGCTGACGATCGGCTTCGCTGGTACGGATTACGACACCTACCTCTCCCTGCTGGACAGCCAAAAGATTTCCTTCGCCAAATATGACAGCGACTATGTCTCCGCCTACAAGGAAAACAAAGCGGATTTTGAAACCGTGTTGGCTGATGTGGAGGAGCTGTTCGGCTTGAAGGCCAGCGGGGACGCCAGTGACAAGCTGGTGCTGACGGACTATGAGCTGGGCCTGCTGAAAAACGCCTATGAAAAGAGCGTCAACGAGCGGGACACCGGCATGGCCGTCCAGGCGGAGTACGTGGCCTACGGCACCTACGAGCCGCTGAGCGTCACCATCACCCACATCCTGAACAACAAATCCGGCGTCGCCTTCACCTCTTACAGCCACACCGGCCTGCCGGTGGCGATGTTCGCCAGCGGCGTGAACGCGGAGCAGTTCGGCGGCTACTACGACAACACGGAAATTTACAACAAGCTGGCTGAAATACTGGCGGTGAAATGAGGCTGAACCGTTATCATGCCCCGGTTTTGGTCTGCGCCCTGCTGATCCTCTTCCTGGTCCTCCTGCCCACCGGGTTCGAGGACCGGGAGGCCTTTCAGGAGTCGGACATCCGGCCCGCCCTGGTGCTGTCCACCGACGAGTCCACCGTGGTAGACACCGGCCTGGTCCGCTCCGGGGAGCAGCGGTGCCGGCTGCGGGTTTTAAGCGGTCCGTTCCGGGGGCAGATCGCCGAGGGGAGAAATCTCCTCAGCGGCTCTCTGGAACAGGACAAACTCTTTTCCGCCGGGGACAGAGCCTTGGTGCGCATCAATTATCAAGGGGAGGAAATCCTCAGCGTCTCAATGATCGACCACTACCGCTCCCCCTGGGAGGCACTGCTGGCAGCGCTGTTCGTCTTGCTGCTAGTGGCCTTCGCCGGGCAGACTGGGCTGCGGGCGCTGCTGTCCTTCGTTTTGACGGTGCTGATGCTCTGGAAGGTGCTGGTCCCGCTGTATCTGAAGGGCTGGGACCCCGTCTGGGTGGGGCTGGCGGTCACCCTGGCGCTGACGGTGCTGATTATCTCCCTGGTCTACGGCTTTGACCGCCGCTGCGCCGCCGCCGTGTCCGGGGCGTTCCTGGGCATTCTCGTCACCTGCGCCATGGGCGGCGTCTTCACCCGTCTGTTTCAAATCCACGGGGCGGTGATGGCCTATTCAGAAAGCCTGCTCTACGCCGGGTACCAGCATTTGGATCTGACGCGGATCTTTATGGCATCCATCTTCATCGGCGCCTCCGGGGCCGTCATGGACCTGTCCGTGGACATCACCTCCGCCGTCTGTGAGGTGGTGGAAAAGCGGCCCGGTTTAAGCCGCCGGGAGGCGGTGAAGTCCGGGCTGAACGTGGGGCGGGCCGCGATGGGAACCATGACCACAACTTTGTTGCTGGCCTACTCCGGCGGATATGCCGCTCTGTTGATGGTGTTTATGGCCCAAGGGACACCCCTGTCCAATATTCTCAACTACAAATATGTGGCGGCGGAATTGCTGCACACGGTGCTCGGCTCCTTCGGTCTGGTGACAGTGGCCCCCTTTACCGCCCTGTGCGCCGGGTCGCTGCTGGCCAAACCGGATGGCGTCTCTATGAAACTATAGACGAGAAGCAAAAGAGTCCCGAAGCGCAGGCTACGCTCCGGGATTCGTTTTTCGCTTCTATTCAAAACAGCATAACCAGCGTTCCGCCCGTCACCAGTAGCAGGCCAAGGGCAGCCCGGCGGGTCAGCTTTTCGTGGAACACCAGTCCGGAGAAGGCCACTGTGACTAACATACTCAGCTTGTCGATGGGGACGACGATACTGGCGGGGCCGTCCTGCAAGGCCCGGTAGTAGCACAGCCAGGATGCCCCGGTGGCAAGGCCCGACAGGCAGATAAAACCCAGCTCGTTTGTGGGAATTTGCCGAAGTTCCCCCTGTTTCCTGGTGACGAACACCATGACCCAGGCCATGACCAGCACTACCCCCGTGCGGATTGCCGTACCCAGGTTGGACTCCACCCCGGAGATGCCCACCTTGCCCAGGATGGAAGTCAGGCTGGCAAACACCGCAGAGCCCAGGGCGTACCACAGCCATGCGCTGCCGTTGGTTTGCTGCCCATCCGTCTCCTTTTTCTCAATCATGAGAAACGTACCCACGGCAATCAGCGCCACACCGATGCCCTTGGACAGGCTGATAGCCTCGTGGAGAAACACGAACGCCAGCAGAATGGTCAACACGGTGCTGGATTTGTCGATGGGTACCACCTTGTTGATGTCGCCCAGCTGGAGGGCCTTGAAGTAGCACAGCCAAGAAGCCCCGGTAGCAAGGCCGGACAAGATCAGGAACAGCAGCGTTTTCCCGCCGATGCCGCTGATTTGATCTTGTGACCCCGCCACGAATACCATCAGCCAGGAGAAGGCCAGCACCACGATGGTTCGGATAGCGGTGGCCACGGTAGAGTCCGTTTTCCGAATGCCGCACTTGGCCAGAATGGATGTAAGGCCCGCGAAAATTGCGGACCCGAACGCGAAAACGAGCCACATATACGTTCACCTCTTAATGACAATGATACTACATTGCGCGGCGGCGAGAAGATGACTGCCCAAGAATTTCTGTCCCGCCTCCGCGTGGATTCCGCCGCCTTGGAACAGCAGCTCCCATTGGCGCTCGTCCTGGGAGGAGCCCGTGAAGTCCCCTGTCATATAGACGAAAGCCAAATCGTCCCGCTGGTTCAGCTGGTTAAACAGCGCGGCGGTGGCTTTGGCGTCGGCATCAAAGGCGACCTGTGTATCGGTGAGAAACGCGAACATGAACGCCCCGGCCTCTGCGGCAGTGGTAAAACCGCTGCTGTAAGCGCCGTTTTCCAACGTGTACGCATTCTCCGTTCCGGTAGTCAATCCGGTCAACTCCGCTTTGTGGATGTATTTTCCGGCGGAGTCGGACCAGGAGGACTGGGCCAGGTAGGCCGCGCTCCCCGCCGGCACACGCACCGGAGCTGCTGTCCTGCTGGATGAGGTGTAGGTCAGATAAACGGTATCCGCAGACTGTCCCATATGCAGATTGACCTCTCCCACACTTCCGGCGGCAAAGCGGGTTGGAACAAGGCTTGCAATGAAAAGCAGGGCGGTCAGGAGCATGGCGCCGGATTGATAGAAAGAATTTTGCCTCACAGATAGTTCCCTCATAACTATTTTATTATTCCTGGTTACTGTCCCCGGAACCGGTATCCCGCACCCCAGACCGTCTGGATGTACCGGGGCTTGGCGGGGTCCGGCTCGATCTTCTCCCGCAGACGGTTGATGTGGACGGCCACAGTGGCGTTGTCCCCCATGGCCTCCAGCCCCCAGATCTTCTCGTACAATTCCTCCCGGCTGAACACGATGTCCACATGGAGCATGAAGAACAGCAGCAGTTCATACTCCTTGTTTTTCAGCTCCACCTCCTGGCTCTCCACATAGAGACGGCGGGTGTCGGTGTGCAGAGACAGGCCGCCGATATGGATTTCAGAGGTTTGCTTCCGCCCGCCGGTGAGCCGCTCGTAGCGGGCCAGGTGTGCCTTGACCCGCGCCACCAGCACGCTGGGAGAGAAGGGCTTTTCAATGTAATCGTCCGCCCCCAAGCCCAGGCCGCGAATTTTATCCACGTCCTCCCGGCGGGCCGTCACCATCAGGATGGGAGTGTCGATTCTCTCCCGGAGTTTGCGGCAGACGGTGAAACCGTCCACACCAGGGAGCATCAGGTCCAGGAGAATCAAATCAAACCCGCCGCCCAGGCCCAGAGCGAGCCCCGCTTCCCCGTCGGCGGCGATCTCCACCTGGCAGCCGTTCAGTTCCAAGTAGTCTCGCTCGATGGCGGCGATGTCCGGATCGTCCTCAACAATCAGAATTTTCTGCATGGCTATCCTCCTTGGGCAGTGTGATGGTGATTTCCAGCCCTCTAGTTGGGGTGTTTCGGGCCGTTATGGTTCCACCCATACGCCGGATGGTCTTTGCCGCGATGGCCAGCCCCAAGCCGCTGCCCCCTGCCGGGTTCTTCCGAGCCGGGTCGCTGCGGTAGAATGCGTCAAAGAGTTTGGGCAGGGCCTCCTCCGGCACACCGGGGCCGTCATCGGTGAGGGTGATCCGGCAATCCATACCGGCGTCCTCCACAAGGAGCTTCAAATGACCCAGGTCAGCCGTCTTGTATTTGGCGCTGTTGTCCATGATGTTGGTCAGCACCCGGCGCAGCAGCTCCGGGTCCACGGTGACCGTGACTGGACAGATGGGCTCCACTGTGACCTCTAGGCCGTTCCTTTGGTATTCTCCCGCTGTCTCCGCGGCCAAATCCGTGACAAATTCGTCCAGCCGGAGCGTCCGGGGCTCCATCGGGTACTCCGCCATGTCCAGCTTGGAGAACAGGAACAGCTGGGACACCATGCGGTCGATGTCCTCCGCTTTGGCCTTGATGGTCAGCAGATACCGCTGCCGCGCCTCCGGCGTCTTGGCCACGCCGTCCAGCAGGCCCTCCACATAGGCTCGGATGGAGGTCAGCGGGGAGCGCAGATCATGGGAGATGCCCGCCAGCAGCTCCTTCCGGCTCTCCTCGTCCTGGCGGGTGCGCGCCACGGAGGTTTTCAGCCGTGCCGCCATCTCGTTGAAAGCCTCGCATACCGGGGCGAACTCGTCCTTCTCCCGGTAGTCGATGCGGTAGTCCAAATTGCCGCTGCCGATCTCCTGGACGCCATCGGCCAAAATCGTCAGAGGGTCGTTGATTTTTTTGAACACAAAACGGATGAGGAAACGGTTTGTGCCCCAAATGGCCGCCAGCACCGCACACAGCAAAATCAGCCCTGTCAGAACGATAACCAACTTCATTCCGGAGGGTAGCTCCTCGCTTCGGGACCCATAGACGCGGATCTGATAGGCAGTACCGTTGATCTCCTTCTGTGTGACGGAAAGGCTGTGCTCTCCGGCAGATGCCAGCGCCTGTGTTCCGCCCAGGCTCTCCGCAGCCTGGAGCAGGCGGGCATCGTCTGGCTGTTCCTCTCCCCAGGTGTAAACTGTTGTGCCGCCGGAAATCACTGTCACCCGCAGCCCGTTGGCCCGGAGGGTCTCGCCCAGGGTATCCAAAGGCTTACTCTCTTCCAGCGACCGGCTCACCAGCTTGACCACTGCCCGGCTGGCCCAGGAAAAATCTCCGCTGTCTTCCAGGGGAAGTCCGCCGCTCTGGAGCATAAGCCACAGCAGCGCGATACAGCATATCCCCGCCGCCAAAGCGGCAATGACAGGGACAACGATCATCAGAATATTGGACCAAAGTAGGCGCTTTTTGATGGTCATGGGAACACCTCGCAAGTCAGGTTGAGAGTATTATAGCACGAAGCGGGAGCGGGAAGTTAAACTGGAGATAAATTATAAACTCAAGAGGAATCCGCGGCTCCGAATCAATTAGGCGGGGTCCCGGCCAACGCACAGGAGCCCCGCCCATCAGCCATAAAAATGACCCCTGTAAGCGATTACTGGTAAATGAACTCAGAGAAAATGATTTCTTCTGCTCTGGCCTTGCAGTTGTTCATCAGACCAACCCAGCGCATAGGGTTGCGGGCTTTCAATTCCTCGGTGGCTCCCGCCGATTTTGCTATGTCCGGAATCATCCGGTCCAGCCAGTCGTTGGCTGTGTCGTTGATGTTCAGTAGATGCGTTTCAAGTTTACGGATAGACACCAACTCTTGGTACAGCTTGCGCCGATGCTGCCTTAAGTAACTCAATCTCATACGCCATACTTGCCAATGTCTCTGACTGGCTCTACCGGGTCAGGGTCTAACGCAAGATTGGGGATGTAGTAGTCTCCAACTTGGATATAAGTCAATCCGTTTTTCATTGTGATGCCCTTTCTCCCTTACGGGTCGTCATCCGGCACCAGCGCAATCACATCGGCAATATCACAGTTCAGCGTTTTGCAAATCTTGATAAGGGTCTGTATGGAGATACGTTCTCCTTTTCCTATGTTGGTGATATGATTTGTTGTGAATGCGCTTGGAACCGCAAATCTTTCTTGGTCAGATTCTTGTCAATCAGTGTTTTCTACAGCGGCTTATAGCTGATTTTCATGGTCGTTCTCACCTTTCCGGCCTGGGGCCAACAGGAATGCCTCCAGCATTATTATCTATCAACCATTATACCTCATATTCTGAGAAAATACAATGTACAGTTGCAATTCTCTCCCAAAAACTGCGGGATACACAACGCATTTGGCTTCGTTTAAACCTACATCAATTTTGGTATTAAGTGTTTCATGCCCTGGCTCTTTCCCAAGGTATATACAAAGCACCCGGAAAATTTTCAGTGCCCACTGCGGGCGGACACACAGCCCGCCCCTACGAGGAGATACCGACGCGGTACGCAAACAAATTCCCATCATAGCGTAGTTTTCGCCGACAGGCGGAAACTACGCTATGATGGGAATTTCTGAGCTGTCAAGTGTGAACAGTATCGATGCAGCTACCTCCAGGTCTGCGTCCAAACACCAAATGCGAGCCCAGCGCAGCGGGTCGCATTTGGAGAGGAGGAGCGACGAAATGAGTGAGAGATGACTTTTTGAAAAAAAGTCGTCGCGAACGATATGCAGTCCGCGACGATGTGGTGCGGGCAGTGGGATTTGAACCCACACGCCTTGCGGCACAGGAACCTAAATCCTGCACGTCTGCCAATTCCATCATGCCCGCAACGTAGGGACTGTTCACAGTCCCGGATTATTTTATCACAAGGAATGCCACTGTGTCAACTTTGGTCTGGGTTTGGAATTGGTTCACCCAGGTTTTGGGCCATGACGGCGTAGATGTGGTCGCCAATCTGCCTCGTTGTGCTCTGGAGCTGGCTGGCGGGGATCACTTCCAGCAGGTCCAGGGATACATGGGTCCGGCGAAGGCGGGCGGCATTGTGGAAAATGGGTGCGGCGCCCCGAAGGGTACAGATGACAATGGGGACCTTGGCCTTTTGCGCGATCTTAAAGACGCCGTTGCGGAATGGTTGCAGGTGACCGGTCCGGCTGGTGTAGCCTTCCGGGAAGACGGCGATGCTGGCCCGATCCGTTTTCAGGATATCCACACATTTTAAAATGGTCTTCAGGGCCTCCCGGTCGTTTTCCCGGTTGATGGGCTGACAGAGGGTTTTATGCATCAGCTTGTTCACCAGAATCAGCCGGTCGTTCTCCCGCTTGGAGATGAATGCCAATTGACTTTTCTTGGTGTGGATGTGAAGAATGAGGGGATCCAACAGACTGAGATGGTTGCACACCAGGAGAAAGCGGCCTTCCCGGGGCAGTTTCTCCAGGCCCGTGGTGTGAATCTTCACCTGGAGCAGGGCCAGGACCAGCTCTTCATAGAGATACAGAACCCGCCGGGCTGTTTTGCTGTCCTCCTCCACAGGCTGCTCCATGGAAATCGGAAGGCACCACAGCACCAGGAAGAGAAAGGCAAGCAACAGCAATCCCAGCCAAAAGCCGCCAAACAGCAGGGGCAGCTGCCACAAAAAAGCCAGGGAAGCAAAGCCGCCCAGCCAAAAACAGACGCCCAATGCGCCCAGCGCGGCCAGAATCAAAATACAACTCATCAACACAGTGCATACCTCCCAGGGGCAGGCTCCCCGGTTTGGCGCTCCAGGAACGCATCTTTTATTATAGCAGTGCCGCTTTTAAAATGCAACTACCTGCCTTCTAAAATACAGCGCAACCGCGAAACGGGCTTCAACGGGCAATTCAGCCATGGCGTTCCTCGGCAGGATTGCGGAAATTTCAAGTTCTTTCCAAAACACACCTCTTGCAATTGGAACAGAACGTGGTATACTTTATTGTAGAAAAATAGCAAAATTGAGGTTTTTACCATGAGCAACTGCTTCCCTGCGGGAATTGACATTGGCTCCACCACGGTGAAGCTGGTGATTTTAGATGCAAACGGACAGATTTGTTTTGGACAATACCGCCGCCACCGGGCCCACACCCAGGAGACGCTGGCAGAGCTTCTCCGGGAGGCCCGCGCGCAGCTGGGACCCTGCGAGCTCCGGGTGGGGATCACAGGCTCTGGCTCCATGAACTTGGGCAAAGCTCTGGGCATCGGCTTTGTCCAGGAGGTGGTGGCTGTCGCTGCCAGTTTGGAGCGGGTTGCGCCCCAGACCGACGTGGCCATTGAGCTGGGCGGAGAGGACGCCAAGATCATCTACTTCCGGGGTGGCCTGGAGCAGCGGATGAACGGCGTCTGTGCCGGCGGCACCGGTTCGTTCATTGACCAGATGGCTTCCTTGCTCCAGACCGACGCCCCTGGCCTGAATCGGGAGGCGGCAAACTATCGGGAGATTTATCCCATTGCCGCCCGGTGCGGTGTGTTTGCCAAGTCCGACATTCAGCCCCTCATCAACGACGGCGCGACATTGCCGGATTTGGCTGCCTCCATCTTCCAGGCGGTGGTCAACCAGACCATCTCCGGCCTGGCCTGTGGCAAGCCCATCCGAGGCTGTGTGGCCTTTTTGGGCGGGCCGCTGCACTTCCTCCCGGAGCTGAAACGGGCCTTTATCCGCACGCTGGGTCTCACGCCGGAGAACGTGGTGGACCCGGAAAACTCCCACCTCTTTGCCGCCATGGGTGCTGCTTTGGAGGCAGAGGCCGGAGTGGAACGGTCTCTGGACGGGCTGATCTCCCAGCTGGAGCAGGGGGTTTCCATGGCCTTTGAGCTGAAGCGCCTGCCGCCCCTCTTCCAAAATCAGGAGGAATACCAGGCGTTCCAAACCCGCCACAGCCGCGCCAGAGTGAAGACGGCTTCCCTGGAAACGTATCGGGGAAACTGTTATCTGGGTATTGATTCCGGCTCCACCACCACCAAGCTGGCCCTGGTGGGCCAGGAGGGGGAGCTGCTCTGGTCCTTCTACCGTGGCAATCAGGGCTCTCCCATCCGGACTGCTATGGAGGCCATTGGTCAGCTGCGAGAGAAACTGCCACCAGAGGCGAAGATTCTCCGCTCCTGCTCCACGGGCTATGGCGAGAGTCTGCTCAAATCCGCCTTCCGCCTGGACGAGGGGGAGGTGGAAACCATTGCCCATTACCAGGCAGCCGCCTTCTTTGACCCTGAGGTGGACTGCATTCTGGACATCGGTGGTCAGGATATGAAGTGCATTAAAATCCGAAACCACTCTGTGGATACCATCCTCCTGAACGAAGCCTGTTCCTCCGGCTGTGGCTCTTTCATTGAGAATTTTGCCAATTCCCTGGGCTATACGGCGGCCCAGTTCGCCCAAGAGGCGCTGTTTGCCCCCAACCCCATCGATCTGGGCACCCGATGCACCGTGTTTATGAACTCCAATGTGAAGCAAGCCCAGAAGGAAGGGGCCTCGGTCCAGGATATTTCATCCGGTCTTGCTTATTCTGTCATTAAAAATGCTCTGTATAAGGTCATCAAGTTGGCCGACGCCAGGGAGCTTGGCCGCCATGTGGTGGTCCAGGGCGGCACCTTCTACAACCAGGCGGTGCTGCGGGCGTTTGAGCGCATTGCTGGGGTGGAGGCCATTTGCCCCGACATTTCCGGCATCATGGGCGCCTTCGGTGCGGCGCTCATCGCCCGGGACCGGTACCAGGGGCAGCGGAGCGCCATGCTCTCCATTCCGGAGATTCTGGATCTCACCTACACCACCGCCACCACCCGCTGCGGCGGCTGCTCCAACCGCTGTATGCTCACCACCAACAAGTTTCCCGGTGGCCGCCGCCACGTCACAGGGAACCGGTGTGAAAAGGGTCTGGGCGGAACCGCGTCCCAGGACAAGGGCCCCAATGTGGCGGCCTATAAGCTGGAGCGCATGTTTGCCTATCCGCCTTTGCCGGTTTCCCAGGCCCCCCGGGGGCAGATTGGCATTCCCCGGGTTCTGAATCTGTATGAAAATTATCCGTTTTGGGCTACGTTTTTCCGGGAACTGGGCTTCTCTGTGGTGCTCTCTCCCCAATCCACCCGGAAGATTTATGAGCTGGGCATGGAATCCATCCCCTCAGAGTCCGAGTGCTACCCCGCCAAGCTGGCCCATGGCCATGTGCAGTGGTTGGTCAACCAGGGGATCCGCGCCATCTTCCATCCCTGCGTTTTTTATGAACATCAGGAGACCCCAGGCGCCCAAAACCACTACAACTGTCCCATTGTGGTTTCTTATCCCGAGAATTTGAAAAACAACGTCGACGCAGTGACAGAAGGCAATATCGCCTACATACGTCCCTTCATCGCCATGACCGATGAACAGACGGCTGCCGCCCGGCTGGAGCAACTGTGCCGGGAGGTCTGGGATATCCCCAAAGGAGAAACCCGCCGGGCAGTCCACGCTGCCTGGGCCGAACAGCGCCGGGCCAAAGAGGATGTGCGGGCCAAGGGCCGGGAGGCCCTCCAGTGGATGGAGGAGCACCGCCGCCGTGGCATCGTCCTGGCCGGTCGCCCTTATCACATGGACCCGGAAATTCACCACGGCATTCCAGAGCTCATCGCCTCCTATGGTTTGGCGGTTCTCACGGAGGACTCCATCCCCGTGGATTTCACCCCCGAGCGGCCTCTGCGGGCCAATGACCAGTGGGTCTATCACTCTCGGCTATACACGGCGGCGGAGTTTGTCCGGACCCGGAAGGACCTGGAGCTCATTCAGCTCAACTCCTTTGGCTGCGGTCTGGACGCCGTAACCACCGATCAGGTGGCGGAGATTTTGGAAGCCAGCGGCAAGCTGTACACCGTCCTCAAAATTGATGAGGTGTCCAACCTGGGTGCAGCCCGGATTCGGATCCGGAGCTTGCTGGCGGCCATGAATATGCGGGCCCGGCAGGGAATGGTGCCCCACCCCCAGCCGGCTGCCTACCGCCGTACGGTGTACACCCGGCAGATGCAGCGGGAGGGCTGGACCATTTTGGCGCCGCAGATGTCGCCCATCCACTTCTCCCTGCTGCAGCCGGTGTTCCAGCGTCACGGGTACCATGTGGAGATTCTGGACAACGACAACCGGGCGGCCATTGATATGGGCCTGAAGTTTGTCAACAACGACGCTTGCTTCCCCTCCATCACTGTGGTGGGGCAGATTATGAGCGCTGTGACCTCTGGGAAATACGATACGGACCGTTTGGCCGTCCTCATGACCCAGACGGGCGGCTGCTGCCGGGCCAGCAACTATGTGGGATTCATCCGTCGGGCTCTGGAGAAGGCGGGGCTTCCCCACATTCCCGTCATCTCTCTCAATGCCAACGGTATGGAGAAAAATCCCGGCTTCCAGTTTACAGTCCCCCTGATTTTGGATGCTGCCCGGGCGCTGGTATACGGCGACTTGTTTATGCGCTGCCTGTATCGGGTCCGGCCCTATGAGTGCGTTCCCGGCAGTGCCAATGCCCTGCACCGGGTGTGGGAGGAACGGTGCATCCAGTCTCTCACCGGGCCTCGCTCTCACAAGGATTTCAAACCCTTCTGCCAGCAGATTGTGGAGGATTTCGACGCCTTCCCCATCCAGGAAACCTTGCGCAAGCCCCGGGTGGGCGTGGTGGGAGAAATTCTTGTCAAGTACATGCCCCTGGCCAACAACCACCTGGTGGACCTGCTGGAGCGGGAGGGCGCGGAGGCCATTGTGCCGGATCTGATGGATTTTCTGAACTACTGCGTTTACAACAGCGGGTATAAGCACGAGTTTTTAGGCGGCACCTGGCGCAGCGCCAAGATAGGGGAACTGGCGGTGAAAGCCATTGCCAAGATCCGGCAACCTGCCATCCAGGCCCTGCAGGCCAGTCGTCGCTTTGATCCGCCGCTGCCCATCAGCCAGGTGGCAGACTATGCGAAACCCTTCCTGTCTGTGGGGAACCAATACGGCGAGGGGTGGTTCCTCACCGGCGAAATGGTGGAGCTGATCCACACAGGCGCACCGAATGTTGTCTGCATCCAGCCTTTCGCCTGCCTGCCCAATCATGTGGTGGGAAAGGGAGTCATCAAGCTGTTGCGGAAGACCTTCCCCCAGGCCAATATTGTAGCGGTAGACTACGATCCGGGGGCTTCGGAAGTCAACCAGTTGAACCGCATCAAGCTGATGCTGGCCACCGCCAGAAAAAATCTGTCGGCTTCCGCGCCACCGACTCAGGCTACTACGCTTGGCGAATCAAGAGTTCCGCTTTGATTCATGCGGGATCAATTGGAGCTGTCCATCACGGGCGGACACATGGGTCCGCCCCTACGATGAGATACCAACGCGGCGCGTAAACAGATTCTGCGAAATTGCCGCAAAACATGCCCTCAATGACAAAATGTGTTTAAAAATTTCGGCCTATCTTTGCCGCTTGCCGTAGGGGCGGACCCATGTGTCCGCCCGGCGGAAACATTATGCGTGATCCCATCTGTGTTCGGCGAATTCGCAACCCTTACCACTGCCCGAGATTTCTCGCCCCGAAATTCCGGAAAAAGTTAAAAGAATGCTTGCATTTTGGACTAGGATGTGCTATTATAGCTGAGCGATTGAATTGACGGGTGCAATGCGCCCTTGGACCCCAGAGCAGAAAGAGGTGAAACGACATGAAGGAAGGTATCCATCCCAAGTACGAACAGACTACGATCCGCTGTGCCTGTGGCAACGTTTTCACAACCGGTTCCACAAAGAAGGACATCAAGGTTGAAATCTGCTCTAAGTGCCATCCCTTCTACACCGGCAAGCAGAAGCTGGTTGATACCGGTGGACGCGTTGATCGGTTCAACAAGAGATTTGGCCTGAAGTAAGACCCCTGAAGTCCGCACTGCGAAAGTGGTGCGGACTTTTTTCTATGTTCCTGAATGGAATCTGCCACCACATGGGATCATCTATGATGTAGAATCACACTATTTTTGGAAATCAGGTGACCATATGCCACGAGAACACACCATAGAGCGGGCAGTCCTGGTTGGTCTGAACGCAGACTGCTTCTCCAAGGAGGAGACGGCCACCAAGGCCTCCCTGGAGGAGCTGGAGGCCCTGTTGGAGACGGCCGGCGGCGTCTGTACCGCCAAGATCCTCCAAAATCGCCATACGCCGGATTCCCGCACCTTCATTGGCGCCGGCAAGGCCGAAGAGGTCCGGCAATGGATCGTGACCACCGAGGCCAGCATGGCCATTTTTGACAACGCCTTATCTCCCTCCCAAATTCGGGTGCTGGAGGAGCTCCTGGGCGTAACGGTTCTGGACCGCAGCGCCTTGATTTTGGACATCTTTGCCCAGCGGGCCAAGACCGCAGAGGGACGGCTCCAAGTGGAGCTGGCTCAATACAAATATCTGCTTCCCCGCCTGTCCGGTATGGGAATCAGCCTGTCCCGGCAGGGCGGCGGCATTGGCACCCGGGGCCCTGGTGAGACCCAGCTGGAGACGGATCGTCGCCACATCCGGGCCCGAATTGCCAAGCTGGAGGAGGAGCTGTCCCAGGTCCGCCAGGTTCGGGCGGTGCAGCGCCGCCAACGGATGAAACACTCCGTTCCGGTGGTGGCGCTGGTGGGCTACACCAATGCAGGCAAGTCCACGTTGCTGAACTGGCTCACCGGCGCGGGCATTCCTGCCAACAACCGCCTCTTTGACACCCTGGACACCACCTCCCGGCAGCTGGAGGTGAATGACACGCTGCGGGTCATCCTGTCTGACACGGTGGGATTCATCTCCAAGCTGCCCCACCATCTGGTAGACGCCTTCCGGGCAACGCTGGAGGAGCTGTCCTATGCGGACCTTTTGATTCATGTCATTGACGCATCAGACCCGGAGCGGGAGGCCCACATTGCCGTGGTGGATCAGCTGGTTGCGCAGCTGGCCAAACCGGATGTGCCGGTCATTCAGTGCTTCAACAAGGCGGACCTGGTGATGCCGGAGGATCTGCCTGTGGGCCCAAATCGGGTGGCGGTCTCGGCCAAAGAGGGGACTGGGATGGAAGCCCTGCTTCGCCTGGTAGAGCAAAATCTGAACCGGGGGCAGCACCGGTGCCTGCTGCAGCTGCCCTATGAAGAGGGAGGCGTCCTGGACCGGCTCCATCGGGATGCACAGGTTTTGAATGTGGAGTATGTTCCGGAGGGGATCCAGGTGGAGGCGGTTTGCGGCCCCATTGTATTTGGCCAGTTGAAAAAATATGTGATCCGGGAGAACTGACAAATGGAGGAATATCTGGTTCCTACCGCCTTTGGGCAGGCGGAATTTGTGGAGAAGAAATCCCGCTTTATCGGCCACATCTGGCCCACAGAGTCAGAGGCCGAAGCCCTGGCCCGCATTGAGGAAATGCGAAAGCTCCATCATGACGCCACCCACAATGTCTGGGCCTATCTCATCAAGGACGGCCCGGTACGCTTTTCCGACGATGGCGAACCCGGCGGCACCGCCGGGATGCCCACCTTGCAGGTGCTGCAAAGGGAGCGTCTGTTCAATGTGACTTGCGTCGTCACCCGGTACTTTGGGGGAATTTTGCTGGGGGCCGGCGGTCTGGTTCGGGCCTATGCCAGGGGTGCCAAGATTGCGGTGGATGCTGCCGGCAAGTCCATGAAGCGGGTCTGGACGGCCCTCTACCTGCCGGTGCCCTACAGCTGGTACGAGCGGATGAAGCTGGAGGTGGCTGCCTTTGACGGTTTGATCCGGGACACCCAGTTTGGGGCGGACGTGGAGCTGGAGGTGCTTTTGCCAGAGGCCCAGACCACCCCGTTTCTGGACCGCCTGCGGGATCTGTCTGGAGCCACCCTGGAAGCCCTCGTCACCGGCCAGGAATACCGGGCGTTTCCCTTGGCAGAAACGTCTGCAATACCTTGAAATTTTTCCTGAGGGAGGTTACAATACGAATGGAAATTCGACCGTATACCCAGGCCGACTGGCCGTGGATTGCGGCTGCACACGATGCAGCCCGGAAGCTGGAGCTTCACCTAGCAGGGTTGGATGATGCATTTCTCCCGCTAGCGGAAGCAGCGGAGCGGGAGGGACTATTTGACTACACCATTTTGGTGGCCGCGGATACCGAGGTCATGGGCTTTGTGGCCTTTACCGAAGAAGAGCTGGCATGGCTTTATGTAAACCCAGTACATCACCGCAAGGGCATTGGCAGAGCGCTGGCTCAGGCGGCGCTGTCCCAAATGGGGCCTGGGCCGCTGTCGGTGGAGGTTTTGGCCGGAAATGTGCCTGCGTTGACCCTGTACCGCAGCTTGGGCTTCACCCAGGAGGAAATTGTGCATGGCCACATGCCAGGGAATGAAGCCTTCCCCGTCACAGTTCACTGCCTGACCACCCCGGAGGAGACGTAACGGGGCAGTGCACGCCCGGCATCTTGGGTACATACGACACTTGGAGGGATGGCTATGACAATCCGGCAAGTTTTGGAGCAGGCGGAACACCAGCGGTTGGATCCCCGGGCCGCCTATGCAGACTGCTCCCGAGGACGGCCGGTACCGGAGCCGGAGCGGGAGGATGACGTCCGCACCTGCTACCAGCGGGATACGGACCGCATTGTCCACAGCAAAGCCTTCCGCCGTCTGATGCATAAAACCCAGGTCTTCCTCTGCCCGGAGGGAGACCACTACCGGACCCGCATGACCCACACCCTGGAGGTGGCCCGGATTGCCCGGACCATCACCCGGGCCCTGAATATGAATGAGGATCTGTCAGAGGCCATTGCTCTGGGCCATGATCTGGGCCACACCCCCTTCGGTCATGCCGGGGAGGACGCTCTCAGCCAGGTTTTGGGCAAGCCCTTCCGGCACAATGAGCAGTCTCTGCGGGTGGTGGACATTCTGGAGAAGGACGGCCAGGGCTTGAACCTGAGCCACGAGGTTCGTCTGGGCATTCTGGGACACACCGGAGAATATGTGCCGGAGACTCTGGAGGGACAGATCGTCCGAAAATCAGACCAGATTGCTTACATCAACCACGACATTGACGATGCCATGCGGGCAGGCATTCTCACCAACGATGACATTCCCCGGTCCATTGCCCGTATCTTGGGGGAGACCCATAAGGACCGGATCAACACCCTGGTGACCAACCTCATTGCCCACACCATGGATACCGGGGAGCTGGCAATGGACCCGGAGGTGACCGGCGCTATGCAGGAACTTCGGGCGTTTATGTTCCAGCGGGTCTACCGGAATCCGGTGGCCAAGGGGGAGGAGTCCAAAGCCAAGGCCATTGTGCAGCAGTTGTATGCATATTACATTCGCCATCCTCAGGCCATGCCGGATACCTTCCAGCCGCAGCTCACCTTTGACGGCATGGAGCGCACGGTCTGCGACTACATCGCCGGTATGACGGACAAGTATGCAGTGGATAAGTATACGGAACTCTTTATCCCGTCGAACTGGCATGTTCGGGGATGAATTCGCCATATTTCGAATTATGGCTGCCAGCTTCCCGATGGCGCCTATACGGCCACCCTCTCCCAGGAGCTGCAGGCGCTGGAGGAGCTGCGATGGAAGTGGCAGTATTACCGGATGAAGGAGCAGCCTGTTCCGTAAATGGTAATCAGAGACTCTTACGTACCAACACCGCGATAGCTGGATGCTCCCGGGTGGACGTAGGAGTCTCTTTTTTTGCGGAACCCGGAGAATTTGAGAAATTTTCAGCTTTTGGGGGCAGACTTTTCAGGCAGGCTGTGGTATAATGAATTGAAATAGGCCAGTCTGCGCTGGCCTGTGCCTTAGACTAACACCAAAAGGAGATCGCTTTCTATGAGAAACCTGCGCGGCATCATTGTGGCTGCTGTGTTTGGCGTTCTGACCTGGCTGATGCAACAGCTGGCTCAGCACTACAGCTTGCTGCTGGATATGGCGTATCCGTTCGCCTCGAAGACGGTTCAGGAGCTTCTGGGAGGCTGGAGTGCCAGGGTGGATTTCTGCGTTTGGCAGGTCATTCTGGGGGTGTTCCTGGTGGCCGTGGCAGTGTCCATTGGCCTCATGATCCTGTTTCGCTGGAATTTCTTCCGGTGGCTGGGCTGGGTTCTGGCGCCGGTGTCCATTGCCTACTTCCTGGTCACCTGCCTGTGGGGACTGAATTACTACAATCGGCCCATTCAGGAGAGCATGAAGCTGAAAACCGGGGACTACACTGTGGCGGACCTGCGGGATGCCACGCAGTTTTACCGGGAGCAGGCCGATCAGCTGGCCGGCCAAATGAAGCGAGACGGAAATGGCGACATGATCCTGGACGATCTGGAGACCTTGAACCAGTCGGTGAAAGCGGGTTACGACAACCTGGTATGGGACTATTCCATCTTTGCCGGTTCCCGGGGCCCGGTGAAGGCATTGGGCTGGGGCAGTCTCTTCAGCCGCTTCGGGACAGCTGGCGTCACCATTGGTCTTACTGGCGAGGCGGCGGTGAATATGGAAGAGTATGCCGCAACCATTCCCTTTAACATGTGCCACGAGGTGGCCCATCTCCTGGCCATTGCGGTGGAGAATGAGGCGAACTTTGCCGGCTATCTGGCTTGTGAGTACAGCGGCGATCCGGTATTCCAGTACTCCGGGTATATGATGGCCTACCTCTACTGCTCCAACGAGCTGTACAAGGTAGACCAGGAGGCCTGGCAGCAGATTCGGAGCCATGCCTCGCCAGAGCTGCTCCATGATCTGGATGCCAACAATCAGGTATACCAGAATCACGAGGGGGCTGTGCGAGATACGGCCCAGACGGTTTATGACAATTACCTCCAGTCCAATGGGCAAGATGCTGGCGTTCAGACCTATCACATGGTGACGGACCTTTTGGTGGCGTGGCACCAGGAGAAATATGTGGAGCACGATGAGACGGAGCCCACGGTGTTTGACCCCTATGATTACAACGAGGTGTTCCCCTCCACTACCACAGGGCCAGAGGAGACCACCGAAGCCACAGAGGAGGGCTAAACATGGGTGGGATGCTGGAAGCCCTGCAGGCTGGTTTGCCTGGCCTGGGGCTGTCCCTGCCCCGGGGGGCGGTGGAAACGATGTGCGCCTTTGGCCAGGCGCTCCTGGAGAAAAACCAGGTGATGAATCTCACCGCCATCACCCAGCCGGAGCAGGTGGCGCGGCTCCACTTCCTGGACAGCCTGACCCTTCTCACCCTGACAGACTTTCGGCAAAAACGGGTCATTGATGTGGGTTGCGGCGGCGGGTTTCCCGGCGTCCCACTGAAAATTGCCTGCCCGGAGATGCAACTGACATTGCTGGATTCCCTGGGCAAGCGTATGGCATGGCTGTCAGAGACTTTGCCAGGCCTTGGCATTGAGGCGGATTGTGTGACCGCGCGGGCAGAAGAAGAGGCCCCAGCCCGGCGGGAGCAGTATGATGTGGCCGTGTCCCGGGCGGTTGCCCGGCTGCCGGTCCTGTGCGAGCTGTGCCTGCCCTATGTTCAGGTGGGCGGCGTGTTCCTGGCCATGAAGGGGACGGCGGCGCAGGAAGAGGCCCAGGAGGCTAAGCGGGCCATGGCGCTTCTGGGCGGGCAGCTGGAGCAGTTGCCGGTCTTCGGTATCGAGGGGACGGAGCATGCCGTGGCGGTGATTCGTAAGATCCGCCCCACGCCGCTGGCCTACCCCCGCCGGTTTGGTAAAATCAAGCAGCAGCCCCTGTGAGTTCCGGATGGGGGAAATAAAGTGTGGTTCTAGGCGCAGCAACCGGCGACAGGTGATTGACAAATTGCACAAGATGTAATAAAATAGACTCCACGGTTGTAAACGAAAGGAAAGCGAGAGGGCGTATAGGCCCCTTCTGGAGGGAATATACTATGTCTATGTTTAATAAGATTGTGGAGTATGCTTCCCGGCAGCTAGAAATTCCAGCGGAAGAGATCACCCGGGACACAACTTTTGAGAGCTTGGGTGTAGACTCCCTGGACATCGTGGAGATGACCATGGATTTCGAAGCTGAGCTGGGTGTGGAGCTGGATATGGAAGGCATGAACATCTCCACCTTCGGCGAATTGGCCGATTATATGGACGACAGACTGAGCTAACTGCCACTGTAAACTGAATATCCCTTGTTATCAGCGGCCGGCTTATAACAAGGTCGCACTAGTCGGGGAGATAGCGGTGCCCTGTAACCTGCAATCCGCTACAGCAGGGATGAATTCCCATACCCGGATCAGTCACAATACCGTCTGGCCTGCGTAAGCGGCGTTGAAGAACCGGTCTCACGCAACGGGCTCCCGTGAACCATGTCAGGTGGGGAACCAAGCAGCATTAAGCGGATCCGTCCGTGTGCCGTGAGGTTGCCGTTTCCGAGCTGGCTGCGTAGGTATCGGGTGTTGTACTTGTTCAAATGTGGGTGTGCGATCTTGTTATGAGTCGGCCGTTTTTTATCCTTTTACGAAAAACCAGGAGGAACTTGTAGTGTATCAGGCTCTGTACCGGAAATACCGGCCCCAGACCTTTGACGAGGTGGTGGGGCAGGCGGGCGTTACCCAGACGCTCAAGGCCCAGCTTCAGACGGGACGGCTGAGCCATGCCTACCTGTTCACCGGCTCCCGGGGTACAGGAAAGACCAGCTGTGCCAAAATTCTGGCCAAGGCGGTGAATTGCCTGAATCCCCAGGATGGCAATCCCTGCAATGTCTGCACGGCCTGCCGGAGCATTGATGCGGGAAGCTGTATGGATGTGCTGGAGATTGACGCAGCCTCCAACAACGGTGTGGACAATGTGCGGGACCTGCGGGATGATGCCATCTACACTCCGTCTGAGGTGAAGCGCCGGGTGTACATCATTGACGAGGTGCATATGCTGTCCATCTCCGCGTTCAATGCACTGCTGAAGATCATTGAGGAGCCGCCGGAGCATTTGATTTTTATCCTGGCGACCACAGAGCTGCACAAGGTCCCTGCGACGATTTTGTCCCGCTGCCAGCGGTTTTCTTTCCGGCGGATTGCGCCGGAGGATATGGCCACCCGCCTGCAATATGTGGCTTCCCAGGAGCAGATTGTGCTGGAGCCCCAGGCGGCTATGATCCTGGCCCGGATGGCCGACGGCGCGCTTCGGGATGGGGTGAGTCTCTTAGATCAATGTGCTTCCGCCACCCTTGGCCCGGTGACCGCTGAAGCGGTGTACCAGTGTTTGGGCCTGGCCGGGGAAAAGAAGGCGGCTGAGCTGATGGCTGCCATTGCCGGGAAGGACACCCGGCGTGCGCTGGAGCTGTTTGACCGGCTTTATGCCGGGGGGAAGGATGTAAGCGCCCTCCTGGATGAGCTGTGCGCTCTGGCGAGGGACCTGCTGGTGCTGAAAACGGCGCCTAAGGCCGGGCTCGCGATGCTTTCCGGCGTTTCCACAGAGGAAGAGGCGGTATCTCTGCGGGATCGGCTCAGCGCCGGGGAGTTGATCCAGATTTTAAAAACGTTGCAGCAGACAGCTGCCGGCTTTACCCGGGGTGGTAAGAACCGGCTGGATGGAGAGCTGTGTCTAATTCGGCTGTGTGAGCCTGCCCTAAGCCTGGAGCCAGAGGCCATCAACGCCCGCCTGACCCGGCTGGAGGAGGCGGCTGCTTCCGGGGTCCGGCTGCAGCAGGCGGCCCGGCAGGAGCCGACGGAGGAGCGTCCCCCTGTGCCCGATGACGCAGAGGCGCCTCCAGAATCCGCAGAGCCGGAATCGCTGCCGCAGGAAGCGCCAGTGGGCTTTTGGGCAGATTTGTCCAGCCGGGTTCGGGGAGAGCTGGGCCCGCCGGTGGGGGGCTTTTTCACCCCTGCGCCGGATGCCCCGGTGCAGGGGGTCCTGAAAGGAGATTGGCTGGAGCTGCAATGTGTCAATGGATTTGTCCGTGACATGGTCAACAAGCCGGAGATTTTACAGAGAATTGGCCAATGCGCCTCTGGAATGCTGGGCCGCCCTGTGCAGGTCCGGGTGACGGATCTCCAGGCCAAGCCCAAAACAGGAGAGAATCTCCAGGCGCTTCTGGAGTTTGGAAAAAACCACAGCGATATCATTAAGGTGAAAAACTGACTGTTTGAGAAGGAGAATGAGCAATGGCAAAAGGTGGATTTCGCGGCGGCCCCATGGGCGGCATGAACCAGGCGGCGATGATGAAGCAGGTTCAAAAGATGCAGCAGGAGATGCTGAAGGCCCAGGAGGAAATGCAGAATCAAACGTACACCGCCACAGCGGGCGGCGGCATGGTCACTGCGGTGGTGAATGGATCTCACGAGGTGGTCTCCCTGGAGATCAAGCCCGAGGCGGTAGATCCGGAGGATGTGGAGATGCTGCAGGATATGGTCATTGCCGCCGTGAACGAGGCGCTGCGCACGGCAGATACAGAGGCCTCCAACAGCATGTCCAAATTTACCGGCGGCCTGAATTTGGGAGGTCTGTTTTAAGCCATGCAGTATTTCCCAGCCGCCTTGGAGCGGCTCAGTGAGCAGTTTGGCCGCCTGCCGGGAATTGGAGCGAAGACGGCCCAACGCCTGGCGTTTTACATGCTATCCCTGCCGGAGGAGGAGGCGCAGTGTTTTGCCGATGCCATTGTAGAGGCCAAACACAAGGTCAAGACCTGCCCCGTGTGCCAGAATCTGACGGACCAGGAGCTTTGCCCCATTTGTGCTGACTCTCGTCGGGACCACAGTGTGATTTGTGTGGTGGCGGAGCCCCGGGACCTCATTGCTTTGGAGCGGGCCCGGGAATATCAGGGGGTGTACCATGTACTGCATGGCGTCATCTCTCCCCTGAATCACATCGGCCCCGACAGCATCCGGATTCGGGAGCTCCTCACCCGGGTGGCAGCCGGAGAGGTGGAGGAGGTCATTATGGCCACCAATCCCGACACGGAAGGGGAGGCCACAGCCATGTACATCTCCCGGCTATTGCGGCCCATGGAGATCAAGGTGACCCGCTTGGCCTATGGAGTCCCTGTGGGGAGTCAGCTGGAGTATGCCGACGAAGTGACCCTCTTGCGGGCACTGGAGGGTCGACAGGAGATTTAAACGGACGGGTGCGCGTCATCCGTGGATCGATCAAAACGGATGGATATTCCGGGAGGACTGAAAACATGCAGAAGATTTTGATTTTGGATTTCGGCGGTCAGTATAACCAGCTTATCGCCCGCCGGGTCCGGGAGTGCAGCGTATATTGCGAGGTCAAGCCCTACACCATGACCATGGACGAGATTCGGGCTTTTGATCCCATTGGCATCATTTTCACCGGCGGTCCCAACAGCGTGTATCTGGAGACGTCTCCCCAGGTGGATCCGGCGATTTTCTCCCTGGGAGTGCCGGTTTTGGGCATTTGCTACGGCTGCCAGCTGATGGCCCACCATCTGGGCGGCCAGGTCACTGCGGCCCAGGCAGATACCGCCCGGGAATACGGCAAGACCGAAACCTTCTATGACACCACCTGCCCCCTCTTCCAGGGGCTGCCCCAGGAGGGGGTCAGCTGGATGAGCCATGGGGATTACATGGCGAAGGTGCCCACAGGCTTCCGCCTGGTGGGGCACACTGCCGCCTGCCCCAATGTGGCCATTGCCGACGAGACCCGGGGCTTCTACGGCGTGCAATTCCACCCGGAGGTCAACCACACCCAGCACGGCACCGATATGCTCCGGAACTTCCTGTACCGGGTCTGTGGGGCCACGGGAGACTGGACCATGGGGGATTATAAAAACCGCGCCATTGCCCAGATCCGGGAGAAGGTGGGCGATGGCAAGGTTCTTCTGGCGCTGTCCGGCGGTGTAGACAGCTCTGTGGCTGCGGCGCTCCTGGCCGAGGCAGTGGGCAGTCAGTTGACCTGCGTCTTTGTGGACCATGGCCTGATGCGTAAGGACGAGGGAGACGAGGTGGAAGCCGCCTTTTCCCGGTGGGACATTCATTTTGCCCGGGTGGATGCAGAGGCCCGATTCCTGGGAAAGCTGGCCGGAGTTTCCGACCCGGAGACCAAGCGGAAGATCATTGGCGAGGAGTTCATCCGGGTCTTCGAGGACGAGGCCAAAAAGCTGGGCAAGGTGGACTACCTGGTGCAGGGCACCATCTACCCCGACGTCATTGAATCCGGCGCCGGCAATGCTGCGGTCATCAAGAGTCACCACAACGTGGGCGGCCTTCCGGACTATGTGGACTTCCGGGAGATCATTGAGCCCCTCAGACTCCTCTTTAAAGACGAGGTCCGGCAGCTGGGCCGGGAGCTGGGCTTGCCGGAGTATTTGGTGATGCGTCAGCCCTTCCCAGGCCCGGGTCTGGCCATTCGGGTCATTGGAGAGATCACCAAGGAAAAGCTGGACATCCTGCGGGAGGCGGATTTCATCTTCCGGGACGAAATCGCCAGGGCCCACCTGGAGGGGACAATGAACCAGTATTTTGCCGTTTTGACCAATATGCGCTCGGTAGGCGTGATGGGCGACGGCCGCACCTACGATTACACCCTGGCCCTCCGCTCCGTCACCACCACCGATTTCATGACCGCCGACTGGACCAGAATCCCCTACGAAGTCCTGGACCGGGTCTCCGTCCGAATCGTCAACGAGGTGGCCCATATCAACCGGATCGTTTACGACATTACCAGCAAACCACCGGCAACCATTGAGTGGGAATAAGAAATATCTGAAAATTTGCTACAAAAAGTGCATACAATTCCGAGAATCGCCCAAGAGCTAGAAGCTTTTGGGCGATTTTTGTTCAAAAATTTTGCTACGTCATTTTTTGCGTAGCAAAATCGTAGCACTTTTGCATTTTTTCCAGCTCCGTAGCAAGTTGGGTCTGTTTATTAGGGTACAAGTGGGAATAGGTCTGTAGCGTAGTCTCTATATTTTCGTGGCCCAGGCGCTCCGCAATCAACAAGGGTGAATAGCCCAGCTCAATCAAGAGGGAAGCGTGGGAATGCCTGAGGTCGTGGATCCGGATTCGCTTGACGCCGGAGGCGGCGCAACCGCGCTTCATTTCGTGCTGCAGGATATGCTTTGTGCTGGCTGGAAATATGCGATCGTCCGGGGACGAATCGTATAAGGTGCTGAGATAGGTTTGGACCATATGGGACAATGTGGGCGGCATTACAATAGTCCTGCGGCTTTTTGGCGTTTTGGACTCCAGGATCAGATCTTGCTTGTTCTGGCGGGCATAGTTTTTGGTAATGCTTACTGTGTTCGCTTCAAAGTCAAAATCTGCTGGGGTTAGGGCCAACATTTCTCCGGAGCGCATCCCGGTCCAAAACAGCAGTGAAAACATAACTACACAAGCCGGTTTGTTCGAAATCGCCTCCAGAAATCGTTCAAACTCCTCAATCGTCCAGAACTGCATAGTGTCCGCTGACTTCTTACCCATCGCCCCTGCCGGCAGGCAGGGATTATTTTTTATGCTGTAGTACTTTACCCCGTAGTTAAACATAGCGGAAACTTGGTTGTGAACGGTCTTCAGATAGGTCTGTGAATACGGGTCATCCGTCCCATCCTTCTTTGCTGACAGTAGCGTATTTTGCCACTTTCGGATGTCGGCAGGCCCTACGTTGGAAGCCTGTAGATTCCCAAGGTATGGCAACACATGCTTTTGGAATAAGAAGTCCTTATTTGCGTAGGTAGTAGGCTTCTGGCGGGTTTTGCAGTCCTCCATATACAGGGTGTAAAGAGAGTGCACGGACATGTCTGGTGATCCAGTTTTCTGTTCCAGGAATTTCCGCTCATATTCCCTTGCATCGAAACGGCGTTCGAAGCCTTTCTTTTAAGACCTCCGTCTTAAAATTGTTATATTTTTGCCGCCCCTGGATACCAACAGGGGCGGCTTTTCTCATAGTATTATGCTACCGTCTGCACTGATGGTCTGGCCCAGGTATGCCATAGCAGCTCCAGATTTTGGGATTTTAACAAGCTTGTTTTTTATTTTTACAACCGAAAGCTTGTTCTGACTACCCCAGGAAGGCGGTTCTGCATCAAACACAACTGCGAGAGGGTCTCCGCCAGAAGATGGTAGATAACTGATTGCGAGGGTAGCTTTGATTTTTTGTTTATTACTTCCGCTCAATCCACCTAACACTGCGCCCACTGGTCCGAAAAGGAGCCCGCCAGCAACTCCACGCCCAACAACAGATCGATTCTTAAGCTCTGCTTCCGTCACGATATCAAATGCCAAAATGTCCGATGCCGCAATCTTATATTGCTGTATTATTTTGTCCTTCCGAAATGCGCGCGGGGATGCGTGCGACAGAATCAGGGTGTCCCCGTCAAGCTCTACGCGGAACATTGCCCTATTTGGTAAATTCCCTAGTCCGTTCAGGTAGTAGAATAGATTTTTACCAGCCAGTTTATATCCCCTTTTTCTTTGCATTGCCGCTTTCTGTGCGCTGCCCATTAAGGCTGCTCAAACAGGTCCCCGTAGGATATCTTTACCATTGTAATTTTTCCATCTTCATATCCTATCCAAATATCATGCACTCCACAGTAATACGCCCGGTAGTAGGACCCTGTGTCGTTAATCTCTGTATTCTTATATTTTGAAAGATTAAACATTTTCAAAAATTCGTTCTTGTTAGAGTAGTTAATCTCTTTCCACAGTGTCACTCTTTGCAGGCCATCGTTGTTAAAACTATACTCCTCGTCATTGTAGTACAGCGTCCTGATCGGATAGCGTCTGCCACTGCCCGTCACGTAATCCCACTCTTCAACATTATCCGGTTCACCGAGCTGTTCGACCAGTTCATCTTCAGTAATATTTTGCCCCTCCTTGACCTCATACTGAAGAGCGTCAAAAACTACTGATACAGGCTCCTTAGGTTCTCGCGCCTCCTTGGAAATGGATGCGATACCGGCAACTGCCACCAAGAGGAAGAATAGGATAGACCATAAACACCCATGGCCTTTCAACGTCCTTTTGCAAACAGGGCACACCTTTGCTTTCTTGTCAATCTCAGATTGACAGTGCTTGCATTTCTTTAACTGCTGATTTCCTTCCATTTTATATCCCCTTTTCCTTTTTTATTGCCACCAGCGTTAAACTGAATGGTTGCTACGTAAAAGCCGCCCTCGCTCGCACTTACTTCAAAAGCGCTTTCCAGTTATTCGCCCACAACCCAATCAGGATTCAAGACCCCAATTACTTTCCCGATACACCTGGAATCTTCGTCCAACCCTATGTCCTGGTATGCGGGGTTTGCGCTCTCCAAGTGGTCTCCGCGATAGATTTTTATGAATCGGTCTCCGCCACGGATAAAGACACCGGTCTCCCCTAATCTCACAGATGGTTGCTCCCGCACCAAAACGCGGTCCCCATCATGGATCTGTGGCTCCATGCTATCTCCGTGGACACGCATTATGTAATCTGCCTTGGCCGTCCACTTATTGTACAACACTGCAACTTGCTCGTTGGTATCGTCATCCGCAAACTCGCCGGTACCGGCAGAGGCAGCTTGGATTGGCTCTGGCAGGTGGATAACCTTGCTGTCATCGTTAATCATGACTTGTTGCGTTTTATGTGCTTGAGTTGCAATAGCTTTGAACAAAATCCCAACTATGTGCTGCCATTGTGCGTCTAATGCGTCATAATCTCTGGCTATCTTCAGTGCGCTTTCTGAGTATGGGTGCGGATCGAAGTTTCGGATAGTAGCACTATGTGTCCCATACGGGTCATTTGATATGCCCAATAAGTAATCGACAGTCGTGCCACACGCCTGCGCTATTTTGGCGATTAGATCCGATTTCGGGTCATGCTTGCCGCTTTCGTATCCGTGAAATGTATTTGGTGCAACACCTATAATCTCCGCGAGCTCTCGCTGTGAAAATCCAGCGCGTTCGCGTGCTTCTTTAATCTGAAATTTCATGCAAGTTTCCTCCGCCAGGGCGCTTTAACGGTTTGGCACTATCATATATCATTTTTGTCTCGTCGTCAATCAAAAAGTTCTATTTTCTAGATGGATTTTTCCAGCTCCCCCTTGACAAATTCTAGAAAATAGACTATTATAGCGGCATAGTTCTAGAATCTAGATTTTTACGGGAGGGAGATCATGAAAGCTAACGTTGAAGCTGAACGTGTCAGAATGCAGCTTACCAAGGCAGAGGCTGCAGCAAGGCTCTGTGTCTCTGCCAAGACGTATGGGGAGTATATCCGTGAAAAAAGGCCGATTCCGTCTGACGTGCTAGTCCGAATGTCTCGTCTATTTGGCTGCAGTACTGACTATCTGCTTGGTATGGATAATCTGCCGAAAGAAGGAAGGTGAGAATATGAAAATGACGTTAAAAGCAGCGAGGATTAACGCAGGGCTAACTCAGGAGCAAGTCCGCGAAAAGACAGGAATTGCCCGTAGTACGCTGACACGTTGGGAGCATGGCAAGTCATCCCTCCAGGTCCGCGATCTAGCAACCTTATGCGAACTGTACAGGGTGCCTATGGAGTGCATCAAAGAAAAGTGAAAGAGCAGGGTGCTGCAACACCCCGCCCAGTCTATTGCTCCGCCGGTAGAGATAGTTATTTCTTATTTCCCGGCTTGGTCTGCGACAGTGCACTTCCGGCAACGCTTTTAGACTTAGGGCTATAGCGTCCATCTCTTAGAATTTGAGATGCCTTAGTTGCAACGGTCTTACTGGTTTGCTTTGTATTTGTGGCCATATAAGCCCTCCTTTCTGTCCGTTATGAAGCGATTGTACTACATTTTGCGTTTTTCGTCAAGCACCAGGTACCAGATATTGAAATGTATTTACCTTAAGCCCACGAAAGAAGGTGAACGACATGGGTAATAAATCAGCAAAATCTAGAGACACCTGCGAGGTCCGCGCCGAGAATGCGGCGAATGACCCCAGGATCGCAGAAAAAGACCACACGCAATGCCGTACGTGCGGTCGGGATGTTAGTGCGAAGTGGAATTTTTGCCCCGAGTGTGGGAAGCTGGTTATTCTTCCTTGAATTTCTTGGGCTGAATGTACCCTTGCTGCATGAAGAATGTTTCCTCTCCACATTGCGGGCAATAGCACATTTCGTCCAACAATTCAGTCTGCTCGCCATTGTTCATAACGCAGAGATCGTTCGTACAGTGGTTTTTAAGGTATGATCTACAATTAAAGCAAAATACGTCACTTTCGAGGCACTCGGGATTTCCACAGCGCGGGCAAACGATATTATCATTTTCTTCCATGCTCGCACCTCCTTTCTCGTCCCGATTTTATCATATTTTTGGGCGGGCTATAAGGGGGGACAGCTGCGGAAGAAACATCAACGCAATAAAGGAGGCACCCACCATGAAGCTACTTGACGTCGAGGGTGTCAAAGCCCTCATCCCAGTTCAAAACACAAAGGCCTACGCCATCATCCGGCAGCTGAATGAAGAGCTGCAAAGCAAGGGGTACATGACCATCCGGGGGCACGTGCCAGAGAGATACCAGATGGAGCGCTTCTGCCTGGAGGAAGATACCCCATGATCCGCTGCTACAACTTCGAAGTCTACACCGAATCCCTCGACGGCATCATCCGCTACCGCAAAGTCCGAGCCACCAGCGCAGAGCATGCAGAGCGGATGGTAAAGGCAGGGCTGCAAAAGGGATGGAAGATAACCGGTACCGTACATCAATTTAAATTGGAGGAAATAGGAAATGGAAAATAAGGAAACCTGCAAGAGGCCGAATGGCTGTAAAAAGCGCCACATACAGGATGTGGCGCAGGAGTTGATTGAAGCAAATAGAAGAAGAGTTGCGGCAGAGACGGAAGTCCACTTTTTGCTTGTGGAGCTGCTCGGCTTTTTAACGATCGTTGTGAATTAGAATATGAGTGAGTTTTACGAGTCCGTTTCTCTGGTTGACCGTACGAATGGTGTCCATCAAGTGGTACAGACGTTCGCAGTCGGCCTCTGACACAGAATTCAGGCAAGTATGGCACTTGGCAGCATAGCGGATTTCCCTCTTGTGATCTGCGTCAAGAATGAAATAGATAAGGCTCCCGCAATGTTGGCAAGATCCCTCGAATTCAAAAGTCATAGAACTTTACTCCTTTCTGCGTTGATAGCTAGGTATGCGCGATCTGAAGCCGTGAATATACTCAGCGATTATATCACATCTTGGAACAATGTGGCAACGTGGCAACAGAAACGCAATATAAATCAAAATAGGAGACGTGAGAGACTATGCCCTTTAACCCTAAAACCCTGGAGGCGGAGATGTTTTCTGCTGTAGACGCCAATCATCGCCGCGCTATTCATAATGCTGCGCTGGTGGATAAGCCCACACCAGTGACCCCCGGTCAACCAGCTGCAGACGCTGTGCCACTGTGGGTGCAGATCACCGGGACAGCAACATTTGCGCTGATTTGCGCAATTTGCATAATTTACTGCCTGCAATGAGGAGGTGATATCAATGCAAATCAAGGAGATGCAAAATGGCCGCCACCTGCGTGCCAAATGGCTTAGCATCCAACGAGGATCGTGTACCAAGAGCTGGCGCGACTTTGATACATTTTGTCAATGGGCCATAGCCCATGGCTGTGGCGATGATCGCCGGCTTAAGCGGGTTGATCCATCCAAACCTTGGGGCCCGCACAACTGCAAGATCATCCAGGTATCCACCACTACCGAGGATGATGGATTTTCGGCGCGGTGGAATGCCACTGTGGCGGATTTCCGCCGGCGGCTGGCGTGGGCGGATGCCAACGATCCCACTGCCATTACCCGGCTGCTGCGCAATGGTGTGGCGGTAGCAAAAAAGGCCGCCCCCGGAACTGGTACTTCCGAGAGCGGCAAAGCAAATAACTGCACCTCCATTATAGCAGTCGGGAGGGTGTGAGTCAATGCCGGAGATTAAAACTCATGCAGAATGGCTTCAGGCCCGGCTGAAGGGTATCGGCGCCAGCGAGGCCAGCACTGTTGTTGGCCAGAATCCCTATATGTCCAACGTAGATCTATGGCGGATCAAAGTTGGGCAACGGCAGGCAGCCGATATCAGCAATAAGGCCTGTGTGGCCTATGGCCATGCTGCTGAGGGGCCCATTCGAAATCTGTTTGCCTTGGACTACTCCGATACATACAGCGTGAGCTATGGCGGAGAGTTCGACATGATCCACAATCCAGAGTGCCCCTGGCTGTTTGCCACCCTGGACGGGCGGCTGGTGGAGCTATCCACCGGCTGCCCCGGCATCCTGGAGATCAAAACCACCGAAATCCTCCGCTCCATGTAGCGGGAGAAATGGCGGGACAAGATCCCAGGTAACTACTACATCCAAATTCTGCACTAACTCCTGGCCACCGGCTGGGATTTTGCCGTACTCCATGCCCAACTCAAGCGGGTGTGGGACGGCGAAATCCGGACGGAGCGGAGACCCTACCGGATCAACCGGGAGGATGTGCAAGATGATCTGGATTATCTGCTGGAGCAGGAGATTGCATTCTGGCGGACAGTCCAAAAGGGCCGGGAGTCGCCTCTGCTGCTCCCGGAAATATAGGAGGGAATAATCATGGAAAAACGGAATCTTGTGCAAGTCCGGTACCGGGGCCGCCGTTCCGGCAAATTCGAGGGCGATGCGTATACCTATGTTGCGGACGTGCCACTGGAGGTGGGCGATATCGTCAATGTGCCCACCAAGTACGGTGAGTCGGAGGCCCAGGTCTGCCGGGTGAATGTGCTGGAAGAGGAGATCCCCGCATGGTGCGGGATGCTCCGGCATATCACCGAGGCTGCTGTGCCTCAGGATATGTTTTCCGAATTTTTTGCTTAGGAGGTGCAACCGGTGGAAATCCAGATTTTTAATCCCACGCAAGCCCAGCCGCTGCCGGAAATCAGCTGGAACTATGCAGAGCTGAAGCAGCAGTTGGAAGCCGGCCTGGCCAACTACAAAGGCCTGGCCTACGGCGATGACCAGATTGGCGGGGCCAAAAAGGATCGCGCCCGGCTGAATAAGCTGGCCGACGCCATCGATAGCAAGAGGAAAGAAATGAAGGCCCTATACCTGCGGCCCTACGAATCCTTCGAGGCCCAGGCGAAAGAGCTGGTGGGCATGGTCAAGGCTGCAGTTAAGGAGATTGATGATCAAGTCAAGGACTATGAAGCCACCAGGAAAGAGGAAAAACGTCAGTCCATCTTAGAGCAGTACCGTGCCATGATTGGCAGCCTGGCGGAGCTGGTACCCTACGAAAGGCTGCACAATCCCAAGTGGCTGAATGTCAGCGTCGGTATGGGTGCCATCTGCCAGGAGCTGGGCAATAAGATCGATCGGATCACCGCCGGTCTGGCAGCTATTGATGGGCTGCAGCTGCCCCCGGAGCTGGCAGGGCCAGTCAAATCCACTTTCCTGCGAGATTTTGATCTGGCGGCGGCACTGGCCGAAAAGGATCGACTGCAGCGGCAGCAAGAGGAACTGGCCAGGTATGAGGCGGCGAAAGCTGCTCAAGTAAGCCAAACGCCTCCTGTGGTGATGCAGAGCGCCCCGGAGCCGGAGGGGCCGCCTGCGGCAGAAGAGATTTTTACCGTGAACTTCCGGATCCGTGTCACCCGCTCACAGCTCCAGAGCCTGAAGCAAGCAATGATCAATCTGGGCATCAAACCCGAGAGAATTTAAGGAGGGCCGTAAGATGGCAGTCAGCAATTCGCTCGCTCCCCAGAGGGGCAGCAAGCAGACCTTCAGCGCGTTCCTGACTTCGGACGCAATCAAACACCGGATCAATGGCATGGTGGGCAGCAAGGATGGGCAGCGATTCATCACTTCCATCATCTCCGCCGTCAGCATCAACCCCGCCCTGGCGGAGTGCGATCACGGCACAATCCTATCTGCTGCCCTGCAGGGAGAGGCCCTGAAGCTCTCTCCGTCCCCGCAACTGGGGCAGTACTACATGGTGCCATACGGCGACAAAAAGCGGGGCTGTAAGGTGGCCCAATTCCAGGTTGGCTATAAAGGATACGTCCAGTTGGCCATTCGGTCCGGCTACTTCAAAAAACTGAACGTCTTGCCAATAAAGGAGGGCGAGCTGGAACGGTTTGACCCCTTGAATGAAGAAATCGAAGTCTCCTGGGTGGCAGACGAGGCCAAGAGGGAAACTCTGCCCACAGCCGGTTATTACGCCATGTTCGAGTACAACAACGGGTTCCGGAAAGCCATGTACTGGAGCCGGGAGAAGATGATGGCCCACGCCGACCGGTATAGCGCCGCATTCAGCGCCAAGAAGTACCGCGACATGCTGGATGGGAAAATTCCACAGAGTGAAATGTGGAAGCTCTCCTCCTTCTGGTATAAGGATTTTGACGCTATGGCTACCAAAACCATGCTGCGGCAGCTGATCAGCAAGTGGGGAATCATGTCTATCGAGATGCAGAAGGCCATCGAGAGCGATATGGGTGTGATCGGCGATGACGGAAGCATTGATTATGTAGATAACGCCGCCTCGGAGGCAGAAGCGCCAATCATCGAAGCAGATCCTGCCACTGGTGAAGTGGTACCCCTCAGTACTCCCACAGACGACCCCACCGCCAACTTTTTCGAGCAGTAAAGGAGGATTCCTATGAATGAACTTCGCAAACACGCAAGCTACCAGGACAAGCTTAAAGAACTATGTGCAGAAAGCAACCTGACCTATAGCCTGCGGCGCGACCGCTACCCTTTTGCGCTGACCATTAAGCCTATTGGCGGCATGGGCGCCCAACTATCCATGCTGGAGAATGACACCGCCAACTACATCAGTCCGGATGCGTCCATTGTTTTCGCGTTCGTGGACGGAGATCTGACCATGAGAACTTCCGAGACTTTCACGATTGGTGATGCATTGCTGTCCAAAATAAAACGGCTTTTCGCCAATCTGTACGCCACATGGACGCAGTTCTGCTTTCGGGATACGATGGAGCGCGGCCTTCAGCCCTCCGCCGCTGCAGATCCTCAGAGGGATAGCGAGGCCACCCCTGAGGCCGCAGACGAGGCCGATTTTGACGAGTTTTTCAAGGAAGATCCGGATGGGCAGGATGGCACTGAGGAGTAACCGCACAGCAGGAGGCGGGCGTAGGCCCGCCTCCACAGGAAGGATGTGAGGGTATGGCATGGGTAGAGGTGCACCAAAGTCTCAGGGAGCACCGGAAATTGTACTCCTGTGCGGATGATTTGGACATAGAGCCGGTACTACTGTTGGGGATGCTGGTATCCCTGTGGCTGTGGGCGCTGGATAATACCCCGGACGGTGGATTAGATAACATCTCCAATCGCACCATTGCCAGAGCAACCAGATGGCCGGAAAAAAAGGCTGACCAACTGATGACGGCACTGATCAATAACGGCTGGATCGACCGCACCGAAGGGGGCGGACTTGCGCTACATGACTGGAGTGAGTACGGCGGAAAACTTACGGAACGCCGCGCCACAGACCGCGCAAGAAAGCAGCGCAAGAATGCGGAAGGGCGAAAGAATTCCGGCGGAATTCCAGCGGAAGAAGATCGGAGTGGAAACGGAAATCCGCCGCTACACTACACAACACTACAGAACACCACAGAACAGAACACTACAGAACACCAGACTCCAGTATCTCCTGACGGAGCTACTGGAGGGGACGCATGTGGGCCTGACGGCCCGGCGGCACCGGCTGTTGACTATAAGGCCATCCAGGCTATGTACAATGCCACCTGCACATCGCTACCGAAGTGTAAAGTCTTGTCAAATGCCCGGAAAGGTGCCATCCGGGCCAGAATGCGGGTGGGGTACACGCCGGATGACTTCCAGACCCTGTTCACGAAGGCCGAAGCCAGTGCCTTTTTGCGGGGGGCGAATAAGCGCAACTGGACAGCAGATTTTGACTGGCTAATTGCCGATGCCAACATGGCCAAAGTCCTGGATGGCAAGTACGATAGCCAGAGCCGCCAGGAGCAGCCCCAGACCAACAACCCGTTTTTGCGGATGTTGCAGGAGGAGGGCGAGCTATGACCACGACTGAGACAGCAAAAATCATGGCCACCCTATGGGCTGCTTACCCGGGATTTTACTCCAAGGCCGGCAATGGGGATCAAGCGGCGGCTGTGGAGCTGTGGCAGAAGTGCTTTGAGGCAGAGCCCTATGAGCTTGTCAGCGCTGCCGTATATGCGCTGATCAAGGTCCGCCCCAACTCCTACCCGCCAGCCATTGGCGAAGTCAACGCGCAAATCCAGCGGCTTATCCGCCCCAACGAGCTGACAGCCATGGAGGCCTGGAATCTGGTAGCCAAAGCCTTGCGCAACAGCGCCTACGGCTCCGAAGAGGAGTTTGCTAAGCTCCCACCCGCCGTGCAGCGAGTAGCCCATAGCCCGTTTCAACTGCGGGAGTGGGCACTGATGGATGCAGACACGGTGCAATCTGTGGTAGCGTCCAACTTCCAGCGGGCTTATACCGCCCGCCAGAAGAGCGACCGGGAATTTGATGCTTTGCCCCCGGCGGTGCGGCAGTACGTGGCGGTGCTGACAGAAGGCAATGGTGTGCTTAAGAGGCTGGAGAGATGAGCATGGCAGAAATCAAGTACGTAATCCCTGGGGATCCCCGGACCAAAAAGAATCACTAGATAATCGCTGGAAGAGGCAAACAGTGTCCGAAATGCAAAAAATTTGAAGAGCAATTTATCCGGCAGGGAAAGGCGCAGGAAAATATGCAGAGACTGCACGATGGTATCTCCGTCCGGCCCCGCCTAAGCCGATAGACTGCCAGGTAAATGTCAAGATCTTGCCTATATGGCCACGAACCGGATTGTGGACGGCCTGAACCTGCAGGCAATGATAGATGATCTGCTAGTGGCTAACGGCATCCTGAAGGAAGATAACAGCCGGATTGTCGTTGGGCATGACGGTAGCCGGGTGCTTGTGGACTGGGACAATCCCCGGACGGAAATTTTCATCACGAAAATGCCAGCGGATGAACAGCTGGCGATGGAAGGATTTGCGAATGAAAAACTTACGCAAAAATGAACTTATGTACAGCCTTTTCGGCAAACGGGCCGGCCGCACCTGCCGGGAGTGCTGCAATCTGGTTAAAATCCAGGCGGGGCAGCGCGTGGTGCGGAAATGCAAAGGTCACGGGCTGTCCGCTTCTAGTCATGGATTGAAAAAATCACGAGGGGTGATATGAGGTGAAGATTGTAAAGCGCGGCGATATCTATTTTTGCCGCTGGAACCTAGCTGCAACCGGCAGCGAGGAGCAAAAGGACCGGCCTGTCGTCATCGCCCAAAATGACACAGGCAACGCCCACGCCCCTACCGCTATTGTGGTGCCAATGACGCACGCTCCGCGTAAGCGCCAGTATCCCACACAATTTGACGTGGCCATGCCGACAGGCAAAATATCCCGCGTGCTTTGCGAGCAGACCACCACTGTGGACAAGTCGCGATTGCTCCGCAAGATGGGCCAACTCACTAAGCTGGAGATGCAGCAGCTGGACCGCTGCCTAAAAGTATCCCTGGGGCTGCAGTAGCAGCCCCTCCCCCAAACCAAGCAAAGGAGGATGACAATGGACAAGACTACCAAACAACGCCTGGCGTCCTACCGGGCCCTCCGCCTCGAGGTGGACAATCAGCTGGACAGGCTGGCCAGATTGCGCAACGAGGAGCAGCTTCCGGCGATGCGGGAATCCTCCGGTGCAAAATCTACCGGAGGAAATGGGGATCGAATGGAAAGGGCCATTCTCCGACGCATGGAGTACGAAGAGAGAGTTGCGCCTCAGATCGAGGCGGCAAAACGGGAAATGGCGGCCATTGAGGCCGCAATAGACCATGTGGAGGATCCGCTGGAACGCGAATGCTTGCGCCTGAGATACATAGACGGGGATGGGTATAGGATGATGCCATGGGGAGATGTGGCCATTATGATCTATGGGGATGACGATGAAAAAAGCCTGCATGCTGTCTTCCGCCTCCATGGGAAGGCATCGCAGCATATATCATTTGCTGGTTGTCCTAGAAAATGTGGCAGTGATTGGCAGTAAATGGCATTGATTGTCAGTATCCTTGTGTGGTATCATGCAACCATCGGAGCAATGGCGGTGGCCACCGCATCGGTCAACACCTGCGAAAAGTTGACCTGCTGCCGTTCGGCGAAGGTGTTGAGCCATGCGGGAATGGTAAGATTTTTCCGAACGGCCTTGCTGCCGTACTTTTCGGCATATGCGTCAATGTCCAGGACTAGCAAATTCACAAATTCACCAGTACCCGCTTGGATAGTGTTCAGGTTGCTGGCGTCTGGAGCCGTATTTCCGCCTTCCAATTCGTCCAGCACCCAGCCGGAAGCAGCATCTTCTGCCATTAAAATGGCGTCTGCCAGGGTTTTGCCTCGGTTACACAGCCAGGCAAATCCGGGACGGTGACGGCGTAACCCTCGTGCTCTTCGTAGGGGCGGAAAGATGGCGGGGTAAACGAGTTTTGTCATAAACCTCCTATCTATGGCGGTTGGAGCGCGGGGATTATTTCAGCCCCGCTTGTTCCAATATGGATTTTGCAGTCCCTTTGTGCTGTGGGATCGTTACCTTTCCCGGCTTGATGGGGTGTTTGAACTGCTTGTGGGAACCCTTGGTATTCTTGTGATACCAGCCGTTGGCGAGGAGCAGCTTTTCAATCTCTTTCGCTGTCATTATGATACCGTCTGCCTCCGGGATGGGCGGGAAGGCACCATCGTAGAGGTACTTGGCGGTGGAGAGCGATTCCTTGTGGACGTGGGCACATCGCCGCAGGACTGGGAAACCATTGACGTGCCCAGATCCGAAATCATAAGTTGATCAAAGCGTTCTTGCTTCGGCAGGGGCGCTTTTTTCATGCAAATTCGCCGCACCCGCCCGGCGAACAGGCGGGACCGCAAAGCGTGTGGAAGCCACGATAAACGCAGCGGAGAAAGGATAAACCATGATTGCAGAAGGCATCAAAACAGCCCTGGGGGCCGATCTGGCTGGTCAGGTAGAAGCAGCCCTGAAGGGCAAAGGCAAGGATGGAAAGGACATGGATCTGGTTGTCGGAAACGATGGATCCTACGTCCCCGCCGACAAATACAACGGCGAGAACAGTGGAAGACCAGCGCCGAAAATGCCCTGAAGAAGGCCGCTGAAGCCCTGAAGGCCATTGGCGGGTCCGGCGATCCCGCAAAGATTGCAGACGACATCGCGGCGGCCAAGGCCACGCTGGATAACCTCCAGGCAAGTCACCAGGCGGAGATTGCCAAAATCCAGAAGAACACCGCCCTCCGCATGGCCCTGGCGGATCAGGCCCACGACCCAACTGACATCATTTCTCTCTTGGATATGGGCAAGGTGGAAGTGGATGCCGCCGGCACGCTGAAATCTGACCTGGAAGGCCTCCTGAGCCCCTCTGGGAAGCTAAGCCTTACCTTTTCAAGCCCGAGGAAACTGCCAGACCGGATATCAAGGGCGCAACGCCCGCCGATGCAACCAAGCGGCAGGACCCGACGCCGAAGGTTGACGCTCCTGTCGTATTTTAATCAGCAATGCAGAAAGGATGATTTTCAATGGCAAGAACAAAAGCAATTAGCCTGATCCAGTCCAGGTCTACCAAGGTGGAACTGTCCGACGAAGGCGCTGACCCCCGACCTGATCTTCCACTTGTCCGAAACCGTGACTGCGTAAAGGCGGGATGGACATGATTGATCAGGCACTATCTACGTTATCCGGCCTGACGGATTTGGACCGTACCGCCATTCTGCAAATCCTGATGGGCCAGGATGATCGCACGTTAAAAATCAAAGCACTCCTGGGCATCACAGGAGACAGCAAGGACCATATCATCCAGTTTGTTGTGGAGACAGTGGAAGATATGGTCCTGTCGTATATCAATCAGGATGCCCTGCCGACCAAGCTGGAACGGGTTTTGATTGTCATGTGTGTCAGCTATTACAAATCGGCCGGCCTAGGCAACGCGCAGGCCGCCACTGGGCCAGTATTTTCTGTAAGGCGGGGGGATGTGCAGACAAGCTTTGCCACCCCTTCCTGCGCCTCCGGGTCAGCGCAGACATTTAACCTGGGCAGCCAGGCGGAAGACTTTTTTGGGTGGCGGACCACGTTGAACAGTTACCGAAAGCTGAGGTGGTAGCGGTATGTTTGAGAATCCTAGCGCAGAGCGCATGGCAATTGAAATGACCTACGAGGACACCGCTACAATCTACCGGACAGTCCCCCAGACCGGCGTAGACGGCCTCACGCAGGCAGTCCTTGCTGAGGTATACCAAGGCATAGTCTGCGGGCTATCCCGCACCGGCGGGGAAAGCAGCGGCCAGACCAAGGCGCAGAACAACGTGGATTATGATGCCGTGATCTTTGCTGCCCCGGAGCTGCAGGTGCTGCCTGGGGACAGAGTATCCCTGCAACGATTTGGCCGGGATAATCCGGATAGTCGTCACATCCTGCATTTCGCGGTGGTTGGCTGCCCGGCGGTATATGCCACACACCAGGAAGTCCGGGTAAAGGATGGTGATCTGGCGTGACACTGGCCAATTTCCTTTCGGCCATCGCCCGGAAGCTTACGGGGATTTGGCCGGACCGACTGGTATACACCGGCGAAATTCCACAGAATGCTGATGAGCAATTCTTCGTTGGCATCATAGAATCCGGCCAAGGCAAGCACCTGGACCGGAGGAGGACACGGACGATACAGTTCGAGGTCCTTTATTTTTTACAATCCAAGGACACCATGGCCTTCCAATCTTGGGCCGAAGCGATGTACGACAATTTTGATACCTTGACGGTGCGGGAAGATGACGAAAAGACACGGGTAGTCCACCTGACGGGGCAAAAAGCCCAGCCAGATGACAACGCCTGCGTCTATCAATTCCTATTTGACGTCGGCTTCCACGCTGTTCTGGCGCCCGAAGAGGGGCCGACCATGGAAAATTTGGAGCAAAGTGAGGTTTACACATGAGTTACGAAAAGCAAGCGAGTGAGAGCGCTGCGCCGACCTTCACAAAAGAGCAGCTGATGGGCAGTAAAACACTGGGGCTCCCCCAGGACGTTGTGGCGGCTGTATTGGAGAACGGTGCATCATACACAAAGGATCAGGCTGGCGGCCTGGTCCGGGAATTTTTGAACAGGAGGGTATAAGCTATGCCTACTGGTGGTGGAACCTTTACCACACAAAACAAAATCCTCCCCGGCGCATACATCAACTTCGTTGCGCTGGGAAGCGTGCCCAAGGTGGGGGCGCGGGGCGTCGCGGCGTTGCCCCTGGAGCTGGACTGGGGCCCCGAGAACCGGGTGTTTGCCCTGGAAGCCGCAGAATTTAACCAAGTGGCCATGAAAGTCCTGGGGCATGATCCCATGGCCACAGAGCTGCTTTTGATCAGAGAGGCCATGAAGCGAGCAAAGACGCTGCTGGTCTACCGGGTCAACTCTGGCGGGCAGAAAGCAACCGCATCTGTGGGCGGTATGACTGTCACGGCGACCTGGGGTGGGACCCGGGGCAATGCCCTAAGCGTTGCCATCCTGGCCAATGCAGACGATACCGCCAATGTGGACGTTGTGACGTACCTGGATGGCGCAGCCGTGGACACGCAGACGGTTGCCAAATCTGCCGGAACTGCAGGGCTGAAGGCAAACGACTATGTTTCCTTCGGGACGGCTGCTGCCCTGTCCGTGGCGGTTGAAGCAGCGCTGACCGGTGGCACAAATGGAACGGTCAATGGCGCTGCCCACGTGGCGGCGCTGGAAGCCTTCGAAGTGGAGATCTTCCAGGCGATTGGCTATCCCGGAACAGATGATACTGTCAAGGCCCTGTATGCGGCCTACGTGAAGCGGCTGCGGGATGATGAAGGAAAAAAGGTTTCCGGAGTCCTGTACCAGCAAAATGGGGACTACATGGGCCTGATCAACGTGAAGAACGGCGTGGTGCTGGCTGACGGGACTACCGTCACCGGAGACAAGGCTGTGGCCTGGGTAACCGGCGCAACGGCCGGCGCAGAAATCAACGAGAGCTTGACCAATACCGCCTATGACGGTGCTGTGGATGTGGATATCAAATACACCCGGTCCCAGCTTGAGGCTGCAGTGCAAGCCGGAGAGTTTGTCTTTTATGGCGATTACGGCACGGCGCGGGTCTTGATGGACGCCAACAGTCTGACCACCTTCGGGCCTGGTGTATCCGAAGACTGGGCGTCTAACCGGGTGGTCAGGGTGATGGACGGCTGGGCCAACGATGTAGCCAGGATCTTCGGCGCGTCCTACATTGGCCTGATGACCAACAGCGATACCGGCCGACAGTTGTTCAAGGCTGACTTGGTGTCTCTGGGTATGCAGTACCAGATACTGGACGCAATCAGCAATTTCAAATCCGAAGACATCACCGTGCAGCAGGGAGCCGGAAAGCGAGATGTGTCCGTGGCCTGCGCCTTGCAGCCCAACGACAGCATGGAAAAGCTGTATATGACCGTGACGGTCAACTAAGGGAAGGAGTGAACCGAGATGAAGACTTTGAACGCGCCGGATACCATTTCTGGCCGGGAGGGGCGAGCTTACGCCAAAATCAATGGCAACAACGAAGAACTGTTCTTCGCCAAATCCGTCGAGGCCTCGGTGGAGAAATCCAAGTCGGAAGTCAAGGCCATCGGAAAGCGTATGACCGGCCACAAGACCACCGGGGCAAACGGGACTGGATCTATGACCCTGTACTACCTGACACCGCTATTCCGGCAGATGCTGAAGGAGTGGAAGGACACCGGTGCGGACGTCTACTTTGACCTGGTGGTCGAAAACGATGATCCCGCTTCTGCCGCCGGGAAGCAGTCGGTCCTCCTGATGGGCTGCAACCTGGATTCCGTTGTCCTGGCCAAGCTGGACGGCGACAGCGACGACCCCTTGGACGAGGACGCCGATTTCACCTTTGAGGATTTTGACATCCTGGAAGCATTCAACAAAATCTAACAATGGAGGAACTTTGACATGGGTAAACTGCAAGATTTTCTGATGGAATCCGACATTCGCACCGAGAAGACCGAGGTCCAGATTGCGCCTTTCCCGTTCCCGTTTGTGATCCAGTCGATCACCGAGGGAGAGAACAAGGCTATCCGGCGGAGCTGCCAGAAAGCCAATTTTGACAAGCGGACCCGCCAGAAGCAGACGGAGACCGACACCGACCTGTATAACAGCCGCCTGGTGGCCGCCTGCTGCGTGGAACCTAACTTCAAGGATGCCGCCCTGCAGGAGAAATACGGAGTTCGTGGCGCGGAAGACCTGATCAACCGCGTCCTGAACCCCGGCCAGTACACGGACCTGCTCCTGGCCATCCAGGAGATCAACGGCTTTTCTGACGACATCAACGATCTGAGGGAAGAGGCAAAAAACTAATCACGGGGGGCGGAGATGATGCGCAGGCCGACGGGGAGTCGGTCTACGCACATTACGCCCTCCAGCGGTTGAAGATTTTACCGGGCGTGCTTTTGGCCCTCCCCAAGCGGGAGAGGGCCTTTGTATATGCCTCCATCGACCTTCAAATAGAGAAGGAGAAAGAGGAAGCGAAAAAGGCAAAGCGGCCAAGGGGCAAGAAGGGCAGGTGACAGTATGGCGGACGTATCTACACAATTTGCAATCCAGGACCGGATGACATCCAAGATCAACGCCATGATCAACGCTTCGGAACGACTGAATCGAACCTTGGACGAAACCGATGCTTTGACCGAATCGGTGGGAGATGGCCGAAATTATGACGAAATTGTTGACGCCGCCAATCGTGTAGCCGACGCCCTTGACTGCATGAATCAGCGACAGGAAGATGCTGCCAATAAGGTGAGGAAGACAAAGTCTGAGTTTCAGACACTAGCCGATACAATTCAAGACCTTGCGGTTGTGCGTTATGCCAAAAAGTACGGAGACCAGATTTTAGACCTGTCCGATAGTCTAGTGGCTACCCGTGCGCGCCTAGATTTGATAAACGACGGCTTGCAGACAACGGAAGAGCTACAGGATATGATCATGAAGTCTGCCAACCGCTCCCGAGCCTCCTACTTGTCCACTGCTGACGCTGTTGCAAAAATGGGCATTATGGCCAAGGATGCCTTTTCCAGCAATGAGGAGCTGATAGACTTCGCCGAGCTTATCAACAAGCAATTTACCATATCTGGAGCAGAGGCAAGCCAGATTGATGCGGCTATGCTGCAGTTGACGCAGGCCATGGGTTCGGGAGTCCTCCGGGGCGAGGAGCTGAACAGCATCTTCGAGCAGGCGCCAACGATCGTCCAAACAATTGCAGACTATTTAAACGTGTCCATTGGCAAAATTCGTGAGATGGCATCTGAAGGAAAGATTACATCGACTGTTGTTAAAAATGCTATGCTGGCATCGGCAGACGAAATCAATGCAAAGTTCGAGAGTATGCCGATGGCGTTTGCACAAGTTTGGGAACTGGCAAAAAATATAGCGTTGGAGACGTTTGCGCCAATCATAACTACAATTGGGGAGGCGGCCCAATGGATTTACGACAACTGGTCCAACATAGAACCGGTGTTCTGGGGATTGGCGGCCGCAGTGCTGTTTTACGCAGTTGCTACATGGATTGCAGACGGAGCGGCTAAGGCGCTTTTCACAACATTGATGCATGATCCAATATTTTGGATTGCCCTGGCCATTGGGGCTTTAATAGCCATTATCTATAAGTGGATCCAGTCTGTCGGTGGACTGAAAGTCGCGTGGCTGATCGCCTGCAACGCGATCCTGACGGCCTGGTCCTGGGTGAAGATCGGCTTTATGACCGGCGTCTACTGGGTGATGAACCTATTCAACCGGTTGCAGCTTACCTTCGCAACGGTCAGCACGAACATTCAGAACTTCCTGGGTGACATGAAGGCCGGCGTACTGATGATCCTGCAAAACATGGTCAACGGTGCGATTGACATTATAAACGACTTTATCAACACCCTGAACCAAATCCCCGGCGTCAACATCGGCCTGATCGACCAGGTGACTTTCGGGACTACGGCCCAGCTTGAAAACGAAGCTGCCAAACAGGCAAGAGCGGCCGACCTGGCCGCCTACCAGGACCAGATCAACCAGCAGATCGCAGACCGCGACGCCGCCCTGGATTCTATGAAGGCCCAGGCGCGCGCAGAAACGGCCCAGAGAGAAGCGGAAATTGCTACCGCGAAAGCGGAGGCAGCTGCGGCAGGAGCCGAGAGCGAAAAGGATTGGCAATCTTACTTGGGAGGCGAAGGCTTTGGCGGGGATGTTGATAACGTGGGCCATGTGGGGTCCGTTGGAGAAATCGAAGAGGACGTCAACATCGCCGAAGAGGACCTGAAGTTCTTGCGAGACGTGGCCGAAATGCGCTATGTCCAGAACTTTGTGACCCTGACGCCTACGGTGGCCATTGACGCCCAGGTGAGTGAGCGGGTGGACTACGAAGAACTTGCCCGGCGGATGGAGCGGGAGCTGGAGGACGAGTTCGTAGCAGCTGCGGAAGGGGTGTATGCATGATGAGCTATGCGATGACTTTGATTGCGGCAGGAAAGGAAATTATCATCCCGGTCCTGCCGTCAAAGTTGAAAGTGGCGTCCTCAGGGGACAACGAAACCGATACCGTCCTGGGTCTGGGGGAGATCCTGATCCTGCGGCAGAAGAGGCTGCGGACCGTATCCTGGGACAGCTTTTTCCCGGCTCACAGCGCCCCATATGCCCCTAGGACCATAACGCCCCCGCTGGAGCTTGTCCGGGCTATCCAGGCGGCACGGGATGCGCTGCAGCCGGTGCGACTACTGATTACCGGCACAGACCTGGACATCAACGTCCGGATGGGCATCGAATCTTTTGACTACGAAGAGCGGTCCGGGGAGCTGGGAGATCTGTACTACTCCGTCAAACTGTCTGAGTGGAAGGACTATTCCCCCCGCCGGATTGTGCTGCAGGAGAAGAAGCCGGTTGCGAAAGAGCAAAGCCGCACAGGGCAGCCGGGGGGAGCACCCAAAACGTATACCGTAGTCAGTGGAGACTGCCTGTGGAACATCGCAAAACGATTTTATGGGAAGGGCGGAGACTGGCCCAAAATCTACGACGCAAACAAGGCAATCATCGGGGGCAATCCCAATCTGATCTACCCAGGGCAGGTGTTTACGATTCCATGAGTATATCAATTTTATACCAAAATAACCGCACCGGCGATGCATTTGATATCACGTCCCTGTGCACCGGCGCCAAATGGGCCACGAAGAGGATAGGAACACCGGCCTCTCTGGAGCTTACCACCTTTGCCAACAGCGATGTTGCGTGGACCCATGGCGGAATCCTGGCCCTGAAGGATGACAAAAACGGCCTGTTTTACGGCTATGTGGTCAAGGTCAGTCAAAACGAAAAGGACCAGGTCACCGTGACCGCCTACGATCAAACCTGGTACCTGAAGAAGAACAAGGAGACCTATGTATTTGCCAACAAGCGGGCGGATGAGATCTTAACGCAGATTGCAGCAGATTTTGACCTGGTCTGCGGCGCTATGGAAAATACCGGTTACGTCATCCCGTCTATGGTGGAAGACGGACAGACCTTGTTTGACATTGCTCTGACGGCCCTGGACCATACCCTGGTCCATACCGGCAAGATGTATGTCCTGTGGGATGACTTTGGGTCCCTGCGGATTACCGACGTGGCAAAATCCAAGCTGGACCTGTTCGTCGGTGACCGGAGCATAGCCACCGGCTACACCTACGAATCCGAGATTGATTCCGAGACCTATAACAAGATCAAGCTGGTTCGGGACAATAAAACGACCGGGAAGCGGGATGTTTACATCTTCCAGGATTCCAACAACATGACCTTCTGGGGCGTGCTGCAGGACTATGAGACTGTGCAGGAGGGCATGAATGAGGCACAGATCAAGGAGCGTGGCGGCCAAATGCTGGAGCTGTACAACCGCCCCAAGAGGTCTTTCGAGGTTAAGGCTCTGCTGGATTTATCCGTCCGGGCTGGCCGTGCGTTATATATTGGCATTGAGAGAGCCGGCGTGAACGCCTGCTACATTGTGGAGGAGCACAGCGCCGATCTGCTCAAAGAAACCATGACACTGAAGCTGAAGGTGGTGTGATATGTCCATTTTAGACACGATGAAGAAGATTGCGGAGCAGTCGCAAAACGCGACAGTTCCGGCAGCCTTTTTGTTTGGCCAGGTAACGGCCGCTTCCCCTCTTGTCGTCCGGGTGGACAACAGATTTGATCTGTCCGCCAGCGCCCTTGTGACGCTTAAGGAAAAGGACGGAGATCCGCTGGCCGTCGGCGACAAGCTGGCGTTGCTGCGGAATCATGGCGGCCAGTCGTTTTTGATTTTGGGAAGGGTGTGATATTTATGGCGTTGATTCCTGGGCAGAGCGCCGGGACGCTTAGCCTTACCGTGGATATCACACCTGCCGCCAGCCAGACAACCAGGACCTATAAAATGGACCTGGAGACGGGCCGTGTCACTGGCTACGTGGATGGGACAGAGGCAATGCGCCAAGCGATCCTGAAAATCCTGTTGACAGAACGGTTTGCCTATCTGATCTACTCCTGGGATTATGGGATAGAGCTGAACGGAACCTTCGGTCGGAGCGCACAGACGCTGGCCAGCGAAGCAAGGCGCATTGTGCAGGAGGCATTGCTGGCAGACAGCCGGATTACTGGAATCACGGATTTCAGTGTCAGTCGGCCAGACAAGCGTACCATATCCATCCAATTCACAGCAGAAACAATTTTCGGGGAAATCCCGGTAGAAAGGACGGTGACGAGAAATGTATGAGGAAATGAGCTTCGAGGCCATCATGGAACGCTGCTTGGGTCGTGTGGCAACCTCTGTGGACAAGCGGGAAGGATCCATCATCTACGACGCTATTGCGCCGGCGGCTGCCGAGCTGGCCATCATGTACATCGAGCTGGCCTACTTGATGGACCGGGCATTCCCGGACACGGCCACCGGTGAAGACCTGACAAAGAAGTGTCGGGAACGGGGTGTACTGCGAGCAGCCGCAACCTACGCTGTCCGGAAGGGATATTTCGAAACGGCAAATGGGACGGGCTGCAATGTGGCGCTGGGGACCAGGTTTTCCGGCGGGGATATCAACTTTGCCGTCACCGCCGAAATTGCGCCTGGGCAATATCAGCTGACCGCAGAGACTGCCGGGGCGGTTGGAAACGAGTACATCGGAACCTTGTATCCGATTGACTACGTGCCTGATTTGGCGGCTGCCCGGCTGGAAGATATCCTGATCCCCGGAGAAAATGAAGAAAGCGATGATGCCCTCCGGGCCCGCTATTTTGAATCCCTGGAATTCCAGGCTTTTGGCGGGAATATCGCCGACTACAAAAATAAGGTGGAGCTGCTTCCGGGCGTAGGAGCTGCAAAGGTAATTCCTGCCTGGAACGGCGGCGGGACCGTGAAAGTACTTATCATCAGCAGCGAATGGGGCGCACCTTCGGCGGATCTGGTCCAACGTGTCCAGGAGGCGATTGATCCCGCTGGAACGCAAGGGTCCGGTTTGGGGCTTGCCCCCATTGGCCACACCGTCACGGTAGAGGGTGTGGCCAGCAGCACGATCAACGTTTCCTTCAGCCTGGCCTTTGGCTCTGGCGGCACATGGTCTGGGGTTCAGGCAGCGGTGAAAACGGCAGTTCAAAGTTATTTTGCCGAATTGTCCCGCGCCTGGGCCGATACCGACACGCTGGTTATCCGCGTCAGTCAGATTGAAACTAGGATCCTGGGCGTCCCCGGGGTGATTGACATCACAAACACCAAAATCAACGGAAGCGCTACGAATTTATCCCTGGAATCCAACAAAATCCCTGTCCTGGGGGTGATCACGAATGGAACTTAGGGAATACTGGCCGCGATATCTGCAAGGACTTTTGGAGTTCGGCCAGATAGCGGATGCAGAGCAGCCCGAATTTGACCGGGCGCTACAGGCTGTGCAAGCTGCACCAGACGACTTTTTCTTCGAAACCTTATCCGAATATGGGTGCAGACGGTGGGAGACTATTTTAGGGATTTCTGCGGCCGAGAGCAACCCCATAGAGGAACGCCGGGTGCGAATCTGTGCCGCGTGGGACACGGAACTGCCGTATACCTACCGCTGGTTGGCAAAGTGGCTTGCATCCATCTGTGGAAATGACAATCCCTTGCCGACTATCAGCGGGTATACACTCAGGCTGAGCTTGCCTGTGTCGGTTGATTACCCGTGGATTTTGGACGATCTGCGGCGGCGCATCCCGGCCAACCTGGTGATTGCGCCCACAATCCTGCTTACCCAAGCAGCATCTAAGCTGTTTGTCGGGTCCGCCGTCCGGCTATCCGTCAAGCAGTCCATGACTGTATTTGCAGATGGAGGCGACGGGATGACAGCCTTTACGGACGAATCCGGCGCAATACTTACGGATGAGCGCGGCAAAATCTTGTATGTGGAGGAAACACTATGACGCCAAATTTGACAAGCAAAGGGCATGTACTACTGCTGCGGGCGCTGGATGGGGAGGCCTTAAAATTTACCCGGATCCAGCTGGGCAACGGCGCGGCCCAAAACGCCAAAAGCGCCACGGCCCTATCCAATCCGCTGGTCACATTGCCGCTGACGAAGATGGTGACCGGGAGCCAGTACATCACGCTGACCAGCTCTTTTTCCAATAATGAGATTACGGCTGGCTTCCGGATCACGGAGGCCGGCATCTGGGCAGAGGATCCGGACAACGCCGGGAGCGAAATCCTATATGCCCTTGGCAACGAGCCGGAGGGTACGGCGGACTATGTGCCGAGCAAGGATAATCGCATATTGGAGTTGGAGTACAGCGTCATGATCTTCGTGGGCGAGGCCCAGAATGTGACCGCCGAAATCAGCGAATCCCTAGCCTATGCCAGTGCCGCCGAGCTGAAAGCTCACATCGACAACAAACAAAATCCCCATGGGGTAACCGCCGAACAAGTTGGGCTGGGCAATGTGCCCAACGTAGGGACCGATGATCAAACTCCCACCTACGCCATCCCCGGCAGCCTGGCGGCGTTGGTTTCCGGGGAGAAACTGGGAACGGCCATGGGTAAGATAGCACGGGCAGTGCTGAATCTGATTGACCACCTAAAGGACAGTACGGCCCATATTACCGCATCGGAGCGCAGCAAATGGAACAACAAGGCAGCCGGATCCCATACCCACGGCGCTGCAGACATCAACAGCGGCATCCTGGGTGTGACGCGCGGTGGCACGGGAAAAAGCGGCTGGACGGTTAACCGGCTGATGTACCCAACATCGGAGACCAACATTGGCCAAATGGCAGCTCCATCCCAGGACGAGATGTACCTGTGCCAGAACCAAACTGGGGCACCCTTTTGGAAGAAAATTGTGCACCCAACCATCCCGCCAACATCCGAGGCAGGAACTTACGTTGGCGGCGGAAAAACCGGCAGTAACGCCAAAAACACCATCACATTCCAGGGCGGGGCACCCAAAATGATCTATATCAAGCAGCGGGGCACGGGCGCCTGGGGGCTGTTACTCTTTACTGGCTCCGGTGGGGATGGTTTTTCGGTGGTTAACGGCGTCACTTGCAATTTGACAGCGACTGCGTCCGGTAATACCGCGTCTTGGTATTACAACTCGACCGAATCCCACCCGGCCAATCAGCTGGACATCAATATGCAGACTTACTACTATGTGGGGGTGTTTTAGCCATGGACTATCAGAGGATTACGGATGTCCCTGCCGTTTCAAACTTGTCTGGCAATGACAGCATCTACATCCGGCAAGGGGATACATTCCGGCGTGTGTCGATCCCTGATTTTTTGCAGGCGTTGGGCATCCAGGACGGCAATGATGGCGTATCCCCAACTGTGACAATTACGACAATCCCTGGCGGCCACCGGCTGACCATCACGGACGCCGATGGGCCCAAAAGCTTTGACGTGATGGATGGCGGCACCAGCGACTTTATCACTTTTGGGGGTAGCTGCAGCACAGCCGCCAACGTGCAGGCAAAGGTAGTGCAAAGCGGCACAACAGGCATTGGGCCTGGCGCTACCCTATACGCCAATTTTGCATATGCCAACACTGCTGCAAATCCTACCCTATCAGCCGGGGGTATCACTGCATCCGTTGTGGGACCGAATTTGCAGCCCATTGAGGCGGCGGTGCTGACTGCCGGGCTGCACCAGTTGCACCTGTTGGCTTACCTCGATGCAACTGGCAGCGCCACGACAGTGTGGGTGTTGCTGGATAAGGCTGGACGGGATGGCCAGGACGGAGCACCGGGGGCAGATGGGCTAGGACTGCCGGCCCCAGGCGAGGATGATAATGGCAAAGTGCCTGTGGTTAGGGGTGGGGAATACACCCTGGAAACACCAGCATCGCCAGTTAGCGGGGTAATCGCAGATGGCTACTGTGGCACGGCTGCAAATGCGGAAATCAAGGTCGAACAAGGCTATATCAATCAGGAAATCGTCAATGGGACCGTTGTGATCATCTGCTTTGCGAACGCCAATACGCATGTGGCACCGAAACTAAAGGTTAACGGCGTCCAGGGGCCGATCATTGGATCCGATGCAACTACAGGCAGTGCCGGCCCGCTGACCAAAGGCCTGCATATATTTGTGTGGCTTGCACGATACAGCGGTTGGTGGATGCTGGACGGAGCATCTACTGCTTTAATGGCCGCAGTGGAGGAGGGGCTGGCATAATGGGTGTGCGAAAAGATGGCCTAACGCAATACATCCAGCAGCTGGAGGCGCTGAAAGCCGGTATACCGGCAATTATGAGCAAAATTGCTGCTGGCGAAGGCGACTACGCAGTAAAGCAGGCCAGATTGATCTGCAAGAATGATCACGTTGTCAGCACCGGCGCATACCGCCGGAACTGGCAGAGCGACAAGGCTGCAAAGCGCAGCGGGCACCGCTACATCGTCCGATTTTACAATCCGCTGGACTATGCCAGCCACCTGGAGTATGGATTCCGGAGCCACTTTGTGCCGGGCCACTGGGAGGGCAAAACTTTTGTCTACAGCCGCAACGATCCCAAAGGTGGCATGTACGTTGGCCCGAAGGGCGGATATGTGCGGGGCAAATTTGTAATGCGACGGGCTATAAAACGCACAAAAGATACCCAGAAAGTACGGATTGAGCGGAAAATCATGCAGGAAATCAAGAAAAGGCTGGAAGGGAGGTAAGCAGATGCCGAATATTGCAATCAATATCCAAGGTCAAGCCCTGACCGCCATGCCGGACAAGCCATTGGTATCCCGATCTGTGGGTGAGGTAACTTGTACTGTGACGCTTGATGATAGCTGGGCAGGCTACACCGTCACACTGGTATTTGCTGCCGACAAGGTACAAAAGTCTGCCTTGGTGCCCAGTAACGGCGTGCTTACAGTGCCCTGGGAAGTGCTGGACCGCCCAGGATGCCTGCGGATATCTGCAGTAGGCCATGCGCCAGGCAAGCGCCGGCCTACCGCCATCATGCAACAGCCGCTGGTGATTGCGGCAAACGGGCGAATCGAGGGTACCCCACCCCAGGAGTATACCCCTGCCCTGTGGGAGCAGATGATGGCCCGGCTGGAGGAGACCTCGGGCACCGCTGGAAAGAGCCTCCGGCTAATCTATCGCGGCAAGCTCCTGAGGCCGGTGTCTGCAATTAGCATATCGCATGGTGCCGACGGTAATCCAATTGCGCTCAGGGAGCTGTATACCCAGGCCTATATCCCCGGCAATCCAGATCTTTCACCAACCAGGCTTACATCGATCGGCGTAGTCGTTGCGCTGATAATGCCAGATGGGTCAACGTTAGTACGTAATGGCTGTAGCTTTGGACGGGCGCATCCGGATGGGTTTGTATTTTCAAGAGAGAAAATGAATTTTCTCACTGGTGAGTGCACATCATCCTCTGTGCATGTCAGCGATGCACTTATGTCATTGCCATATAGCATGAATACCTCCCATTATTATGGGCAGGTGGAGCTGGATGCCCTGAAAGATATTGATGCATTTGCGTATACGTGTGTCGATAGCGGCGGGCAGATAAGCAGAATAACCATATCTGCAGGCTTCAGGAATGAATCTGTAGAAGGAACGGAGATTTTGATAAGGGGTAAATAATTATGAAGATTTTTGACAACGGTGAATACCGGAAAGCTACTCCAGATAAAATCGCCGAATTGGAGGCGATAGCAGCCGCCGTACCCCCGCCGGAGCCCACCGACGCCGAAAAAATAGCCGCCCTGCTGGCGGCCCTTGAAGGAGGACTGCAAAATGCCTGATATCTACAAAGCCCTTGAGGCTATCGCCCGGCGCGCGGCCAAAGATGCCCGCATAGCAGCCCCCACCGCCTCGGCAGATGATGTGATTGCCGATATGGCGTTACTGCTGCCCTGGGAGCCTGACAATTACACGGTGGGCGATGTACGTGTGCACGGCGGCCAGCCTTGGCGCTGCTGCCAGGCGCACGATGGGACCGACCAGGGGGATACCTGGGCACCGGGTGTGGCCCACAGTTTGTGGGCCCCGTATCACGCCACGTCGGCCAAGTGGGCACTGCCTTATGTTGCGCCCACCGGTGCGCACGATGCCTATCAGGCGGACGAGTATATGCGTTGGACGAACGGCGGCTTGTACCTCTGCAAACAGGACAATACTGTCTGGTCTCCGGCGGAGCTGCCGGAGGCGTGGGAGCTGGCGGAGGCTGCCATATGAGCCCCGTCATGTATCCGGCTCTGCTGGCTGCCGGGGGCGGCAAATAACACACATTTTGGCAAGAAACATACCATAAGAGGACTACAACATGGATGTAAAAACCTTGACCTGTACCGTGATTGGTACCGTTGGCGGCGCTATCGCATCTATCTTCGGCGGCTGGGACGCCGCCATGACTACCCTGATTATCTTCATGTGCATCGACTACCTTTCTGGCCTGATTGTGGCAGGCGTATTCCACACCAGCCGAAAGACGGATTCTGGGACGATGGAAAGCCGCGCCGGATGGAAGGGCCTATGCCGCAAGGGCATGATCTTGCTGATTGTGCTGATTGCCTACCGGCTGGATCTTGCGATCGGTACCAGCTACATCCGGGATGCGGTGATCATCGGCTTTATTGCCAACGAGTTGATCAGCATCGTAGAAAATGCCGGCCTTATGGGCGTGCCTATGCCTGGCGTGATTACCAAAGCCATTGACGTACTGACTAAGAAGGCGGAAAAGGAGGAATAAGCTATGGCTACAAAATTTTTGCTGGCCCTGGATGCAGGCCATGGGCTGCCCACGGAGGGCCGCCGTATGCCTGCAAATCTGGATCCCAGCCAGCACCAGGAGTGGTGGCTCAATGACCGGGTGTGCCGGTACATCGCTGAGGCGGCGAAACAGTATCAGGATTTTGAGACTCTGCGGGTGGATGATATCACTGGCGCGGATGATGTGGGCATGTCGGTGCGCTGCCAACGAGCAAATGCTACCGGTGCTGATCTCTACTACAGCGCCCATCACAATGCCGGTATCAATGGTGGCCGCGGCGGCGGTGTGGTGGCCTTTTCGTTGGGCGAGGGTACCGCTGCCGCCGGTTGGCGGGATGCCTTATATGCTGCCATTGTGGCCGCCGGAGGCCTGGCTGGCAACCGTGCCAGCCCCAAAACTACGGCGGATTTTTACGTGCTCCGCAATACGGCCATGCCTGCCGTGCTGATCGAGCACGGATTTATGGATGCACCTGACGACGTGCCGACCATCCTGCGGGAGGATTACGCAAAGGCTGTGGGCTACGCTGTGGCGGCCTGCATCGCCGCCCGGGCGGGCCTGGCCAAAAAGGCGCAGCCTGCAGCGCCCACCGCATCCGCCGTGACGGCAGAGCAGGTACAGCAAATCGCAAAGGATGAGGCTGACGCAGCGGTAAGCGGCCTGATGAGCGGCACTGGGAGCGGCGACAAGCATAATGCCTATGCGGATGCCGCGACAACCTGGGCAAAGGAGACGGGCCTGATCCAGGGCATCGGCAATGGTGACTATGCGTGGACTAAGCCGATGACCCGGCAGGAGATGGTGACGCTCCTATACCGGTACCACCAATGGGCAAATAAGTAATTTGGGCATAAAATTATCCCCCTCCCACAGTTTCGGCTGCCGGGAGGGGGCTTTTTTCTATTTGCCGTGAGATCCGACTGTCAATGTTTTCTGTATGTGATAGGCCATAATCTCAATAAATTCCGATGCAGTAGGCGGTCCACTCATTGGATACCCTGCCATTTTGATCAGCCCATCCCGATTCACCTTCCAAGCCTTCTCAACTACCGTACGGATATTCCGTTCTACGGCGTTCCATGTACAGTTGCACAGCTTTGCCGCTGGTATGTAGACGCCCTTTTTCACACGAAGTAACCGGTCTTCGTCTTCCAGTGCCAACTGGATAGCAACAACAGTTCGTTTCTGTGAGATGTAATTTTTGCCGATGCCGAATTCCCGCAGCGTGTCTTGGATGACTTTCGTATGTTCCATGATTTAATCTCCCTTCTGTTGTTATAGGGAGATTTTACGACAGAAATCACCAATAATCAGGGTTGTCGACAAAAAACAGCAAAATAAAAATGATAGCAAGCCCCCAAGAGGGGGCTGCTACCAATAACCTTTCTTCGTGGCCATTTGACAGGGGTGGCCGCTTTTATTTTAGCACAGTTGCAAGATGGCGGCAGGTGGTAAAGGCTGGAAACTTGCGACTTCCTTGCGTAGCAAAATCGTAGCTATCTATCTCGCACTTGACAAAACAAACCGAAATTGGCACAACATATGGTGCTTATCGCGGTGTGAAAAGCACAGCATGTAAATACGCGAAAACTGCGGCCAGCGAGTGGGAATAAGTAATTTTCATTTATTTGCATCTGCACGGAAAGCGGCTCCGTTGACTTTTGAGAAGTCGGCGGAGCCACTTTTGCGTTTTTTTCAATTCTTCGGCGGCTATTTACGCATGAATCAAATACTGGCGGCGGGGATCTCAATCTCCGCCGCCAATTTTTTCTATGTCAGTCAGTGCTTTTCATAACATCCTGCCAATTGGGGTTGAGGGATGTCAGTGCTTGGTCTCTCCACCCAGGGCCTGCACCAGGTTCAGGGCCAGGGGGATGGTGCCCACGGCGTAGCCTGCGTGGCCGTAGTAGGCGGTCTGGCCATCGGTGAGGACAGTCAGGGGCCAGAGGCCTGGTTCTACGTACAGGGCCCGGGCCATGGCGTCCAGGGGGGCGCTGGCAAAGTCTGTTTCCAGCACCGTGGCCTCGGGAAGGGCAGCCAGCACTTTTCCCAGGGTGGGATCCTGCCGGGCGGCGGCCTGAGGCAGGAGCAGGAGGAGCTTCAGGCCCCGGCCCATGGCCTCCTGGACCTGGGAGACGGACTCCAGCAGTTCGTTGAGCACATGCTCCGTGGGCTCCGTGCCCACTTCCAGGTACACCTGGAGCTGCAGTCCCGGCAGCTTCACCGGTGGGACGATGGGGAACCGGGCCAGCATCTGTTCCAGGCTTCCCTGCCGCCGGATGGCTTCCACCGACGCACCCTCAGGGAGAAGGCAAATGGGGGTAAATCGGGCCAGCTGGTTCCCGTTGGGCAGCCGGTTCACCGTCATCAAACGGTATTGGCCCAGGGGCAGGCGATAAACCGGTCCCGGCTCGCCGCTCAAATCCAGGGTCTGCCATCCACCGGCCCACCGGGACAGGGTCCAGCCCAGATTATAGGTCAGGGGCTCCGGGAACTGAATGGTGAGGGTTGCCATAGGCTCTGCCGGGCCAGCTGCTTCCACGGTGACAAAGGCAGCTCCGTTCCAATACTGGGCCTGCCCGTCCACCGGATTCAGCCGGGCGGGTACACCCAGAGTCCGTAGGATTGCCACAAACAGCAGTCGCCGCCCCTTGGCATCGGATGCCCCCAGGCGGAGGGCCGCGCCGGGTTGTAGCCACAGGACCGGATGCCACCGGCACTGCTTCTCCTGGAACTGGGCCTCCACCCATGCCCAGAGGGCTTGGGGATCCTGCCGGAACCGGTCTTGCTCAGCAGGGGAGAGCCGGGCCAGAATGGGCGTACGCCAATCGGTGAGCAGTTCAAAACCAATTCGGGGACAGAGCACGTGGGGAATGAACTCTGCCTTTTCCTTGCCTGGAAGCGCCAGGGCGGCAGTGAGATGCGCGCGGAGGATCTCTGGCTTGGCGTCCCGCCAGTCCTTGGAGGCCAGGCTGAGGAGCAGGGCTTTGGCCCAGGGCTGCTCTGCTTCCGGCGTATTCTGATAGAATTGCCACAGAGCTTCTGCATTTCCACCCGCCATCCGGAACACCCGGTCCAGGCTGTCGTCTCCGGTTTGGTACCTGGGGCTCCAGTAGCTGTCGATCCGGGCCAGGCGGGTTTGGCGGGCGGCAGCCAGGATTTCTGCCTTCTCCTGGGCCTGCTCCGGGGTCAGGGGACGGCGGGTTTTCTCGCCGGCCGCCGGGGCGGAGAAGTCCCAGGTCCAGCTTTCCTCCTCCGGTCCCTTTGCTTGGGGAATCATGACGCAGTGGGCGTCTTTCGAGATGTCCAGGGTGGTCCATGCAAATTGACCTGCCTGCTCTGCCTCCACCAGGAGGCTGCCCAGGCCGGTTTCCAGGGTGACGGCGCCATCGGGGCCGGTCTCCAGGGCGGCAATTCGGGCGGGCGCGGCCATGTTCAGCACATAGAACCGGACCCAGGCTCCGGACAGAGGCGCACCCTGGGCATCTGTTACCGATACGGTCAACCGGGCAGTTTCCGCATACCGGCTGACTTGGTTGTACATCAGGCACATGCCCTGACGCTGAACCAGAGCTTCCTTTTGTAATCCCTCGCCGATGAAGTCAAAGAAGATCCGACTACACACCACCATGGCCCGGCTGGCGGCGCTGTTGAACCAGCCCCGGTCCAAAATGGGCTCCGGCTCGCAGGCGCCCAGGAAGTGCCAATCTCCCTCAACGTAGACCTCCACCCAGGCGTGGTTGTCGTCGCAATGGCTCCACCAGGGGACATAAATCTGCCGGGCGGGAATGCCGACAGACCGGAGGGCCGTCACGCCAAAAGTGGACTCCTCTCCGCAGCGGCCCAGCCCGCAGTAGTAGCAGGTGATGGGATTCATGGAACGGGTGTCTGTGGTTTCATAGGTCATTTGCCGGGCGCACCACCGATTGACAGCCAGGGCCGCTTCCAGTCCCGGCAATCCCTCCACCTCCGGGGCCACCATTTGGGCAAAGAAGCCCCGGCAGTCCACCAAATCCTCCGAATTGACGCGGGGGTAAAACACATGGTGGAGAAAAATATCTTCGGGCACATCCCGGCAATAGGGGGAGTGCTCCCGCAAGCTGAGGGCGTGACGGACATAAGCCAAGAGCACCTCAAAGGGAACGCTGGCCACATCAGAGGCCGGGAGGGTCCCCAATGTCAGTTCCATGAGAATCCGGGGATCCCCGGTGAGCCGGTCCAGTTCCCTCTGGGCGACCTGGCCAGCTTCCCCCAGATCCGGTCGTACCACTTCCCAGCACGCTCGGGCGTAGCGGCGCAGATGGTCACTTAACATGAAATCTCCTCCTGTAATGCATGGGCAGCCGCCCGGACATGGTCCTCACTGGTCTGCCAGATGCTGAATTCATCCAGGCCGGGCAGGCCCATGGGGACCCCCTCCCGCCGAAAACCCATGGCGCTGGGCAATGTGACCTTCCCGCTCATGTGGAAGGTCCGCAGGGGATACAGGGCCCGCAGCTTCCGGATGACCTCGGCCCCAACGCCGCCTCCAGCCATAATTTCCAGAGGGGCTCCGGTCTCCAGCAGCTGGCCCAGGCACGCCCGGCCGCTCCAGCAGTCCGCAGCCTGGCCGCTGGTGAGGATGGTATCAATCCCCAGGCTGGCAGCGTCTGCCATGGCTTCTTCGGCATCCCGGCTGACGTCAAAGGCACGGTGCAGGGTCAGGTTCCGGCCGCCGGCGGCCCGGACCAGCCGCTCCATACTCTGCCGGTCCAACCGGCCCTCCGAGGTCAGGCAGCCAATGACGAAGCCAGTGGCTCCGGCGGAGGCGAGCCGGGGGATTTGCAGTTCCATCAACTGGATTTCCTCCGGGGCGTAGAGAAAGTCCCCAAACCGGGGACGCATGAGACAACGGATGGGGATGTCCGACTCCCGCCGGATTTGCTCCAACAGGGCCACGTCTGGGGTCAGGCCGCCCACCAGGAGGCAGGAGCAAAGCTCCAGCCGGTCTGCCCCGCCACGCACAGCGGCCATGGCGGAGGCGAAGCTGTCTACACAGACCTCCAGGCAGGTGGGTTTTGTTTGTTCCATCTCGCACGACTCCTTTTTGTATTCTCGCCTTGGTCTTATGACTCCTCAGGGAGGACCAGGCGGATGAGCGCTTCCAGAATGGTTTGGGCCGGACTTTCCACTTCTGGACTGAAATGCATGGAAGTGGTCTGGCCGTTGGCTGTGAGGGAAATGGCCTGCGTGCCATGGTCTGAACCGGTCAACTCCAGGCCGGACAGCAGATTCCAGGCTCGTTGGCGTTGCTCCTGCGTGAGGGGCAAGGTTTGCGTCTCTCCATCTGCCGGGGTGAACTGGCCGGTGGCGCTGTCGTAGGTGTTGCCTTCCCAGGTCAGAGAGAAGGAGAAGTCCTCCGGGTATGCGCCGTAGCTCTGGGTGGGTATGGAATTCACCTGGGCTTGGGGTACTTCTGCTGAGGTTTCAGGGGAAAATTGCTGGATGGGATCGCCGGGGTTGGGCGTGCTGTCGGATGCTGCCTCTGTACTTTGTGGGAGGCTCTTGTCGATTCGCTTTGCATTGGGGTCTGCGGATGAGGTGCCCTTGGTGAACAGGGCAAAATAGGGCACTGCCAGGGTGAGGGTTGCAAGGCAGAGGCAGGCTGCGATCCAAAGTCCGGTGCGGTGGGGCTTTTTTCGCCTGGGGAGCTGCTCTGCGGCTTCAAGCAGGCTGTCGTCGATGTCTCCCAGGGCCCGGAAGAGCTGCCGTTCATTCAATTCCAACACCTTCCTTTTCCAAGTAGGCTTTGAGTTTGTTCCGGGTGCGGAACAGGCTGGATTTCACTGCGCTCTGGGTCATGCGGTACCGCTTTCCCAGCTCCTCAATGGATTCGCAGTACCAGTACCGGCGCAGAAACAGATTCCGCCGACCTTCTGGCAGGGAGCGGAGGAATTGGTTGAGAATCTGCGTCAGCTCCAGCTGGGCAAAGTCGTCCCTGGGGCAGGGGATACACTCGCTGAGTTCAGAGAGCAGTTGGTCGAAGGGACCGGAGCGTTTGGCGGCGTGGTTGTAATCGTATCGGTCCAGGGCCAGATTCCGGGCAATGCGGCCCAGAAAGGCGGATAGCCGTGCCGGCCGCTGGGGTGGGATGGAGTCCCAGGCCCGGAGCCAGGTGTCGTTGACGCATTCCTCCGTGTCCTGATTGTTCTGGAGGATGCCATAGGCAATGGAGCGGCAATAGGGGCCATATTTGATCTCAGTTTCCGAGACGGCCAGCTGGTTCCGCTGCCAGTACAGCTCAATGATGAGGTTGTCATCCACAAAAGGGGCCTCCTATCCTTCAAAAGTAGGGACGGAAATGCTCCGTCAAGGGTTGCGGTCCAGATGGACATTCAGGTGGGGGTAGGTCATTTCGATGCCGTCCCGGGCGAATTCTTGATGGATGGCTTCGTTCACGGCGAAATAGGTGGCCCAGTAGTCGGAAGCGCCGGACCAGACTTGCAGGACGTATGTAATGGCGCTGTCGCCGTATTCCTTCACTCCCACAAAGGGTTCCGGTGTGAAGAGACTGGTGGGGGTGTTGGCTGCCCGCAGAAGCGCGGCCTTCACCAATTCCACCGGGCTGTCATAGGAGGCGGAGACCGTGAGATCCACCCGGCGGGTACCAGCGGCGGAGAAGTTGGTGATCTGGGCGGAGGCGGCGGTGCTGTTGGGAATGCTGACGATTTTGTTGTCTGGGGTCTGGAGCTTGGTATAGGTGACGCCCACCTCCAGAACGGTCCCGGACTGGTCCCCCAACTCGACAAAGTCACCGGCTTTGAATGGACGGGTGGTGAGGAGGGTAACGCCGCCCACCACATTGGTGAGGGCCCCCTGAACGGCCAGAGACAGGGCCAGAGAGATAACGCTCAAAATGGCAATGAGACTGGATACATCCACACCCAGCTGCCCCACCACCAAAAGCAGCAGGATGAAATACAGCAGCGCCTTCATCACAGACCGGAGCATGGCATAGGCCGCCCGTTCCAGCCGGGAGCGCTCCAGGACGCGATCAAACAGCCGAAGGAGCAGACGAATTGCCACCAGCCCCACCAGCAGTAAGATGAGCGGCGGGATGACCTTCTGCAAGGTCAACGAGTCAAAAAAGCCTTTGACCGCAGTGGCGTCTGGCAAGGCTTCCGGGATCACCTCGGTAAGCATCATACCGGGGCCTCCTTTCCGAACAATTTCTTTTATTATACGAGATCCCCCGGCGTTTTGCAAGCGGCATCCACCCCACTGCCACGGCAAACGCCTGAAGGAAAGCGCGGTCCACCCGATTCTCCATAGAGTCGGACCCGTGTGTCCGCCCAGCGGAAACATGATGCGTTTTTCGCCTGGTTTCGGCGAATTCGTAATGCCTTCCACGGGCGGACACATGGGTCCGCCCCTACGATGAGATTCCAAGGCAGTGTGTGAACGGACGCTTCGGCGTTGCCGTAAAACACATCTTTTTTATCAGATTTGGGGCATTGAAATGACGAAATGTGTCGAATATTTCATCTATCTTCTCGATCCCCCGTAGGGGCGGACCTGCGTGTCCGCCCGGCGGAAATATGATGCGTTTTTTGCCTGGTTTCGGCGAATTCGTAATGCCTACCACGGGCGGACACATGGATCGGCCCCTACGATGAGATCCCAAGATGGTGCGTGAACGGACTCTTCCGCATTGCCGCAACGCAACATTTCACTTGATTTTACCACAACAACAGCAGAATTCCCCGAGGCGGAAGCTTGTTTGGCGTGCAAAACGCCGGAGCAAAGCCCACTTTGCTCCGGCGTATGACACATTTTGTGGTTTCATGCAAAGAATTTATCCAATATCTTGTGTTTCGACAAACTTTGCAGACAAAATATGCTATGTTGTATGGGACGACAGGGGGCGTAGGCAGACTGCAACCGCCGTCCGGTCGTCTGCCTCGCCGGCTGGGGCCGCCGCTACCAGAGCGGCGGCCAGAGCCTTGGGGGCCTGACCTGCGAAATCCGCAATTTGGCTTTGAGTCTCCTCACTCTCCAAGCCATCGCTGATCAGGACCACCGTCTCCTCTTTCTGTAAGGACAGCCGTATCACTTCCGCCTGGTGTGCCTCTCCGATTCCCACTCCAGGCGGGGGAGCGGCTGTCCCCATCTTTTTGGCGCTCCGCCGGTGCTTTAAATAGCTGGGAGCAGCGCCCCATTTATATAGTCCGGCCCGGCCTGTGTCCAGGTGCAGCTCCAGTAGATCTGCCGTGGAAAAGCCGCCGGTCTCTCGCAATACGTAAAGGTCGTTCAAGGTTCCCAGCGCCTCGGATGCGGGCATTCCCGCTTGGAGAAGGCCCGTGAGAATGCGCAGGGCGCTTTCGCTCTCCTGAGCCGCTCCTGGCCCCGTGCCCATACCGTCGCACAGCAGGACGTAATATCGCAGACCTGGTCCGGGGAAGTGAGCCCCCCGGTCTCCGGAAGCCAGAAGTCCAAACCTGCCTGCAGAAGCAATCCCCAGCTCCACCCGGTAGCGGGCCCGGGGCTCCGGTTCGGTGAGGCTTTGGGCCGTATCCTGGAGGTACCGGGCCAGAAACCGGTACTGATTTCCCAGAGCCATCCGCCCCTCCTGGAGCCGGGCCCGGCACTGACGGCGCAAGCGCAGGCCGGACAAAGCCCCGTTGATGGACTCCAGAAAGGCCTCCGGACGGCGGCACCGGTCCAGAAAGGCCGGGGGCAGATCTTCCGGGGCAATGTAGCGCTGATCCAAAAGCCGGGGCGCAGCGGCGCTCAGCAGCTGACAGGTTTCCTCTGCCTCCCGATTCCAGCAGGTTTCCCACCGGGTACAGCTCCGGCAGACGGTGTTAGCGGCCTGATCATATAAGGTGGCAGTGTCTTGCCCTACCGCACTGGGGAGCTCCCGGCTCAGGATTTCCTGAAGGTATTCCAGCACTCCAGCGGCAGTCTCCAAACGGCTGGCAGTCTCCAGTGAGGAGGGGGCCGGCGCCGAGGCATCCGGCCGGGCCTGGCCCGGGAACAATCCGGCAGCCAACCCGCCTGTCCCCAGTCCCAGGAGTACGCACGGGTCAAAGGTGCCAGCTACATACATGACGGGCAGAGACCACAGTGCGGGGCACAGGACGGAGAGAAACCGGCTTCGCCTGGCAAGCAGGGAGCGACACAAAAAGCCGACGCAGAGCACCGGGGTCACAGGAACCGGAGTAATCCGGGATAAATCCACAGCCAGACCACACAGGACAGCCCCAGGCAGCCCCGCCGTCCCGGTTCCCATACAGGTGAGAAAGGCCGCCACGGCCAAGCCTACATCCAAAACCCGAAACCATACCACCTGGCACAGACCAAGCACCAGCATGGCCCCGGCGCAGGCGTCAGCCAGGGTACCCCGTTGGGTCTGTACCTGCCGGAATACTGCGGCAGAACCGGCCGCACAGGCCACCCGCAGCAAAAAGCCCACAAAGCCCAGACGGTCTACGGCGCCCCGGGCCAGGAGAAAGACCAGCCCCAGGACCGCGGTTATGGCGCCACATAGAGCCGGAAGGAACCAGCTCCGCTTCCTGAGCTCGGTTCCGGCAAAGAATGCGGTGGACAACAGCCCTACCACCACCCCGGCCAGAGGCTCCAGGCAGGCCGCTGGCCCCCAGAATAGAAGATATCCGGCACAACTGCCCCCTGCCGCGGCCAGGACGGTCCAGTCGGCCTCCAGGCCTACCAAAAAGCCCAGGGCCAGGGGCAGGGGCGTACTGCCGGAGGCAGCCGCAGAGAGAATCAAAGCCAGCAGCGCTGCCCGCCCGCACCGGACGGCTCCCCGCACCCAGGGCATGTCCGCCAGAGCCCGGATTTCTCGCCGCAGATTCCGTCGCCGGGGCGTCGGCGCCCGGGTTGGATTTTTCATGGAGCAACGCCTCCAGTCAGGTTTTCTTAGATTTTATCACGACTCTACCGGCGCTTTCTGTCGGGAAAAGGCGGCCGGTCCAGAAAAGAAAACCTGTCCGATGCCGTCTGGACAGATCCGGACGGGTCTGCTATAATCAAAGATCATGGACTGGACGCTATGTCGGCGGCATCGCGTTGCTGAACTTCCAGGAGTATACGGAGCGGTATCATCTATGTTACATCGAATTTACTGCCTTCCAATTGAAGATACGGTGCTCATTGCGCTGTTTGTCTGTCTGGCCTGGACGCTGACAGGCGGCGTGCTCTGGAGCCGCGCGCCCTGGGGGAGAAGGCTCTGGCGGGCGGGCTGCGGAGTACTGGCTGCTGTTTGGCTCTGCGTGGTACTATATACCACCTTGCTTTCCCGCGCCCCGGGGGTGTATGAGGCGCATCTGGTTCCCCTGTTTCAATTGCGCCAGGCCCTTTTTTGCGGCAAGCGGGAGCTGTTGCGCTCGGCTTGGATGAATGTACTGCTGTTCATCCCTGGCGGTCTCACTGTCCCAGAGCTCCTGCCCCTTGGGTGGACGCCCCGGCGGCGGGTTTGGCTGGGGTTGCTCACCCTGGGGCTTCTCAGCGTCGGCATTGAGCTGCTGCAGTTCCACTGGAGCCTGGGCCAAGCGGAGACCGATGATTGCTTGGCAAATACCTTGGGCGCTACGCTGGGTCTCATGGTATTTCGCCTGCGGATGTGGACGGCAGCTTGCGAATCACACAAAAATGCCGGCCTTTTGGACCGGCAGTGATCTTGTTTCTCACTACGAAGGAGGTTCCTTATGGCAGAAAAGCACTATGATTTCTTTCAGAATCGGCTTTGCGAGTACTACCCTTGCCACCCCGGTGCAGACCCCGAGACCTTCAGCTGCCTGTTTTGCTACTGTCCGCTCTACGCCCTGGGTGACCGCTGCGGCGGCAACTTTCACTACACCCCCAACGGCATCAAAGACTGCACCCATTGCCTTCGTCCACACATCCGGGAAAACTACAGCAAAATCCTGGAAAAAATGCCGGAGATTTTGGAGTTGGCGAAGAAAGATAGGGGAGAGGCCTGATTGGGAATGTTTGCACGTTCCCGGCGATCTGTGTTGGGATCGATTGCAAAAACGCCCCAACTGGCCGCTGCCAGCTGGGGCGAATTCATACACGTTTGCAGACGGAGAAGGGGGCGGGATATGCCCAAGGTTTTTGGCTCGAAAGCAAGGGTTTGCGACAGACCCATTTTCTTTTTATGGTCTAACATGGTGCGTGGATCTTCTTTATACTGCCTCCTTTTCTGCATATGATTACAGCTGAGTATGTGCGGAAAATCAAGCAATCACTCTGCGTTTCTGCATATACCAGGGCGAATGATATGCAGAAAACAGTCTCGTTATGCACATGGCGTCTGATCTATGATGCAGATACGTCAGATCTTCCCCCCACCTCTTGGGACATATGTCTGGCATGTGTAACAAAAGAATGCCGACTGTAGACTGGGACAGTTGTCTGGATATGGTCAAAGACCAGTTGATTTTTCCATGTCCTATGTGGTAGAATGAGGCTTAACCGCTTCCAGGCGCGGATCTGGTTCGGTTCTCCTTTTCCATACTGCTACAGAGAGGAGCACGTCCATCCATGCGCATTTTTATTCTGTCTGGCAATACCGGCGAGGGGCATAATTCCGCTGCCAAAGCCATTGCAGAAGTCTTGACTGCCCGTGGCATTTACAGTGAGCTGACCGACGGCTTGGCCTTTTTGTCTCCGGAGTTTTCCAAATTCATCAGCAACTGGCATGTCCGGATTTATAAGCGGGCGCCCCTGCTGTTTCACGCTGGCTACCGCATGGCAGAAAATCACGATCCTGCGCCAGAGGATGCCTCTATGGTATATAAGGCCCTCTCCTTTGGGGCGAAGAAGCTGTACGCTGCCCTGGAGACGGGGCATTATGACGCGGTGGTTTGTACCCATGTTTTTGCCGGTCTGGTGATGCGCCGGGTCTGCCAGGATTATCCCATTTCCATTCCCCACTACCTGGTGGCCACAGACTATACCTGCAGCCCGTATGTGGCCGAGGCCCAGGCCGACGGGTATTTCATCCCGGATGAGAAGCTGATTCCCGAATTTGTCCGGTGTGGCATTCCCCAAGAGAAACTCATTCCCACGGGCATTCCGGTGCGCCAGATTTTCTTCACGCCCGGCAGCCGCTCAGCCAGCCGGGCCGCCCTTGCCATCCCAGAGGACAAGCGGGTGGCGCTTTTGATGAGCGGCAGTATGGGCTGTGGCCCCATCAAGCGCCTGGCCCGCCGGCTGACGGAGATGCTGCCGGAGGATGGTTTGCTTGTCGTCATCTGCGGCCACAATGAGAAGCTGTACGAGGGCCTTTTGGAGCTGGGCAACCGGTCCAATCTCCGGGTTCTGGGATTTACGCAGGAGGTGCCTGCCTATATGGATGCGGCGGACCTGATGCTCACCAAACCAGGCGGTCTCAGCTCCACAGAAGCTGCGGCCAAGGGCTTGCCCATGATCTTCATTGACGCAGTGGGCGGCTGCGAAGGCCGGAATTTGGAGTTTTATACCCGCTATGAGCTGGCGGAGACGGCGGATTCTGTGAACCGGCTGGCCAAGCTGGTTTGCAGCAACCTGGCCGACCCGGACAAGCTCCGGTCCATGTCCCAAACCCTGCGGACCAACCTCTGCCACAACGGCGGTGTGGAAATCTGTAATTATCTCACCGGACAAAGGAGGGTGTCCACATGACCGATTACCGGCGCTTTCGCCTATCCAAGCTGAACGATCCGGAGTTTTCTCACCTGAAACTGCTGCTGTATTGGCCCATTTACGGCCTGGTTTTTCTGACGCTGGAGCGGTTTTTGCACCTGGATTACCACACCATCTACACGCCGTTGGACGACCTGGTGCCCTTCTGCGAGTACTTCCTCTTCGCTTACCTGTACTGGTTTCTCTTCCTCATTGGCATGCACCTGTATCTGCTGCTGTTTGACACAGAGGGATTCCGGAAGTTTATGTGGTTTATCATCCTGACCTACAGTGTCACCTGTATCATCTACGTCATTTACCCCAGTCAGCAGGAATTGCGTCCGACAGTCTTTGCCCGTGACAATTTCATGACTCGCTTCATGGCCGGGTTCTACGAATTTGACACCAATACCAATGTTTGTCCGTCGCTCCATGTCATTGGCTCTCTGGCGGTCCTGGCCGCTGCGTGGAACACTCCCCGCTTTGCCACCGTCTGGTGGCGCGTGGCGTTTACCATTCAGGCGGTCCTCATTTCTATCTCGACGGTCTTCCTGAAGCAGCACTCCCTTTTGGATATTCCACCTGCTGTGGCCATCTGCGCGGTGGCCTATTACCTGGTGTACATACGCAAGCCCCGGCGGAAAAACGCTGCCTCTTAATTGGGCACTCCAATATGGCATCCCCCCGGCAAGCCGGAACTCCATTCCGTCTCGCTGGGGGGATTGTGTATTTGGTGCAGTTTGGATTTCTTATGGGCAGATTTGGCGGATGATCGCTGGGTCTTTGATCTTCCGATCGATAAGGTATAATAAGTTGCGCAAATTGAAAAAGGCAAAAAAGTAGACACGGCCTACCGGTCTCTGGTAGAATGAAGTTGCTACACGAGCATTCGAAAGGAGACGACAAACCATGTCCAACAACATTGTACAGTTTAACGAGGAAATGATCAAGGGGCAAATCAAGGAATTGGTACGAGGCAGCGTGGAGGAGACTCTCAACAAACTGCTGGAGGCCGAGGCGGAGAAACTAACCCAGGCGGCCCGCTACGAGCGCAGCGAGGCCCGTCAGGTCTACCGCAGCGGTCACTATGACCGAAACCTTACCACCACCTCCGGAGACGTGACGCTCCATGTGCCCCGGCTCAAGGGCATCTCCTTCGAGACTGCCATTATTGAACGCTACCGCCACCGGGAGAGCAGCGTGGAGGAAGCCCTTATTGAGATGTACCTGGCAGGTGTGTCTGTGCGTCGAGTAGGGGATATTACCCAAGTGCTGTGGAGAAGTAAGGTATCAGCCTCTACCATCAGCGATCTGAATAAAAAAGCCTATGTCAATATCGAAGCCTGGCGCAACCGTTCTCTGCAAGGCGGCAAGTACCCGTATGTGTATGTGGATGGCATCCACCTCAAACAGAATTGGGGCGGAGAATACGAAAATGTAGCTGTTTTGGTTGCGATTGCTATCAATGAGGATGGCTACTGTGAGGTTTTGGGCGCTGCTGAGGGTATGAAAGAAGACAAAGCCAGTTGGGTCAGCTTCTCGTAGTGGCTTCACGGACGAGGTCTTGAAGGTGTAAAGCTCATTGTCGGAGACAAGTGCCTGGGAATGCTGGAGGCTGTGGGAGAGGTATTTCCCGAGGCCAAATACCAGCGCTGTGTGGTACATTTCTACCGGAATGTGTTTTTTGTTGTTCCCAAATCCAAGGTCAAAAATGTGTCGAAAATGCTCAAGGCGATCCATGCTCAGGAAAGCAAGAAAGCATCCCGTGAGAAGGCTGCCAAAGTGGTTAATGAGCTGAGCCATGAAACTGCCGGAGGCTGAAAAGAAAGTAGAGGCTGGCATTGAGGAAACGCTGACATACTGCGACTTACCATCTGAGCATTGGGTCAAGATCCGTACAAACAATGTAATCGAGCGGCTGAACCGTGAGACCCGGCGCAGGACGAGAGTAGTGGGAGCGTTTCCGGACGGGAACTCTGCTCTGATGCTGGTCTGTGCCCGGCTGCGCCATGTAGCTGGAACCCGGTGGGGCATCAAGAAGTACATGAACATGAAGCATTTGGAGGCCATGGAGCAAGATATGGCAGTCGGCTGATAGCAGTCAGATCACAAATGGTCAAGGGCAAGACGAGCGGCGTACCGCCGCCCTCAATGCCAACAGGTTAAGGGCTCTCGGCAAAATAGCCGAAAATTGGTGGTAATTTTTGTTAAAAAAGTCAATTGAAAAGTTGGGAAATTCCCTAAAATCAAGGCAGAACTTTGGCTTTTGAGGTGATTTTCTTGAAGACGTCGGATTCTCTGAAGAAAATTCTGGAGTACCTTCGCCAGTTGATTTTAAACAATTCCTTTCTGGAGCGTAGCCGGGTCCATTCTCGCGATTTTACCCGGGTGAGAAAGCTGCCATTTTCTCGCCTGATGTTTCTCTGTCTCAATTACGTAACACGTCCCATGTTTACGGAAGCTGTACAATTTTTTAGAAATGTGATCGGGGTGGATGAATTCGTGACACAACAATCTCTGAGCGAGGCTCGGCAAAAGGTCAAATATGAAGCATTCCAGGAAATCTTTGAGTCAATCCTGGGTCAGGCCCTCACTGTGGAAGATTTTGAGCTTTTCCACGGTTATCGCCTGCTGGCAATCGATGGAACCACCATCCAACTGACAAATGTTCCGGAGATTCAAGAAGCATTTGGAGACAAAACACCTGCACAGGGAGAAGTATTTGCTCGAATGTCTATGATTCTGGATGTAAAAAACGGATGTATTATGGATGGTGAGCTGGCGCCCTTTCATATCGGGGAACGGCAAATGGCAATCCAGGGAGTCCGTCGGCTTTCCAAATGGGCGGGCAAGTGTTTGTATCTGATGGATCGAGGTTACTGGTCCCCAGAATTATACGAAACGATCCTGGAAAGTGGCAGTTCCTTCCTTGCCAGGGTTCCAAATGGGGTGACTACAGAAGTACGCTCGGGGGCGGAGCAAATCAGCATCCAACATCAGGGAAAGAACTATTGCCTGCAATGCAAACGCATTCTGCTCAGCAGCGGTGAGGTAGAGACCCTTGTTACCAACCTCCCGGAAGAAGAACTATCCGACAAAGAACTGGAAGAGGTATACCATCTTCGCTGGGGAATTGAGACAAAATACAGGGAGTTAAAAAGTTACTTAAAGATCGACACCCTACCAGGGAAGACATACCAGACAGTGATGCAGGATTTTTACGCTACGCTGACAGTTTCCAATATGGCCGCATTTGCCGGATGTATTGCGGGAGCAGAAATCACAGAAAAGCAGGCAGGAAAGGGCAACCAATATGCCTATGGTCCGAATAAGAGCGTCATATTGGCAGTTTTGAAAGACCATTTAATTGCGGCGATTGCCTTGGACGATCCAGTGGAGCGTCTGTGGCACTTCGACACAATTCAGAAGGCCTTGTCCGCTCGTCCGGTTAAACGACCGGGGCGTTCTGTACCAAGGCCGGGCAAAACAGCTGGAAAGAAAAAGCGAGGGAAACGTTCCCCATTGTAATATGTTACAATTTTGGTGGGCACTAATTGTGCATATTGACGATTTTTTGCCCCCCGATTTACCTTGCACCTTTGGGCCCCTTAACCTGTTGGCATTGCCGCCGCCCTTGACCCCTTGCTCCCTGGCTGCTTGTGAAGTAGCCAAGGGGCGGTAGCCGCCCCCTGTAATAGATTTCTACCAGGTTCCCAAAAAATTTGCGCATAACTCTTGACACTACCTCCTGCGTGTGCGGGCCCTAGTGATCCTGGGTCGGCTGGGTAAGCTGGACTAAGCCCAAAGCATAAAATTATCCCCCTCCTGCAGTTTCGGCTGCTGGGAGGGGGATTCCTATCTAATTTCATACTTCTTTTTCAAATTATTATGCGTGTTGTACCTAATGTAGCCCTTATTTTGCAGTCTTCCGACAACAATTCCTGCATCTATTTCTTGTGCACGCGCAAATTTGATAATTGCTGCTTGAGAAAAGTCGCCAGCACGGGCAAATTCATTAAATGAATTGCTCGGTATCAATATCTCTTCTGCAAATTTATCTGCCTGCAACTCATCTTCGTTATAGGTACCCTGCCGCTGGCTAATATGCCCATAAACAATATGGGCTACTTCGTGAAACAAGCTAAACCAAAAACGGTCAGCATCTTTTCCACGAACAGTCATGCCAATTATGATTTTGTCTTTATCGTAAAATGTGGCTCCGTGTAAAAACGATCCTCCAATATGGGGGAGAAAAACCAGTGCAACTCCGCAACTCGCAAAAATATTCCGTAGTTCTTTACAAAATAGCTCCGGATCAACAGATGTCATTCCTCTTATCCTTGGAATTTGCCGTTTTAACTCACCAATATTAACAGGCTGAGTGGTGATAGACCTCGCTTCTAGCTTGGCACGCTGCGCCCATGCGTACAGAGCATAATCTGCACTGTTGCTTTCAGACAATTTTCTATATGCAATTCCGGGCATAAGGTGGCTACCAGGATTTTGCAATAGCTCCAATCGCGCAACCTCGAAAAACTTACGCAAATTCAAGACTCTTTCTGCTGGCTTATTAGTGGTTGGCACCCAACAATTTTTCGCCATTTCATTGTACGGAAATTCTTTGGAAATTCTAATGTCTACATCCAGCTCATTTTCAGCCTTTATCTTGGCGAGCTTTTCACAGTAAATGGCCTCTAAATTGTTCCAAAAGCTTGCTTGGATACCCAGAACCATCTCTAGTCGGAGTGCTACATCAGAAGTAAGACGAACTTGGCCATTAATTAATTGGCTTATGTGCTTTTCGGACATTCCCATTCTTGATGCAAATTCTTTTTGGCTTATTCCCCTATCCTCGAGCTGCTCTTTAATTGTTGCGCCAGGTGGTACAGCGATAAATGAACGGCTCTGCACCATATCAAATTCCTCCCTTCTGCGTGCAATTCAATGATAATCCACAATTTCTAGTATTTTCACAATCTGGACGTCGTCTCCTTTCTTCTTAAAAACAAGTCTGTATGGGTGGACAAGGTCCATCGCATATTGCCCCTTGCGATTGGCATCTAAAGCATGGCAACGACCAATCCTAAACTGTAACAACGTTTCAACTGATGGCGCTGCAGAAATTTCACTTATCCGCTGTTGAATTTTTCCTGCCATCTTCGGCCCGTATTTCTTTGTTGCTTCGTAGGCATTGGTGCACACTTTTTCAAGTCTGTCGTTATTATATTCAATTTGCAGCAAGCCTACACCTCACCCTCTGTTTACCTGAAAGGTAAATTTATTGTACCGCGGCTGCATGGCAATGTCAAGTTTTTTGTAAGGTGAAAATGCTGTTAGCAAGCGTAGCTGGGAGATGATGGCTTGGAGTGTCAGCATAACCTTCGTTCGCCCAATCTATACTTACTGGCCTGGCACGCCACACTAATTAAGGGCAACTGTGAGTTCCTAATCAGTATGGCGAAGTATAATCGGGTGCAGCGGCCACCGGGTACAAGGCCGGGTTGATGTCGCGGCAAATTCACACAAAGTAATCCGCCCTTGCCTTTTTAGGAGGGGTCTTTTTCTATTTACTATGAGAGGTGACTACTAATTCTTTTTGGATGTGATAGACCATAATCTCAATAAATTCCGATGCAGTAGGTGGCCCGCTCATCGGATACCCCGCCATTTTGATCAGCCCATCCCGATTTACCTCCCAAGCCTTCTCCACTACCGTACGTATATTCCGCTCTACGGCGCTCCACGTGCAGTTGCACTGTTCTGCTGCCGGTATGTAGATGCCCTTTTTCACACGGAGTAACCGGTCTTCGTCTTCCAGTGCCAACTGTATGACAACGACAGTCCGTTTTTGTGAGATGTAATTTTTGCCGATGCCGAGCTCCCGTAGCGTGTCTTGAATGATTTTCATATGTTCCATGATTTAATCTCCCCTCTGTTGTTACATGGAGATTTTACGACAGAAATCACGAATATTCAGGGTTGTCGACAAAAAATAGCAAAATAAAAATGATAGTAGGCCCCTGAAATGGGGCCTACTATCATAACCTTTCTTCGTGGCCACTGACGAGGTGGCCACTTTTATTTTAGCATAGTTGCCTAGCAGTGACAAGTAGAAAATACCGGAAAAGTTGGGATATCGCCGCGCAAGTAACCCGAAACGTAACCTCAAACCGCACAGATAACCTCAATTTAACCCCAATTCTCCTTGTCAAAGCTTATCAGGCTTTATCAAATTTTGCTATAGAAAATCCCCGGAATCTTCGCGATTCCGGGGATTTTTGGATATACCAGTATTTTAACGCTTGCTGAACTGAGGAGCCCGACGGGCGGCCTTCAGACCGTACTTCTTTCTCTCCTTCATTCTGGGGTCGCGGGTCAGGAAGCCGGCGGCCTTCAGAGCGGTGCGGTACTCGGGGTTCACGGACAGCAGAGCCCGGGAGACGCCGTGACGGATGGCGCCGGCCTGGCCGGTGACGCCGCCGCCGGCGACGGTGCAGATGATGTCCACCTTGCCCACCATGTCGGTGGTAACCAGGGGCTGCCGGACCAGGAGCTTCAGGGTGTCCAGGCCGAAGTAATCGTCGATGTCCCGGCCATTGATGATGATGGAGCCGGTACCGTTCTCATAAACGCGAACCCGGGCGATGGAGGACTTCCGCCGGCCGGTGCCGTAGGCATACTTTTTCTTGCTTTCGTACATGTTGTATTACACCTCCAAATCAATCCTGGGTCCAGGGCTCGGGCTTCTGGGCGGCGTGCTTGTGCTCTGCGCCCTTGTAGAGCTTCAACCGGGTGAGGGCGGCGCGGCCCAGGGTATTCTTGGGCAGCATTCCCTTGACGGCCAGCTCCATGGCATAATCAGACCGCTTCTCCATCATCAGACGAGCCTTGGTCTCTTTCAGGCCGCCGATCCAGCCGGAGTGCCGGCGGTACAGCTTCTGCTCGGCCTTTTTACCGGTGAGAATGGCCTGATCGGTGTTGATGATGATCACAAAGTCACCGCAGTCCACGTTGGGGGTGAAGTCGGTCTTGTGCTTGCCCCGCAGCAGATTGGCGGCAATCACAGCGGTCCGGCCCAGGGGCTTGCCCGCTGCATCGAGAACGTACCACTTACGCTGTACGGTCTCCTTCTTGAGTAAGGTAGTGGACATGGTTGTTTTCCTCCATTTCAAAAGGGCGTGGGCCCCCGAGAGAAATATTTTTTGACAAATCCGGCCAATGGGCGTACAATATCCCACACGCGCCTGTTTTTTATACCACAGGGCGAAAACAAAGTCAAGAGCGAAATGGAGGAAATTTGATTTTCCTTGGAAAGAACTCGAGAATGCTCCTGTTTTCTCTTGCATGCTCCTGAAATCTCGAACTCTATTTTTCTGAAGAAAGGTTGATTTTTATGCAGAAACTGGTTGGCCTGGTCCGCCGGTGTGTGGACGACTATGGAATGCTCCAGTCTGGGGACCGGGTGGCGGTGGGGGTTTCCGGGGGGAAGGATTCCCTGACGCTGCTGGTTCTGCTGGCTGCCCTGCGGCAGTACCACCCGTCGCACTTTGACCTCCATGCAGTGACGGTGGATATGGGATTGGCGGGGATGGATTTTTCCCAGGTAGCATCGCTGTGTGACCGGCTGGAGGTGCCGTATACCCGGGTGGAGACCCAGATTGCCCCCATTATTTTTGACTACCGGCAGGAGAAAAATCCCTGCTCCATGTGCGCCAAGATGCGCCGGGGGGCCCTGAATCAGGCGCTGCTGGACCTGGGGTGCAACAAGGTGGCCCTGGGACATCACTATGACGACGCGGTGGAGACATTTTTTCTCTCTCTGTTTTATGAAGGTCGCCTCAGCTGTTTCCAACCGGTGACGAACCTGGACCGGACCGGCGTCATTCAGATCCGGCCCATGCTGTACCTTTCCGAGAAGACCATCACCCACTTTGCCGAGAAAGAACAGCTGCCTGTGGTGCACAACCCCTGCCCGGCGGATAAAAATACCAAGCGGCAGGAGGTCAAGGAGCTGGTTTATCAGCTCTCGGCCCAATATCCGGACTTGAAGGAGCGGGTATTCGGCGCCATGCAGCGGCTGCCCCTGCCGGAGTGGGGGCCCAAGGGACGTTATAAACGTCCACGGGACTCTGGAGCGCTGTAATGCAGGTCTAGCAACGGCAATGCAGGTTGGAAGCGAGGGCTTCCATTTGGGCGATGCCCGCTTTCTGGGATGTGATGATGGCCTGCAGGATGGGGACCAGTTCCGGGCAGATGTCAAACTGCAAGGTGGTGGAGGCCATTTCCACGGCGCCCATGTGGTGAGGAACCATCTCCCGCAGGAAGTCGCAGTTCACCCGCCGGGTGGCCTTGGCCCGGCGCATCCGGATAAACATGGTGTTCATAATGGCGTTCATGCGCTGCTGGTAGCGGCGCACTGCTTCCGGCGGGTTTTCCAACCGGGTGCAGGAACAGAGAATGGATTCCATATTTTCGATGCTTTTGGTCTGCTTTGCAATGATCTGAGATGCGATTTCCCACAGGGTTTCATTTTGCGTATAGTGAAGAATGTTTTGGGACATTTCAATGGCGGCCCGATGGTGGGGGATCATCTGGACCATGAAGTTGTGAGAGATGCTGCAGTTCAATGTGGCGCTGGTCATTCCTGTGATCATCCGATCCAGAATGCAGCAGTAGGCCTTCAGGTATTCTTGGGCATCTGGGTTTGGCGAACAAAATTTATGCATATGTGGTCACCTCCGCCTCATACTATGTGATTTCCAGTACGTTGCAACTGCCAAAAGCATCTCAATTCGCAATGTATCCTTGAATCTGCGCTTTGAAACGCTGCTGGTTCAAGGCCAGCATTCAATGGCAGAGAGGGGCTTGACAATAATCCGAATTCGGATTATACTAAATCCGAATTCGTACTGTGGAGGTGTGAGATGTACGAGAATTTTGCGGAAATCCGGCGGCTCATGTTGGCCACCAACCGGATTGACGGGGCCTATTATCTGCTCTCCCGGAAGCTGGGGGTGAAAGAGAACATTCTGGCGTTGCTCTATGCCCTGGATGACGAAAAGCCCCATTCTCAGAAGAGGATTTGTGAAGATTGGTTGTTTCCGAAAACGACCATCAATACCATCGTCCAGGAGCTAGTCCAGGCGGGTTATGTAACCCTGCGCCGGGAGGGGAGCAGCCGGGAAAAGGTCATTGCCCTGACAGCAGCGGGGAAGTCCTATGCAGGCAGCATTCTGGAGGATGTGTATGAGGCGGAGCAGGCGGCGATGGAAAAGACCCTGCGCCGGTTCTCCCCCCAATTTGTAGATGCAATGGATTACTTTGCCGATTGCATCTGCCGGGAGCTGGATCACCGGCTGCCGGAACCAAACCAACAGAAAGGAGCCCCCAGCCCCGTCGCGGGTGGGAGAGAAATATGAAAATTCAGCTTTCCGATCATTTCAATTATAAAAAATTGCTGCGGTTTACCCTGCCCTCCATTGTGATGATGATTTTTACATCAATTTACGGCGTTGTGGACGGGTTTTTTGTTTCCAACTTTGTGGGGAAGGGGCCCTTCACTGCGGTGAACTTCATTATGCCCTTCCTGATGATTCTGGGAGCGGTGGGCTTTATGTTTGGCGCAGGTGGCAGCGCCCTCATTGCCAAAACTCTGGGCGAGGGAGATCCAGAGCGGGCGAACCGCTTGTTTTCCCTCTTTGTCTATGTGTCGGCGGCCTGCGGCGTGGTGCTTACGGTGCTGGGGATTGTCTTTCTTCGGCCCATTGCAGCGCGCATGGGAGCGAAGGGTGAACTGCTGGAGCATTGCGTGACCTATGGCCGGATTGTACTGCTGGCGCTTCCAGCGTATTTGCTTCAGTTTGAGTTTCAGAGCTTCTTTGTCACCGCAGAAAAGCCGCAGCTGGGTCTCGCGATGACTGTGGCGTCAGGACTGACCAATATGGTGCTGGATACCCTGCTGGTTGCGGTGTTCCCCCTGGGCCTGAAGGGAGCGGCAGCGGCCACGGCCATTGGTCAGTGTGTCGGCGGGATCATCCCAGTCCTGTACTTTTGCCGTCCCAACTCCAGCCTCCTGCGCCTGACGAAAACCAACCTGGACGGCCGGGCGCTGCTGAAAGCTTGCACCAATGGCTCCTCTGAGCTGATGAGCAACATTTCCATGTCCATCGTGAACATGCTTTACAATGCCCAGCTGCTCCGGTATGCCGGGGAGGATGGGGTTGCAGCCTATGGAGTGCTGATGTACGTAAATCTGGTTTTCCTGGCGGCGTTCATCGGGTATTCCGTGGGCACAGCGCCGGTGATTGGATATCACTATGGCGCGGGCAATCACAGGGAGCTGAAGGGGCTGCTGAAACGGAGCCTGGTGATCATTGGAATTTGTTCGGCTGCTATGGTGGTGGCTGGGGAGGCTCTGGCATGGCCCCTCTCTCAGGTATTTGTGGGGTATGACCAGGGACTGCTACACATGACCTTGCGAGGGTTTGTGATTTATTCCTTCTCCTTCCTTTTTGCAGGGATCAGTATTTTTGGTTCTTCGTTTTTCACTGCGTTGAACAACGGATTGGTTTCTGCGGTGATTTCATTCCTGCGGACCCTGGTGTTTCAGGTGGCGGCGGTGCTGATTCTGCCCCTCTTTTGGAAGCTGGATGGAATCTGGGCTTCCATGGTGGTGGCGGAGCTATTGGCATCGGTGATTACGGTGCTGTTCCTGGTGGGAAAGAGAAAGCAGTATCACTATGCGGGCCGCTGAAACCAAGAGAGCCCTGCTGCAAAATCTTGCATGTTGCAGCAGGACCCCATGTTTATTTCGTAGAATGCACCCAAAACTCTAGTACGTTGTGACCGCGTTCAGCGAATTTATAATGACTACCATAGACGGACACAGGGACTCGCCCCTACGGTGATATCGTCACATGAAATATGAACAGATTCTTTGGAATTACCGTAAAACGCACCCTATTTTCGCCCCAAAAGGGGCATTTAAATGACAAAATGCGTCGGACAGTTTCTTCCCTCCTTCGCCGTTCGCCGTAGGGGCGGACCCATGTGTCCGCCCAGCAGAAACATCTTGCGTTTCCCTCCTACGTTCGGCGAATTCGTAATGCCTACTGCAGGAGGACACATAAGTATTCTCTTGCAGCGGCATGAGAATGTATCAGCAAAGTAGAGATATACCATAACCGGCATCAGGGCCTATTGCAAAAGCGAAATTTTGCAATAGGCCCTGTGGCATTTATGGAATCTTTGCTGGAAGCGGTTTTGAGAGGAAGAGCTCCGCCGGCTGCTGGTACCCCGGGGCGTCCAGGAGCAGGTAGCCGCAGTCCCGGTAGCCCAGTTTCCGGTAAAAGTGTTGGGCCGATTCATCCGATTGGGTGGAGACCAGGACCATCCCGTGTCCCGCCTGGATCAGTTGCGCTTCCCACAGGGACATGGCGGCCCGTCCATAGCCCTGCCCCCGGTATGGCGCTTCCAGGAGCAGCAGCGTGAGGAAGGGGATCGTCTCCCAAAAGAACTGATGCCGCAGAATTCCAATGGGACGGTCGCCGGTTGTGATCCAGTATGCCAGTTGCTCCCGGGTGGCTCTGTGAAAGGCTGCTTCGGGCAAATGAGTGTCCAGGGTAGACCAGAGAGGCCAATCCCCGGGTAAGGCCGGCTGAAGGTGTAGCAAAGCAGGCTCCTCCCCCTTATTTCGGCCGGTCTGGCGAGATGACTTTGGCGGCGTCAAAGAGGTCTGCCACCTGGCCGGCTTCTTCGGTGATGCGGGTGCCGTTGATGGTGCGGCGGGACTGGCGGATGTAGGTATTTTCAATCTGCACCCAGCTGTTGACGCTGGAATCCAGGGCGCAGAAATACCGGAATCCCCCCTCATAGAGGGTCTGGAATTTGGCGCCTTCATAATTGGCCAGATCGCTGCCGTTGGCGTAGAAGAGGATGCTCACAGGTCCCAGAACCGGCTCCAGAGCCTCTTTCCACTGCTTGACGTCCTGAGCCACTTCCTCTTCGGATGCCTCGCCATAGCCGATGCCGTCGTAGGTGAAGCTGGCAAATTCGTAGCCGGTGTTCAGTAGGCTCTGGGCTACCTTTCTGGCAGAAGCCCGCTCGGTCTCGTCGGTGATGTCGTACCCCAGGGGGCCGGGGTCGCCGGAAATGCCCAGGACAGCCCGAGCGCCCCGGTAGGAGAAGTCCGGATGCTGGGCCAGGAAGGCCTCCAGGACGGAGACCAGGTCATAGCTGCCTGTGGTGGTTTTGCCCTCGGCGTCGGTGTATTCGCAGGCAATTTGTCCGCCGGAGGCCACCACCAGCCGCCGGGCGAAGCCGTCGTTGGCCAAGCTGGTGGTATAGTGGACGGGGACTTGGGAGAGAATCAGGGGCTTCTTACCCGCCGGCAGCAGAATCTGGCCGGGCTGATAGGTTCCGGTCTCATCGGGGACCGCCATATGCTCTGTGGAGACCAATACATAGCCATTGTCGTAAAGCTGCTCCAGAATGGCGGTGAATTCCGAAACCGTCAGGGAGTTCCGGGCGTAGTAAGCGGCGTTGTCGTCATCGTCAAAAGCCCGCGCGGTATCGGCAATGAGGGGCTGGAAGGAGATAAAAGGGACCTTCCCCACATCCGGCCAGGCGGTGAGGGTGTCTTTGGCTGCGGTATAGTCTGCGACGGCGTTTTGGACTGCAGGGTCCTCTCCGGTGCAGGTACCCAAGAGGGTGATGGCTCCGTCATAGTCGTACTGCGCGGCCAGGTTCGCCGCCTGGAGGAGCAGGGCCTGATTCTCATTCTCCGTGGGATCCATGGTGTTTTCCGAAGTGTCGGGTTTACTCGGTACGGGGCTTTTGCTGGCCAGATTGACAAGGCACACGATGAGGGCAATCACTGCCGCCAGTCCGGCCAGGACCAGAAGCAGAGGGAGATATGCCTCTTTAAATGTTTGCCAAGGCGTCTTTTTCCGCCGTTTCCGGCGCACAGGGGGCTGGTCGTAAGATACCTGCGGATTGCTTTCGTGTTGATTCATGAATTCCTCCCGCCTTTCCGTCAGTTATGTTTACATTCATAATATCGAATTACAGCGGATTTTGCAATGGAAAACCAGAAAAATTTGTAGAAAATTCACGGTTATTTTTTGGAAAGGGAGGAAGAGGAGGAAATTTAAGCGGAGATCTGGCGCCGGGCCCGTTCCAGGAGGTCCAGCAGGGTGGGAATCTGCCCCTCGAATTCCACGCCGTACCAGCTGGCCGTGGGGCTGGCGGCAGTGGCCGCAATGGACGCGGAGACAAAGCCGGCGGCGACCTGGGCTGCTTGCTCCAGGCTGAGTCCGTTCATGAGGCCGCCGACGCAGGCAGAGGCGAACAGATCCCCGGTTCCGTGGTACGATTGAGGCAGGCGGGGAAGGCCATAAGAGAAGCGGCGCCCCGCCTGATCCAGTCCCAGGACGCCCACCAGGCCAGGCTGCGGCTCCACGCCGGTGAGAAGTGCCTGACAACAGCCCAGGTCCAGCAATTTTTTCAGCAAATCCTCCATATACTGGGGACAGGGGGCGGGATCATAGGGGGTACCGGTGAGGAGGCACGCCTCTGTCAGGTTGGGGACAATGATGTCCGCCTGGGCGCATACCCGGGCCATGGCCTGGGGGAACTCCGGCCCGAAGCCGGCATAGAGCCTGCCGCCGTCCGCCATAGCCGGATCTACGAAAATCAGGGAATCGGAATGCCGGAATTCCTGGAAGAACTCCATCACCTGGCCGCACTGGGCAGGAGAGGCCAGGTAACCGGTGTAGATGGCGTCAAAACCAATCTTCTGGGTCTTCCAATGGTGGGCAATGGGCGCCATCTGAGCCGACAAATCCAGGCAGGTAAAATCCTGGAACAGGGTGTGGGTGGACAACACCGCCGTGGGAACCACGGCACATTCCACCCCCATGGCGGAGATGACTGGCAGAGCCACGGTGAGGGAACAGCGGCCCAGGCAGGAGATGTCCTGCAGGGTGACAATTCGTTTCATATGCGGTACCTCCTTTTTCCAACAGGATACTCCAAGCTGTGGAATCTGACAATTGCCAGACTCGAAATGAAAATCAGGGCCAGGACCGTGCAGGATGGGAAGCCAAAAAATTCATAAGTGTGTGCTATGGAAAGACATTTGAAGCTGTTCGCGTTGAGCCACAGAGCGCTTTTAAAAAGAAAGCTGGAAAGTATGGGGAAAGTGGAGAAAATTTCCAAGGGAAGTACCAAATCCGACAAAAGAAGCCGAGGAAATCCGGGGGAATGTTGTGATTTTGACGGGGAAATTATTCACTTTACTTGTCCGCTCCGGGCGGATTGTTGAGAATGCTCAAAAAGGGCCGGAATTGCAGGGGGGTATTTCATAAAAACCTACAATTTTTCCGGATTTGCCTGAAAAAAGCAAAAATAAAGTTGATTTCTACCTGACAATGTGGTATAGTACAGTGCAACCGCTGAAAAGCGAAATTTTGCAGCATATTTTCGCACTGCGGACAGAAGGTCTGCCAGCGGCAGAATTGCCTGGTTTTTTATTCGAAATAACGTATAAATATGTAAAATTTCTGCGTCAAAACTTGCCGCCATATGGAGAAACCGCCGAAATGAATACGAACATTGGAAAAATGCAAGATTGTGCTTGCTTTTTCTCGGACTGGGCAGTATACTTGTTATATGTTAATATTTTGTTGCCGTTTCCCGGCGCAAATATTAAATGCGGCTGGCAGTTCCCAGCCAAAATTATGAAGGAGGAAAAGAAATGAAAAAGCTGTTAGCTCTGCTGCTGGCTGTGGTCATGGTTCTCTCCCTGGCTGCATGTCAAACCGGTAGCAACGACCCCACGGGGACTGAGGCTCCTACCGAAGGCCCCACCGACGAGACCCCCACTGAGGCACCCACCGAGGCTCCCACTGAAGCCACTGTTCGCGAGAACAAGTTGATCTTCGGTACCACCACCGATATCACTGGCGACTGGACCAATGGTCTGGTAACCAATGGCGCTACCGACATGATGATCTGCAGAATGATCAATGACTACGACACCCTGGTAACCGACCAGGAAGGCAACTACGTGGAGAACCCCACCGTCCTGAAGAACTGGGAGCGTGTGGACAACGAAGATGGCTCCGCCACCTACACCATCTCCATCAACGAAGGCCTGACCTACAACAACGGTGAGCCCATCACCATTAAGGACTATGTGTTCAGGCTGCTGCTGGTCTGCGCGCCTGCTGCCAGCGAGCTGAAGTTCACTGCTGCCACCGCTGACACGATTGCTGGCGGCGTGGACTACCGGGACGGCACCACCGATGTGCTGTCTGGCCTGAAGATCGTTGACGACTACACCTTGGCCATGACCATCGTTTCCGAGTACGCGCAGTACTACTATGCGGATACTTACGCGAGCATCAGCCCCTGGAACATCGCGTTCTGGATTGGCGAAGGCTATGACGTGGCTGACGATGGCGAAGGCTGCTACTTCACCAAGGACGGCGAGAAGATCGTGATGAACAGCGAAGGCATTAAGGATCACTTCAATGCTGCCAAGTCCGCTGCTTCCAACGTGGTTTCCGCTGGCCCCTACAACCTGGTGAGCTACAATGCTTCCACCGGCCAGGCCACTCTGGAGATCAACCCCTCCTATGCTGGCAACTTCGAAGGCCAGAAGCCTTCCATCCAGACCGTGGTCATCAGCAAGACCGAGAAGAGCACCTGGGCTGACGCCCTGAAGACCGGCGAGATCAACGTGTACGAAGGCATTGCCGATGGCACCGAAGTGAACACCGTCATGGATATGATCGACGCTGGCGCCGAGCTGAAGCCTGTGCAGTATGACCGCGCTGGTTACGGCAAGATCCAGTTCTTCTGCGACGTGACTCCCACCCAGTTCAAGGAAGTCCGTCATGCCATTGCCATGCTGCTGGACCGCGCCAGCTTCGCCGACACCTTCTGCGCTGGCTGGGGCTCCGTGGTCAATGGTCCCTATTCCGCCGCTATGTGGCAGTATCAAGAGTCCAAGGACGTCCTGGCTGATGGTCTGAATGCTTATCCCTTCGACGTAGACGGCGCCAACAAGGTCCTGGACGAGGGCGGCTGGACTCTGAACGCCAATGGCGAGGCTTGGACCGGCGAAGGCCTGCGGCACAAGGAAGTCACCGCTGAGCAGGCTGAGAACATGGATGAGTGCGTCACTCTGTCCGACGGCCGTATCCTGATGCCTCTGATCATCAAGTGGTGCTCCACTGCGGAGAACCAGGTTTCTGACCTGCTGGCTACCATGCTGGCCAACTCCGACAACGTGAAGAACGCTGGTATGTCCATCGTTCAGGATTCCGTGGACTGGGATTCTCTGTTGAATGCCGTGTATCGGACCGATGCCGATGGCAACGCTGCTGCTCCCTACTACTCCATGGTTAACATGGCTACCAACCTGACCTCCACCATCTACGACTATTCCTTCAACTGGACCGATGATCCCGCCAAGGTGGCCCTGGGCTACAACACCAACTACCTGTACGACATGGGTGAGGGTGGTCTGGACCAGCTGTCCATGGACATGGTCTACGCTGTGGAACCCGGCGATGAGGCTGCTTACCTGAAATACTGGCAGGATTACATCCTCCGTTGGAACGACATGCTCCCCGAGCTGCCTCTGTACTCCAACATCCTCGTGACCGCTGTTCCCACTTGGGTTGAGAACTACGAGGAGAATGCCTACTGGGATTTCGCCCATGCTGTGTTGTACGCTACCATTCCCAGCGCACAGTAATCCCGGCTTGACCGGCATTTGATCCCTGCGACTCTAATGGGGACGGGCGTCTGTCCGTCCCCATTTTTCTACCACAACTTTTTTGCCAGGCAGGTTTTCAGATCTAATAGGTTGCGGTAGGAACTACATCGCAGAGAAATACAAGGGGAAAGAACTCACCTCGACTTAGCTTGAGTTGAAAGGGACCCCGGAAATGGATGGTGTTTGTTTTGACAAAATATGTTTTGAAACGACTGGTGTACATCGTGGTGGTCTTTTTCATCGTTTCTTTCCTGATGTACTGCCTGTTTAGTCTGATTCCGTCAGACCGCGCAAGAACCCAGCTAGAGCCACTCAAGCAGAAATTGAAGCCTGATGTATATGAGCAAATGTATCGCGATCTCCGAGACCAAATGGGTTTGGATGATCCGATTGTTGTGCGTTACCTGCGGTGGATGGGCCTCGCCAAAGATAAAATGAGCGGGGAATACCACGGCCTTTTGGAGGGATACTTCGGTTTTTCCCAAATGCGCCAGAAAGATGCAATCGACGTCATCAAGGCGCCGATGGGCAATACCATTTTCTTTAACTTAATGACGACATTCCTTACTTTAGCGGTGACCATACCGCTGGGTATTTGGTGTGCTGTTCGCAAAAACAGCAAATTTGATCAGGGTGTGCAAGCTTTCACCATCTTGGGATATAGTATTCCACAGTACATTATTGCACTTATTTTCGTGTTCGTGTTCGCCGTGCTTCTGCGTTGGTTCCCCGTCAATGGTGCGGCAACGCCTGGCGCAAATTATACCGGACTGCGTGAATGGACCGACCGGCTGTATTACATGGCACTTCCCATCATTGTCAGTGTGTTCAGCGCCCTGGGTAGCATGAGCCGTTATGTGCGTGCTTCCATGGTGGATGCACTGAGCATGGATTGCATTCGTACCGCCCGGGCAAAGGGCGTGCGTGAGCGGGTTGTGATTTACTCCCACGCCTGGCGCAATGCACTGCTGCCTGTCATCACCTCGATCATCGGCTGGTTCCTGTCTATTTTCTCCGGTTCTCTGATTTTGGAGAATGTGTTCTCTCTGAATGGTATGGGCAAGCTGTACATCGATGCCCTGAACGCCAAGGATGCGGAGCTGTGCTTGGCCATTCAGATGTTCTATACCATTGTTGCCCTGGTGGGTAACTTGATTACAGACCTGGCCTATGGCGTTGTTGATCCTCGGGTCCGGGTGAATAAGTAAAGGAGGCGCTGAAGATGGCTAAGAATAAGAAGAGCAGTACAATTGGAAGCGCACTCCGCCGTATGTTCGGTTTGCAGAAAAAGCAGCTGAGCTTCCAGGAGGAGGAGGCACTCCAGAGTCCCGGTAAAGTGGTTGCGAAGAACTTTTTCCGCCGTCCTACGGCGGTGTTCGGCCTAGTGGTCTTCATCGTGATTTTCCTGTTTGTGATGATTGGCCCCATCTACATGCCCATTAATCTGGGATATTCCGACTCGACTCTGGCCAATATCTCTCCTGGCTATTTCATGATGGATGTTCCCTCTCAGCTGATCTCCGAAGGCGTTCATGATATCATCGCTGGTCCCACCTATGGCCTGGGCCTGAGTGAATCCGGTAAGGTTTATTCCTGGGGTTATACCCGCATCAGTGATGTCATTGATATGAAGAACATTCCCGCAGAGCTCACCGATGGCAGTGTGGACATTGCGTTTTTGGCTGCCGGCAGTGACCATGCGGTTGCAATTGATGAAGAGAACAATTTCTATTTCTGGGGCAACACCCGTCTGCGCCAGGATGCCTATGAAAGCAATTCCGATCTGAACGGCGCTTTGCGCAGAGGCGAGCTCGAAGTGAAGCAGCTGGAAGCCGGCAACCAGTTCAGCATCATCCTGGATACCCAGGGCAATGTGTACCTCTGGGGCAACTCCTCTGGCAATGAGCTGCAGTGCCGCGATAAGGAGCGTGTGCTAGAGGGCGAGGACAAGACGCCCCGTCAGTACCAGGGCAACATTGAGAAGGTCGCTGTAACTGAACACGCCTACGTTGCCCTTCTGAAGGATGGCACCGTGGCCTATACCGGTCTGGAGAAAGACAATGCCCTTCTGACCAATCTGCCTGCTGAGCTGACCGACGGCTCTGTCCGCGTGGTGGATATTGCAGCCAGCAGCCAGAATGCAGCGGCAATTGATGAGAATGGTAAGATCTGGGTCTGGGGCGTTTCCACCCACGGCGAGAAGGCGGTTCCGGAGATGGAGTCCAAGCCTGTGAAGATCTATGGCGGCCGGTACCATTACACCGTTCTGTTGGAAAACGGCGATGTGGTGGCCTGGGGCGACGATCAGTATGGCCAGGCTTCCGTGCCCGGCTCTGTGGAGAAGGCTGACATTGCTGCCATCTACGCTGGCGGTAATCAGAACTACGCAGTGACCAAGGACGGAAAGGTCCTGACCTGGGGTCTGAAGGGCTTCCTGTGCGGCACCGATGATCTGGGCCGTGACGTGCTGGCCCGTATCGTCAATGGCGGTAAGATGACCATGACCGTTGGCGCCATTGCCGTCATCATTTCCACCATCATTGGCCTGGTTCTGGGCGGCATTGCCGGTTACTTTGGTGGCAAGATCGATATGGTGCTGAGCCGTGTGGCGGAAGTCATTGGCGGTTTGCCCTTCCTGCCATTTGCACTGATTCTTTCGGCGGTGATTCCCAGAGAGATCAGTGTTCTGCAGAGAATGTACATCATCATGTGCGTTTTGGGTGTGTTGAGTTGGGTGCCCGACTTCCGTCTGGTCCGTGCTCAGATCTTTAGCCAACGGGAGCAGGAGTATGTGACGGCGGCCAAGGCCCTGGGCGTTAGAGAGGGACATATCCTCCGCAAGCACATCATCCCCAACGTCATGAGCGTCCTGCTTGTGTCGATCACTCTGAATTTCGCCACCTGTATGTTAACGGAATCCACGCTGTCCTACCTGGGCTTCGGTATTCCGCTTCCCACGCCCACCTGGGGCAATATGCTCAACAGCTGTAACAACTCCATCGTGATTCAGCAGTATTGGTGGCGTTGGGTATTCCCTGCTGCAGTCTTTGGCCTGTGCACCATCTGTATCAACCTGATGGGCGATGGCCTGCGGGATGCCATGGACCCCAAGAGCAATGGACGCTAAGGAGGAAGAGACAATGGCATTACTTGAAACGAAAAATCTCCACACCTATTTTAAGACCCGCCGCGGCGTTGTGAAGGCGGTCAATGGTGTTTCCTATTCCATCGAGCCTGGCAAGACTCTGGGTGTGGTGGGTGAGTCCGGTTCCGGCAAATCCGTCTCCGCCATGAGTATTTTGCGGCTGCTGGATGGCAATGGCTATGTGGACTCCGGTGAGATCATCTTTGATGGAAAGGATCTCACGAAGATTCCCATGAGCGAGATGTATCATATCCGCGGCAACAAGATTTCCGTCATTTTCCAGGAGCCCATGACCGCCCTGAACCCGGTGTTCTCGGTGGAGCGGCAGCTTTCTGAGCCCTTTATCATTCACCGCAACATGTCCAAGAAGCAGGCAGCCGAAGCAGCCGTCAAGATGCTGGCGGATGTCAAAATCCCCAATCCTGAGGTTGTGGTAAAGCAGTATCCCCACCAGCTGTCCGGCGGTATGCGTCAGCGTGTTATGATTGCAATGGCTCTGGCCTGCGAGCCCAAGCTGCTGATTGCCGACGAACCCACAACGGCTCTGGACGTGACCATTCAGGCGCAGATTCTGCACCTGATGAACAACCTGAAGGAAGAGCACGGCACTGCCATCATGTTCATCACCCACGACCTGGGCGTCATCAATCAGATGGCCGATGATGTGGCTGTGATGTACTGTGGCCAGGTGGTGGAGCATGTCCCCGCCCGGGTGCTGTTTGCCAAGAACACCAAGCACTCCCATCCCTATACCGAAGGCCTGCTGGCTTCTGTCCCCCGTTTGGACACCAAGACAGACCGGCTGGATGCCATCCCCGGCGCCGTTCCCCACCCGCTGGACCTGCCGAAGGGCTGCAAGTTTGCTCCCCGCTGCAAGTACTGCACCAAGCGGTGTATGGAGGAAGAGCCCGAGTTGGTGAAGGTCGGCGAGAACCAGGAAGTTCGGTGCTTCTATCCGGAGAAGGAGGCGCGCCATGCAAAATAAAGAAGAACGCAAGGTTTTGCTCCAGATTTCCAATCTGAAGCAGTACTTCCCTGTTGGGAAGAAGGGCCTGTTTGTAAAGGCCAACGATGGCATTTCCATTGATATTTACGAAGGCGAGACCTTTGGCCTGGTGGGTGAGTCTGGCTGCGGCAAGTCCACCCTGGGCCGTTCGGTCCTCCAGCTGTATAAGCAGACCGATGGCCGCAGCATGTACTTTGGCCGCTCCATCGATGAAATTGCTCCCCAGTATGCTTACAATACCTTCCGCAATCTGGGGGCCCGGAAGGAGCATATGTTTGCCACCCGGAAGAAATACGAGGACTTCCAGGCGGAATACGACAAGCTTCCCGAGAAAGAGCAGTTCCTGAAGCATGCAGAGCTGACCAAGCTCCGCAAGGAAGCCAATGACGCCATGCTGGATGTGGCCACTTTGGTGGGCGGCCTCATTGTTGCCGAGGATATGAAGGCTGTTTCGGACATCTATATGGAAGAATTCCGGATCTCCAAAGAGCTCCGGAAGGCTGAGGATAGACGGACGGAAATTCAGCTGGATCTGGATGACGCCGCCTTTGCCGTGAAAACGGCCAAGGAAGCAGGAAAGCCTACCTCTTCGGCAGAGACCACCTTGAATAAGTGCAAGGCAAAGATGGTCCAGTGTGAGAAAGAGATTGGAGCCATCCAGGCGCGCATTGAGGAAGTCCATGGCCGGATTGAGAAGATGCGCAAGAAGTATGAGAATCATCCGGAATTTGCCACGTACGAGGCCCATCACAGCGATGGCATTGACCTGGCCCGGTTGACTTATTCGGAAATGCGCCGCCTGCGCAGTGACCTGCAGCTGATTTTCCAGGATCCCTATTCCTCCCTGAACCCCAGAATGACCGTGGGTCAAATCATTGGCGAGGGTATGATCGCTCATAAGTACTTCCGGAGGAACGATGACCGGATGAAGGAAGAGATCGTTCGGGTTATGGAGGAATGCGGCCTGGCGCCCTACTTCCTCCACCGGTATCCCCATCAGTTCTCCGGCGGTCAGCGGCAGCGGATTGGCATTGCCCGTTCCCTGGCTCTGCGGCCGAAGTTCGTGGTCTGCGACGAGGCGGTTTCCGCTTTGGACGTGTCCATCCAGGCACAGATCATCAACCTCCTCCAGGAGCTGAAGGAGAAGCAGCACCTCACCTATATGTTCATCACCCATGACCTGTCTGTGGTGAAGTACATTTCCGACCGCATTGGCGTAATGTACTTGGGCAGTATGGTGGAGTTGGCTCCCTCTGACGATATCTTCCAGCATCCCCTCCATCCCTATACAGAGGCGCTGCTGAATGCCATTCCCACCACCGACGAGGACGCTGCCAAGAAGCCAGAGGTTCTGGAAGGCGATATCCCCAGCCCGGTGAATCCGCCGAAGGGCTGCAAGTTCCATACCCGCTGCAAATACTGCACGGAGATCTGCACCCACGTGGTCCCGGAAATGCGGGAGATCCGTCCCAACCACTTTGTGGCCTGCCATCACATTCTGGAGAAAGGCTCCAGTGAGGGCTGAGTATGCTGCTTCGCAGAAAAGTGGATCGGGCCATGAAATGGTCCCGGGACCGCAGCCTGCAGGCTGAGGGCATTGATCCGGAGGAAGAGGAACTCAAAGCAGAGCTGCGTAAGCATAGCAGCAAGAAAGAGGAAATTCCCTCCAGGGAAGAGCTCATGGCGGAGGAGAAACAGAAGGAGCTGCAGAACCTGGAAAAGGGGGAAGTCAGAGCACTGATTCTCTCCGCGATGATCACGGTTTTTCCCGCTGCACTGGGTGTGATTCTCTTAATTGTCCTGATCGCCTATTTCTTCATGGTCCACTGATACGGAAATTTCTCATAATATGCAAGATCCCCATAGACACAAGCAGTTTGTGCCTATGGGGATCTTTTGCATGTGCGATGGGCTTTGAGGGCAGTGGCGGGGTGGACAAGGATGCAAACAGGTTGCTCACTGGCAAAGGCATACTTCGACTAAGTGTAAAACAGTTTTGTGCGTCGCTTTTGATACGAAAATTTCTGCAAAGTAAAAATAGATTTATACATAGGAGGAACGGTGAGCGGTTTGGTTTCCCACTGAGGGAATGCAACTGGGGTTGCGATCCTGTGGGGGCGGACCTAACTGTCCGTTTTGTGGAAAGAGTGTGCGATTTCCTTTCATTTTCGGCAAATTCGTAGTGCCCACAACGGGCGGACACATGGGTCCGCCCCTACGATGATATTCCATCATTGTGCAAGACTGGGTTCGTCGGCGATTCCACAGAATATGCCCTCTTTTCTCCCAATAGGGGGAATTTAAATGGAAAAATACGTCGGATCGTTTCGACCCCTTCTCACCGCCCGCCGTAGGGGCGGACCTGTGTGTCCGCCCGGCAGGGACATCTTGCGTTTCGCTGCTATGCTCGGCGAATTCGGAATCCCTGCAACAAACGGACGCAAAAACCCGCTGCAAATTTTGCTGTTTGCAGCGGGCTCTGTTACTGGGTGGTTGCAATCGCCTTTGCCATGGATTGCGATTTTAAATTTCACTTTCGGAGAGCGCATCCAGCTCCTTCAGCCAGAGATCGGCGGTGGCGTCGGAGGGCATACGCCAGTCGCCACGGGGGGAGAGGGTGACGGAACCCACCTTGGGTCCGTCGGGCAGGCAGCTGCGCTTGAACTGCTGCTGGAAGAAACGGCGGTAGAAGTTCCGGAGCCACCGCAACAGTTCGCCATTGGGATATTTTCCACGGAAGGCCAGCTTGGCCAGGCGATAGACCTTCCCCGGGGCATATCCACACCGGACTACCTGGTAGAGGAAAAAGTCGTGAAGTTCATAGGGGCCTACCAAATCCTCTGTTTTCTGAGAAATCTCGTCGTCGGCAGGCGGCAGCAGCTCAGGGGAGACCGGGGTAGCCAGAATGTCCCGCAGAACACCAGCCAGGACCCCTTCGGATTGAGAGGCCACGTAATCCACAATGTGCCGCACCAGAGTTTTGGGCACACCGGCGTTCACGGCGTACATACTCATGTGGTCCCCATTATATGTGGCCCAACCCAGGGCCAGCTCGCTCAGGTCGCCGGTGCCAATGACCAGGCCGCCCAGCCGGTTGGCCAGGTCCATCAGGACCTGGGTCCGTTCCCGGGCCTGACCGTTCTCATAGGTTACAGACCGGTCTTCCGGGGGAAGTCCAATGTCGGCAAAGTGCTGGGCCACGGCTTGCCCAATGGGGATTTCCCGGAAGGTGACCCCCAGGGCCAGAGCCATGGCTTCTGCGTTGGACCGGGTTCGACGAGTCGTGCCGTAACAGGGCATGGTGACTGCCACCAGACGTTTCCGGTCCCATCCCAGCCGGTCCGCTGCCCGGACCATCACCAGCAGCGCCAAGGTGGAGTCTAGCCCACCGGACAGGCCAACCAGGGCAGTCTTTGCTTGGGTGTGGTCCAACCGCTTGGCCAGTCCGGCGGCCTGGATGGAGAGGATTTCTTCACACCGGCTCTGCCGGCCGGCGGTATTGGCGGGGACAAAGGGATGGGGATCTATGGTGCGAGTGATGGAGGTGCTTTCTATGGGAAAATCCAAAGGCAACTCCAGTAGCTGCTCCGGCTGGGAGAAGCAATGGGTGCTCTGCCGCGTCCGTTCTGTGATCAGGTGGCGCACATCCAGCTCCGATACCAGAAGGTCCGGCTCCATGGTGGTGGACTCTGCCAGGACCACGCCATTTTCGGCAATGAGATTGTGACCAGCATATACCAAGTCCTGGGTCGACTCCTGACAGCAGGCGCAGGCATAGAGGTATCCGCACATCAGTCGGGCCGACTGCCCGGCTACCAGATCCCGGCGGTAGCTTCCCTTACCAATCACAGCCGGAGAGGCAGAGAGATTGACGATGATGGTGGCGCCTGCCAGGGCCAGGTCTTGAGAGGGTTGCCGGGGCGCCCACAAATCCTCACAGATTTCGCAGCCCACAGAAAACTCCGGCAGCTCCGGATGCGTGAAGAGAACGTTTCCCCCGAAGGGCACCGCTTGCCCCCGACTCCAGAAGCCACTGGCTTGTCCCATGGTGGGAGGCGCCGGTGTGAAGTATCGGGCCTCATAAAACTCCCCATAATTGGGAATGTGGGTTTTGGGTATCAGAGCCAAGACCTTTCCATTGTACAGAGCCGCTGCACAGTTATACAGCCGTCCGTTCCAGGCAAAGGGCAGACCCACAAAGGTGAGCGCATCCGCCCCGGCTGTGGCCTCCGCCACCTGGACCAGGGCAGTGAGGGCTTTGTGCCGCAGTGTTTCCTGTCCGAAAAGATCATTACAGCTATATCCAGTGAGGCATAGCTCCGGCAGGACCAGGATTCTGGCCCCCAGGCTTTTCGCCCGCAGCACGGCGGCGATACATTGTTGGGCGTTGTATGCGCAGTCGGCAACCCGCAGAGGGACCGATGCAACAGCTACTTTGACAAATCCATCGTTCATGTGTGTTTCCTCACAATCTGGCCGCCTGAGCGGCAAATCACATCGTGTTACTCCAACTGATCCAGGTTCAGACTAAAGGCCGGGAGGAATTCCTCCAGGAAGTAGGTTAACTCCGGCAGGTCCATCGCCTTCATGGCGGCCATGGTCTGCCTGGCTGCGGACTCAAATTCCTGATTACCTGCCTTTAGTTCTTCTACGCATTTGATGTAGGCCGACAGCTTATCCGCCGCTTTGACAATGGGCAGGGTCTCGGGATCGTCTTCTTGAATCAGGTGCTGGTAACTGGTCCGGAGGGCCTCCGGCAGCATGGACAGGAGCTTCTCCCCACTGATCCGCTCCACTTGCTTGTAGGCTTGCTTGATTTCCGGGTTAAAGTATTTCACCGGGGTGGGCAGATCCCCAGTGAGGATTTCTGAGGCGTCGTGATACAGCCCCGCAGCGGCGCACCGGTCCGGATCCGGGCCAGGCAGCCCTAGAATATCCCGGCGGATGAGGGCCAGCCCATGGGCCAGCACGGCCACCATATGGCTGTGCTCCTGGACGTTTTCCGAGAAGCTGTTGCGCATCAGCCCCCACCGGGTGATGTACCGCATCCGGGAAATGAGGGCAAAAAACTTATTGGCCATGGAGGAGTTCCTCCAGTGCATCCGGGACTTCCACCGGGCTGTGGCACAGGCGGTGGGCGCCTGCGGCCAGCAGTTCCCCTTCGCTCCGGTAGCCCCAGCACGCGGAAATGCAGGGAATCCCGGCAGCCCGGGCGGTGGCGACGTCCACTTCAGAGTCGCCAATGTAGACGGCGTTTTCCCGTGGCGTATCCAGCAGCTCCAGGGCGCGGAGTGCCATATCCGGCGCCGGCTTCCGTGGAAGCCCTGGCCCCTCGCCCAGGGCCAGATCAAAGGTGGGGAAATAGGTTTTCCAGAGCGCTTTGGTGGCGTTGTCCGGCTTGTTGGAGACAATGGCCAGACGCCAGCCTGCTGCCCGCAGCCGGGCGGCGGTCTCCAGGATGCCGTCATATGGCCGGGTGGTCTCGTTGCAGTGTTGTGGATAGTATGCCCGGTAATAGGCCATCATTTCTGGAAAATTTTCCGGTTCGCCTCCAACAGCTCGGCGCATTTGCTGGATGGCGCCGTTGCCGACGAAGGTGCGGATTTCCTCCAGGCTTCGTTCCGGCAGCCCAAAGGCCCGCAGGGTGGCGTTGGTGGCATTGGTCAGGTCTTGCAGCGTGTACAGCAGGGTCCCATCCAGGTCCCATAAAATGGCTTTGTTCATCACATTGACCTCCGTTTTGACTTACAGCACCTGCAAGATATATCCTTTCAGGTACCAGGCGTTCTCTGCCGCCAGATCTGCTGGGTGATCCCGGCTCTGCATCATGGGCTCCAGGAGCCGGACCGGACGGCCTGCATCTCCCGCTGCTTCTTGCAGCATTTGCAAAAAGAGCGGAGGCGTCATAAACTGACTGCAAGACCAGGTGGCCAGGTATCCGCCGGGGCGGACCAGCCGGATGCACCGCAGGTTGAGCTCTTTATATCCCCGGTAAGCGCCCGGAAGGGCGCTTTTGCTTTTGGCAAAGGCGGGGGGATCACAAATGACCAGGTCATACTGCTTTCCTGCCTCGCTGTAATCTTTGACCAGATCGAACACATTGGCACAGGTGGTGGTGATGCTGTTTGCCACGCCGTTGCAGGCGGCGTTTCGGGTGAGCATCTCCAAAGCGTCCCGGGATACGTCCACCGCTTCCACGGATGCTGCGCCATAGAGGGCTGCGTGGATGGAAAAGCCGCCGGTGTGGCAGCACAGGTCCAAAACACTGGCTCCGGAACAATAGGGCCGAATGCGGCCTCGGTTTTCCTGCTGATCCAGGAAGTGGCCCGTTTTCTGCCCACGGCGCAGGTCCGCCAGCATTTGCGCGTCGTGCTCCCGGAAGGGGACCAACCCCGGCACCGCACCGTACAGGCAGCCGGTGATTTGGGGGAGGCCCTCTTTTTCACGGACGGGCACGTCGTTCCGTTCATAGATTCCTTTGGGAGAAAACAGGTCGGCCAGGAGCTCCGTGAGGACGCCTTTCCAGGTCTCCATGCCCAAGCTTACAATTTGCAGGCACAGGTAATCGCCAAACTTATCCACCGTCAGCCCCGGCAGTCCATCGGAATCCCCGAAGACCACCCGGCAGGCATTGTGAAATCCAAGGGCCTGCCGGCAATCCCAGGCGCGGGCCAAGCGGCGGCGGAAAAATTCCCGATCGACGGATTCCTGGGGATCCCGGGTCAGAATGCGCACCAGGATTTTCGATTGGCTGTTGAAGAATCCCCGGGCAACAAAGCTACCGGTGCTGTCGACTACATCCACAAGGCCGCCGTCGGCGCAGCTTTCGTCTACCCAGGCAACCTCGTTGTCATAAACCCGGCTTTTGCCCCGGCGGAGCTCCCGCTCTTCTCCCCGCCGCAGACACACTTGCCCCAATTCCATATGGACTCCTTCCTGCGGGCGCAGTTGACAGACACATTCCCGCATGTTATAATGTATTAATATCAGGATAAAGTCTTTCCGCCCGTTCCAAAGGAGGGGGTATGCTTGGCGGATTCCAATGTGACCAAACGGGCCCTCGCCACAGCGATGAAACAGCTGATGGCGAAAGAGCCCTTTTCAAAAATCAGCGTCGGCGACATTTGCCAGGTGTGCCAGATGAACCGAAAGAGCTTCTATTATCACTTTCGGGACAAGTACGACCTGGTGAACTGGATTTTCCAGACGGAGTTTCTCACAGCGGTGCAGCGCAGGCCCTATGAGAGCACCTGGGCCCTGATCCGGGACCTGTGTGAATATTTCTATGAAAACCGGGCCTTTTATCACAATGCGCTGTCGGTGGAGGGGCAGAATTCCTTCCAAGACTACTTCCGGGAGATCCTGGCCCCGGTGGTCCGGGCTTACGCAGAGGATGTCTTTGACCAGGAGGGAGAGGACACGGTTTTCTTCATCAATTTCTTTAGCGATGCCCTGATTGCGGCCATGCTTCGCTGGCTCTCCAGCCGGAATTGTATGCCTCCCGATCGCTTTACTCGGCTTCTGCGCCAAAGTGTACTGGGCGGAGCGCAAATCCTGGGCGGCAGCCCGGGTTGATTCCAAGGGGGCTGGAGTGCGCCTCTATCATACTGTTTTTTCCTCCAAATTGCAACGGCCAGGCAGAGAGAATTTGGCTGGCATTGGAACGAAGAATTTGAGAAGACGACGTTTCATCACACGAGCTTGAAAAGAGAAGTTTGTTGGAACAAACATCTGTGTGCAGTGAATGTCTACTACAGTCGAACTTGTGTGTCCGCCTGTCAGAAGCACTATACATATCCCGTCCTGTTTCAATGAATTCAGAATGCCTACCACAGGCGGACACGTGGGTCCGCCCCTACGGTGAGATACCAACTGTGTGTATGAACGGGACTGGGGCGTTGCCGTAGAATACACGTTTTTTCGGCCAGAATGGGGAAAAAACAACGACGAAACGCGTCAGAGTATTTTTATCTATCTTCCCCATGCTCCCTAGGGGCGGACCCATGTGTCCGCCCGGCGGAAACATTGTACGTTTTCAGACCTTTTTTGGCGAATTCGAAATGTCTACTACAGACGGACACATAGGCCCGCCCCTATGATGAGATACCGACACGGTGCATGAACGGGACTGCGACGTTGCCGCAAAATGCACGTTTTTCTACCCAAATTGGGACAAAAAATAAAAAACACGTCGTACATTTCTGTGTATCTTCCCTATACGGCCCTGCTCGCGATTCTTCAAGAGGAAATCTTGCCACATCACTAGGCACGCGTTTAGCGGTTACAACGTAATAGGGGCGCACAGTGTGCGCCCGCTGGTGGGATTCTTTGGGTTGGTTATGACGCCGTCTCACAGTAGATGGCAATGGCCTTTGCTGTAAAGTCTGCGGTACCGGGTCCGCCTGCTGCGTCAATGTGTTCGGTCATGCTGCCACCGGCAGCGTACATGGCGCCCAGGCTCCGGAGGATTTCCGGGGTACAATGGTAATAGCTTTGGCTGATTTGCAGCCGGAGCTTTGCCACCAGAGCCTGAGCGGCAAAGCTGCCCGGGGCGTCGTTCCGGATGGCGCCAAATTCCCGAAAGATGGCCATGAGGGCGCTGGCTGCCTGTTGCTGTTCTTCCGGGGACTGCCCCTGAGTTTTGGACGCATACTCCTGGTATGCATCGGTGGAACCCCAAAGGGCCTTGGCCTGGGCGGCGTAGTCCTGCAGAGTCTGGGTATCAAATGCGGAAAAGTCCAATCGATTCACTCCAATCGTCAGAATTTCACGGGCGAGATCAATCAACTTCTGGATGTGCTCCTTTTGCAGCTGGAGCAGGGCGATTTGTTGCTCCAGCGCCTGGGTGTGGTCAAAGGCCGGGCTGTCCAGAATTTCTTTGATCTCGCGCAGGGGAAATTGCAGCTGCCGAAACAGCAAAATACATTGCAGCCGGACCAGGGCCCTGTCATCATACAGCCGATAACCGGCTTGCGTGATCTGTGTGGGGGGCAGCAGGCCGATGGAATCGTAGTAATGCAGGGTGCGGACACTGATGCCTGCCAGCTGACTGACTTGCTTGACGGTTTTCATACTGCGCATCTCCCTTCGTGTACCCAAAGCATACTCTATGACCTAAGGGGAGAGTCAAGGATTTTTTTCGGGATGGGCCGTCAAAACAGAGGCAGGTCCCCGGTGAGGGGATCCACCTGCTCCGGGGGCAGGGGCTCCAGGGCCAGACAGGTGAAGGTGGGCTGGCCGTGGAATTCGGTCATGCCGGCGTCACAGATCAGGGCGGAGAGAATCCCCGCTTCTTTGGCCTGCCGGTCCAGGTCCAGAAGGGCCTCTTCCGAGTCGACATATACGCAAACCTTGGCGGTGCCGTTTTGGAACCAATCACTGAGCGGGGTGGCGGGGCGGCTGGTTGGCCGCAGGCAGAGGCCATCTCCCTGGGTGCTCACTTGCCCCAGGCGGCCTTCCCGCTCCAGGGCCATGAGGACGGCTGTGACACAGGCATGCCCGGCTTGGGCCGCAATTTTCCCTTTGCGCATGTGTAGATCCCGGCGCATGACAATCATTTGCTTTGCAGTATACATCAAATTCCTCCAAGATGCTGCCCAATGGCAGTTGGTACCAATCGTAGGATGTTGCCCGTCTGGGCGGACTTGCGTTGTAACAGATGTGGAAAGGAGCGGTTCGGATGTCAAATCTCTATTACAGCACGACCCACCCTTCTCCACTGGGGCAGCTGACCCTGGCCTCGGATGGGGAAGCGCTGGTGGGGCTGTGGCTGCCGGGGCAGAAATACTTTGGTGGAACGGCGCCTGGAGCATGGGTTCCAACAGACGAGCTCCCTGTATTCCTGGCGGCGAAAGCCTGGCTGGATGCGTACTTTGCAGGGAAGCGGCCGGAAATTTCTCAGCGAAACCTGTCGCCCGCCGGAAGTCCATTTCGCCAGATGGTATGGGAAATGCTCCTGGAGATTCCCTATGGAAAGACCACAACCTATGGGGAGATTGCCCGGAAAGTGGCGGCCCGCTCAGGGAAGCCGAGCATATCCGCTCAGGCGGTGGGAGGGGCCGTGGGACACAATCCCATTTCTCTGATCATTCCCTGCCACCGGGTGGTGGGCGCTAAGGGACGCCTCACCGGCTATGCCGGTGGGCTGGACAAGAAGGTCTGGCTGTTGCAGCATGAGGGGGTGGATCTTTCCCAGGTGACTGCGTCGGGTGAATGGGGCTCAGATGAGTCCAAAATGCCGGAGCCCCTCCAGAATCCCGTCCTCTAAGACAGTCCCGGTGGTGTATACGGCGGCCTCCCGGACGGTTTGGGGGCTGCTTCCCATGGCAATGGGCGTGGCGACGCATTGAAACATGGGCAGATCGTTGTTGCTGTCCCCGAAGGCATAGGCGGCCTCCCTGGGAAGGTCATAGTGGGCCAAAATCCGACCAATGCCGGTGGATTTGCTGTTGCGCCGCAGCACGGCCTCCGTCATGCCGCCTCCCCGGTCAATGAGGGTGAAGTCCCGGCCCGCTTCCGCCTGGAAGCGGGCCATATCGGCATGCCCCAAATCGTATACCACAAGCTTTTCAAAGGCAAAGTCCGGCCCGTCCGGGTCCAGAGTCACGGGGATGCCTTTTGCGGCCATTCGTTGGGCCTCCAGTTCGACCTGGGGCCCCCAGGGGCGAGTTCCGTCCAGAATCATGCTGCCGGTGGCTTCGTAGAGGGCGTCCAGGCCACAGGCCCGGACCAGGTCCCGGCTCCGGCGACACAGAGCGGGATCCGGCAGTGCCCGGTGGAGGATTCGGCCCCCGGCCTGGACCTCCATGCCGCAGCCGCAGACGAAGCCGTCCCAGGTGAGCGCCAGGACCCGGGGATCGATGTGGCTATGGGGTCGCCCGGTGTTCAAAATGGCCAGATGGCCCTGCCGGCGCAGGGCGGCGACTGCTTCGCAGGCGCTGTCTGGCAGAATTTGTGTGTCGTCGTCAATTAACGTGCCGTCGATGTCAAAAAATACAATTTGTTTCATGGCAATTTCCTACCGATTCAACATTCTGGCAATGGCAGTCCGGCGCACCTCCATGGCGCCCACCGGGCAGAATTCCTGACAGCAGAAACAGCGAATGCACTGGCTGCGGCGGATGGCGGGGCGGCCCCGCACCATGGTGATGGCTTTGGCCGGACACAAGCCGGCGCATTTCCCACAGCCGATGCATTGGGCCGATGCTTCCGGCCTGGCGCTCAGGAGCTTTTGGATCACGGCGCCCTGTATGCGCCCCCAGCCTGTCCCCCGGCGGCCGCGGAAGAGCAGGCTGCTGGGAGTCTCCAGCTTCTGAAAATCCGGGACGCGGAAGGCGCTCAAGTCCCCTGCGATGTGCAGGTCCTGTACGTGAGGCGGAATCAGGTTCCGCTCCAGCGCCGCCTCCAGGGTGGGGACCTGGCTCCGTTCCAGACCAATGAGCCAGGCGCAGGCCAGATCCAGCTTGTGTGGGCTGGGAGAGGCCAGCAGCGCCCCCATTGGGCGGGGCGTCCCCTGGGTGGGGCCGTTGCCCTCCATGGCAACTACGGCGTCTGCAAGGCTGAGAACAGGGTGGAAGTATTCATCCAAATCCACAATCATCCGGGCGAAATCCCGGGGATCCGGGAAGCGGAAGTGGTATTCCGGTTTCAGGGTGCCAGGAATCGCGCCGAAGAGATTCTTGGCAGCGGCGGACATACCCATCATGCCGTGACTTTTGAGCTTGCAGAAGTCGATGATGGCGTCAGCCTCTGCCAGGTATTGGGTGTACTGAAAGGTGCGGGCGGCCAGGGCCTGGGGATATGTGGCCTGCGCCTGGGCAAAGTTCCGGTTCAGCTCTGCCCCGGCGGCCTCCACCGAATAAAGTCCAGCTGCCCGATAGATTTTCTCCACAAAGGCGGGGGTATATAGCCCCCCGGGGCTGTCCCCGATGATCACATGGGCGCCCCGCTCTTGGAGTAGCTGGGTCAGGGCCAGCAGCAGGGCCGGATGGGTGGTGGCCGCCCGCTCCGGGGCCATGCCAGCTACCAGATTGGCCTTTACGATCACCCGCATACCGGGCTGCACCCAGTGGAGGCCCCCCAGGGGCTCCAAAACCTGGACCAGAGCCGTGCGGCAGGTCTCTGGGGTGTAGGCACTGCAGGGGACAACAGAAACATCAAATGGCATAACAGCGCTCCTCCTTTGCAGCCTCGGTGGACGGCAGTGGGATTTGGTAGTGATTATACTACAATCTTGGTACCACTGCAAGCTCCAGGGCGACTGCATGTGTGGCTGTTGCACAGAATGCAGCCCCATGAGTCCCGGAGCGAAGGGGGGACCCATGGGGCTGGCAGGGATGCTATTGGATGGTTTCCTGGGGTTGGGCGGCGGTGGTGAGGATGGGGAGGTTGGCATTGTAGATCTGTGGGAATTGACTGAGCGGCAGGGGATTGACGCCGCTGCCCACTTCAATGGTGTACCCGGGACGACGGAACTGCTGGATGAACCAATCTTTAAAACCAGCGAAGGCGGAGTTGTAGGGGGTGTCTTCCAGGGCGTAGCCGCTGAGGGCGGCAAATTTTTCTCCCAATTCCCGGGCGCCAGGCACGTAAATGTCCTGGAACTGCCAGTAAATGACTTCCCCCTGGCTGTGGTAGGCCAGGACCAGGGCCGGATCCAGGACTTGGGTATACCGGGCCAGAGCCTGGGTTTCCCGCTGGTCCAGGGGCGCGCGGCCCACGTAATCCCGGGGACCGGGGCGGGTGAAGCCCTGTTTGAACTTGATATCCCGGGCAATTTCCCACCCGGCCGGGTAGTTCAGATTCAGATCAATCCCCAGCAGGTTGGCTTTCCACCCGTTGGGGAAGGGGATATCGGGATAGTAAGAGGCCAGACTCCGGGCAAAGGCGTAGTCGCCGCTATCCGGGGGCAGAGCGCCGGTTACCAGGTCCACCCCGTCGGGATCTACCATGGGAACCATATGGATGGTGGTGGTTTGCAGCGTCCCTCTGGCGGGATATCCACCGATGACGGCGCCGACTACGGCGGCTTTGGCCAGATCTTCGGCAAAGGCCAGAAGCAGGGTGGCTGTGATCCACTCATTGGCGTGATGGGCGGCGGTGTACAGGACGTCCCGGGGGCCGACGCCGATGCTCAGGGCCTCCACAGGCCGTCCGAAGGCGGTTGTGGTGAGGGCTTCCATCCGGAAGAGGGAAGGGTACCGCCCCACCAATCCCCGAATGCAAAGGCTGCACAGGCCGGAAGTCATGGGTACGTCGGTGGGTACCACTGGGAAGTTCATTGGCACCCGCATGGGCGCCCCGACTGGCAACCGCTCCGGGTCCAGGGAGGGGTTAGCGGTGGCAATGGCCTGGGGGGTGGTGCCATAACGGGCAGCCAGCTCCCAGTAGGTATCTCCAGGTTGGATGCGGATTGTGCGGTATCCCAGCAGATAGGGTTCCAAAGCCAGCTGGGTTTCCGGATCGGCTTCACCGGTTTGGGGCAGCCCCTGAAGGGCCTGAAATTCCGCCAGAGTGTTGACTCCGGCCCGGCGCAAAGCCAGCGCAATGAGTTCATTCATGGAAATCGCCTCCGGCTATCCTATGCGCGGTAAGAAGCATGTGTGCAGGAGGTATATGGAATCTGTCAATCAAATCCTGGAACTGGCTTTGGAATTTGTGAAAAACGAGGATTTACAGCCGGAAATGAATCTTGTATAATAATGCTGTCTGGGGTTCATACTCCAAACGATGTGGAATGCGCTGCGTTCGCGGCGAGATTGAAATGGAGGAAAACAACTATGTCTATCAAAGTTGGTATTAACGGCTTTGGCCGGATCGGCCGTATGGTCTTCCGCGCCAGCATCAACCATCCTGAAATCGAAATCGTGGGCATCAACGATCTGTGCCCCGCTGATTACCTTGCATATATGCTGAAGTATGATACCATGCATGGCCAGTTCCAGGGCACGGTGGAGTCCACAGAGAACACCATCATCGTCAACGGCCATGAGATCCCCATCTCTGCCGAGCGGAACCCCGCCGATCTGCCTTGGGGCAAGCTGGGCGCGGAGTATGTGATTGAGTCCACCGGCCTGTTCCTGACCCAGGAGAAGGCTGCGGGCCATCTGGCCGCTGGCGCCAAGAAGGTTGTCATGTCCGCTCCTTCCAAGGACGCCACGCCCATGTTCGTCTGCGGCGTGAACCTGGACAAGTACACCACCGACATGAACTTCGTCTCCAACGCCTCCTGCACCACCAACTGCCTGGCTCCCATCGCCAAGGTTCTGAACGATAAGTTCGGCATTACCGATGGCCTGATGACCACGGTCCATTCCGCCACTGCCACCCAGAAGACGGTGGACGGCCCGTCCCTGAAGGATTGGAGAGGCGGCCGCGCTGCTTCCGGCAACATCATTCCCTCTTCCACCGGCGCCGCCAAGGCTGTGGGCAAGGTCATTCCCGAGCTGAACGGCAAGCTGACCGGTATGTCCATGCGGGTACCCACCCTGGACGTGTCCGTGGTAGACCTGACTGTGAACCTGGCCAAGCCCGCCACCTACGAAGAGATCTGCGCCGCCATGAAGGAAGCTTCCGAGGGCGAGCTGAAGGGCGTTCTGGGTTACACCGACGAGGCCGTTGTTTCCTCCGACTTCCTGGGCGACGCCCGCACCTCCATCTTCGACGCCAAGGCTGGCATTGCCCTCACTGATACCTTCGTGAAGGTGGTATCCTGGTACGACAACGAGGTTGGCTATTCCAACAAGGTGCTGGAGCTCATCGAGCACATGTACTCTGTGGATCACGCAAAATAAGATTCCCCTCCGCCTGATGAGGCGGCTCCCTGGTTATGACCGGCGTGGCGTTTGCCACGCCGGTTTTTTACATATGGGGTCTGGATGATGGAATGCTGAGAATCTGTGATACGCTACGGAGTTGCCCTGCGGCACAGACTGTGGTTGTGGGGGTAGCCCAGACCCAAGGCGCAGAAATTTTTGGCAGAAATTGGAAAAAGATTGAACTTTGTCAAAATTTGTCTTATAATGTTCAGGATGGATTTTTCCTCTACCAATTGCGCAGGTGGGTCTATGCAGCGACGATATTTGAATCAGAATGTATACGAAGCTCTGCAGGGCCGTTTACATTTTATATTTCAGGAATTTGAGAACATCCTGGTTTCCTTTTCCGGCGGAAAAGACAGCGGACTGCTGTTGAATCTGGTGCTGGATTTTCGAAACCGGTATTATCCAGGGCATTGCATCGGTGTGTTTCACCAGGATTTCGAAGCCCAGTACAGCGTCACCACGGAATACATTGAGCGGACCTTTGCCCGCGTGGAGAAAGAGGTAGAGCCCTATTGGGTCTGCCTCCCAATGGCCACGCGAACGGCGCTGAGCAACTATGAAATGTACTGGTACCCCTGGGATGACGCCAAGCCGGAGGCATGGGTGCGTCCCATGCCCAAGCACTCCTATGTGATCAATCTACACAACAATCCCATTACCACCTATCGTTACAAGATGCACCAGGAGGACTTGGCCCGGCAGTTCTGCCGCTGGTATCGCATCCGGCACGGGAATAAGAAGACGGTGTGCCTCCTGGGAATCCGGGCCGATGAGTCTTTGCAGCGGTACCGGGGGTTTCTCAACCGGAAGTGCGGCTATAAGAACACCTGCTGGATCAGCGGCCAGTTTAAAAACGTGTGGACGGCGTCCCCCCTGTACGACTGGACCACCGGCGATGTGTGGCACGCCAATGCCACCTTCGGCTACGACTACAACCGGCTCTATGATCTCTATCATATGGCCGGTCTCCGTCCCTCCCAAATGCGGGTGGCGTCTCCGTTTAACGACTATGCCAAGGAGAGCTTGAATCTCTACCGGGTCATCGATCCCCAGATTTGGGTCAAGCTGGTGGGCCGGGTGCAGGGGGCCAATTTTGCCGCCATCTATGGCAAAACAAAAGCCCTGGGATATCGCAACATCACCCTGCCCCCAGGGCACACCTGGGAGTCTTACACCCGCTTTCTTCTGGCGACCCTGCCCACCAAGCTCCGCAACGGCTATGTGGAGAAGTTTCAAACCTCCATCCGCTTCTGGCACACGGTAGGCGGCGGGCTGGAGGAGAAGACCATTCAGGAGCTGGAGGATCATGGCTACAACATCCGCCGCAATGGGGTCTCCAATTACACCTTGATGAAGAACGCCCGGGTTGTCTTCGTGGGGAAGATCCCGGACCACACCGACGACATCAAGTCCACCAAAGACATTCCCAGCTGGAAGCGCATGTGCTTTTGCATTTTAAAAAATGATCATCTCTGCCGGTCTATGGGCTTCGGCCTCACCCGGGATCAACAGCGGATGGTCAACAGCTTGAAAGAGAAATATGGAAGGTTAGGTGAAGGGTCATGGCATTTCTAAGCCCAGTGTATCAGGTGCGCCCCGTTCCCATCGAGCAGATTGAGCCCAATGCATACAATCCCAATTCCGTTGCCCCGCCAGAGCTGCGGCTTTTGTATGACAGCATCCGGGAAGACGGCTACACCATGCCCATTGTTTGCTACCATGATCAGGACCGGGACGTCTATATCATCATCGATGGCTTCCACCGCTACCGGGTGATGTTGGATTACCCGGATATCTACCAGCGGGAGCAGGGGAAGCTGCCGGTCTCTGTGGTGGACAAGCCTCTGGACTGCCGGATGGCCAGCACCATTCGGCACAACCGGGCGCGGGGGACCCACAATGTGGATTTGATGAGCAACATCATCCAGGAGCTCCACGAGTTGGGGCGTTCGGACGCCTGGATTTCCAAGCACCTGGGCATGGACCGGGACGAAATCCTACGCCTGAAGCAGCTCACCGGTCTCACCGCGTTGTTCCGGGATGCGAAGTTCAGCCGGGCCTGGCAGGCGGTGGAGGAGGACCTGCAGGATGAGCCGGAAGAGGCCGCCCTGACACCCTGAAAGGACAACACCGCCGGATCCATAGGACCAGGGCATTTGCAACCCTGGTCCATGAACCCGGCGTGAAAATGGTACGTTTTGTATTCGTATTCGGCGAATTGTAGTGCCCACCACGGGCGGACACATGGGTCCGCCCCTACGATGGGATACCAACGCGGTGCATAAGCAAATTCTACGGTCTTTTCGTGAAAAACGCCTTTTTCTTCCAAACAGGGGCATTTAGATAACAAAATGCGTCGAGTAATTTTTACTCGTCCTTACCATACGCCGTAGGGGCGAACCCATGTGTCCGCCCGGCGGAAACACGATGCGTTTCCATCCGATGTTCGGCGCATTCGTAATATCTACCACAGAGGGACACATAGACGCCCCGACGGTTTTGAATGCTACAGAGATACCACACGGGCCTGTTGTAAAGGTTTGCGCTTTACAACAGGCCCGTGTATGGTTATCAGGTTATGCTTCCCGGATCCGGGTGCCGGTCTCACCGGCGATTCCGGCCCGGGCTTTTTGCAGCTCGGTGATGAGGGCGGCCCGGCCGGGGGCGGAGCGGGCGAAGCGGACGGCGGCCTCCACCTTGGGGAGCATGGAGCCGGCGCCAAATTCTCCGGCCGCAATGTAGACCTCGGCCTCTTCCGGGGTGAGCTCCGACAGCCAGGTTTCCCCGGGCTGGCGGAAGCGGATTGCCACCTTTTCCACGGCGGTGAGGATGATCAGGAGGTCTGCGTCCAAGGATTCGGCCAGGAGCTCTGCGGCGAAATCCTTGTCGATGACGGCTTCAGCGCCCTGGAGGCTGCCGTCTTCCGCCCGGCACACGGGGATGCCGCCGCCACCGCAGGCTACCACCACCTGACCGGCCTCTGTGAGGGCCCGGACGGCTGCCAGCTCCACAATGGCTTTGGGTTGGGGAGAGGCCACCACCTTGCGATAGCCCCGGCCGGCGTCTTCCATGACGGCGCAGCCCTGAGCGGCCAGCGCCTCCGCCTCCTGCTGGGTCATGAAGGAGCCGATGGGCTTTGTGGGGTGCTGGAAGGCAGGATCTTCCGGATCTACCTCCACCTGGGTGAGGACGGTGGAGACGGGCTTTGCAATGCCCCGGTCCCGAAGGGCCTCGTCCAGGGCCCGCTGCAGGTCGTAGCCGATGTAGCCCTGGCTCATAGCCACGCACACGGGCAGGGGGCAGGGAACGTATTTCTCCGGGTTGATCCGGGTGAGCTCCGCCATGGCCTTTTGGATCATACCCACCTGGGGGCCGTTTCCGTGGGCGATGACCACCTGGTTTCCGTCTGCGATCAGGTCCACAATGACCTTTGCCGTCTCCCGGACCGCATGATACTGCTCGGTCAGATTGTTACCCAGGGCGTTGCCGCCCAAGGCCACTACAATGCGTTGGGACATGGTAATGCCTGCCTTTCTCAAATGGAGGTGCCCGGCTACCCGGGAAAAAAACGTCCCCCCGGACATGAGATGCGCGCAATGCCGGGGGTTTTTCTTACAAGGTCATTGTATCAGGAATATTCAAAAATGCAAGAAAAATTTTCATTCCAAATGTCCACAGAGGGGAGACATTCCAGGCGCTACCCATTCGCTTCATACAGTGCGGCAGATTTGGGCCCTTGTATTTTGGTGGGGAAGGGGATATACTGGTGTAAAACGGACGGGAGGTCGTGACTGTGACGAAACAGGAATTGGAAGCCCTAGTGGCCCAGGGGCCGGTGCTGTTGGATGGGGCCATGGGGTCTTGCCTGCTGGAGCTGGGGATGCCCAAGGGGACCTTGTCAGAGCTGTGGGCAGACCAGCACCCGGAGGCGGTGCTGGAGCTACAGGCGGCCTATGCCGCAGCCGGGAGCCGGATTCTCTACGCCCCCACCTTCCAGGCTCAGCCGGCGACCCTGGAACAGGCCGGATGGACCGGGGATGTGGCGGCGCTGAATGCCCGGCTGGTGAGGCTCACCCGCCGGGCAGCCGGGAAGGAGGCGCTGGTGGCCGGGGATCTGGCCCCCATGGCGGGGTGTATGGAGTCTTGGGTTCCGGAGAATTTCCACCGGATGACGGAGCTGTACCGGCGGCAGATTGGGGGGCTCCTGGAGGGAGGCGCGGATCTACTGGCGGCGGAGACCCTCCTATACCCCCAGGAGGCGGAGGCGGTGCTCCTGGCGGCGGAGCTGGAGGGCGGCGGGGTTCCCGTCCTCTACAGCTTTACCATGCAGCCGGACGGCGCCCTCTTCTCCGGCCGGGAGGCGGGGCCTGTGCTCCGGGAGCTGGAGGAGGCCGGGGCCGCCGCCGTGGGCTTCAACTGTGTGGCGGCGGGGGCGGCTCTGCCGGCGCTGGTATCCAAGCTCCGCCGGTACGTCCGGGGGCCACTGGTGTCCAAGCCCAATGCGGGCAATCCCATGGTTTCCCCAGAGGGTCGGGTGGAGTATCCCATGGGCCCGGAAGAATTTGCCCGGCTTCAGGTGGAGGCCCGCCGGATGGGGGCCGACCTTCTGGGCGGCTGCTGCGGCACCACTCCTGCCTACCTGGCGGCCCTTCGGAGCCGTCTGGCGGCCGAGGGTTCTTTGTCATAGGATAGAAATCACCGGCTCTCTGGTGCGCGCTACGCGCCTGGAGAGCCGGTGGTTTGCTTGTTAGATTTGCAGAATTTAATCAATGTCCCGAAGGATTTCCTCCGGCGGCTGGTCCAGGAGGTCCGGGTGCTGCATCAGGCGCTTCATGTATTTGAAGACAGAGGCGTAGTAGAAACCGTCTACAATCCGCTCATCCAGGCAGAACTTCAGGTCCACATACTTCCGCTGGACCACGGTACCGTCGGCCAGGACCTCATTGGTCCGCCGTTTGCAGCCGAAGGCGCCGAAAACCGGCAGATTGCCGAAATCATACAGATGGTGATAAATGGCGGGAATCCCCAAAGAGCCCATGGAGGTGAAAAATACGGAGCCGTGGAAGGGACTGACCTCCAGAAGGAACTTGGGCAGCATGCCGAAGTAATCCAGGGTCCGCAGGAGCCACACCGTGAATTTCAGGAGCACCCCGGGGATTAGGGTGAGGGCTCGGGCGGTGTTGTCGAAGTCGCTGTCCAGGGGGGAATCCTTGATCTCATCCACAGCGGCGTTGAATTTCCGGTACACGTCCTGGGCGGTGTCGCTGGGGGACAGGTGGAGCTTGAAGATGGAATCCGGCGCGTCGGCGCTCATTTCCTTCTTGGCGGTCATGCAGAACTGGATGTCCTCCCCCCGGGAGTATACCTTCTGCCCGGCCAGGAACCGGTTGAGGCCGGGATACTTGGCCACGGTGCGGACATAGGCCGCCAGCAGCACATGGGTGAGGCCAAAATTGGTCAGGCCCTCCCGCCGCTTCTGCCGGATGTACCGCTCCGCTGCTGAGATTTCCAGGGAGTCGGAGAAGAAGTTGGTGGAGGAGTTCCGGGTCACCATGATATAGGGAGAGATCTGCGACATGGGATACAGAGTCCGCAGACGGCGGCCGTCGGGACGGTCGCCCCAGGTGGCGTGGTATTTGCCGTCATTTTGAATCCAAGTGGCAAAGACCGCCAGAATGAGCCCCAGGAGGAACAGACTGTCCGGCGCCAGATATAGCACCCAGTTCATCACAAACTGGGGATCCAGACTTCCCCAGTTGTTGGCGGTCCGGAAGGCCAGGGGAAGGAGATAAATGAACAGCAGCACCCAGAAATGCCGGATTTTGCCATCCACCGCCAGGGCATACACCGTGGCCAGGGTGAAAAACATGAAGCAGTACAGGAAGAAGTACCAGCTTCCCAGGTTCGGCATGGCGGTCCGGGTGTAGAAGCAGAGGTACAGCGCCATCATGTACACGGGAATGGCCGTCTTGAAATAGCGCTCCTGGCCGTTCAGGAGGCAGATCAGCGCAAACAGCATGCATGCCGCTGCGGGGAGGACCACTTGGCCCCAGACATATCCGCTGCCGCCTGTTCCTCTCACACAGGCCAGCACAATTCGGACCACCGCAGAAGCAATCATGCACAGCGCCATCAGCCAGGTCAGCGGATTTTTCCGGCTGACATAGAATCTGATTCGTTTGTCCATGGGACCATTATACCAATTCCACTGTCGGAATTCAACAAAAAACAGAGAATCTGAAACTTGACGCAATTCCACAGAGTCTGGCCTTAGCCAGTCTGCTTTGCAGAAGGTCTCCGGCAGTGGGGCAGCTCCTGGAAAGAACTTCCATCGATTTTTTTCGCAATTTGGGAAAAAGGGCTTGCTTTTATCGTGATGCTCCGTTATACTGTATGTATTGGCAGGCTATCATGTGATTTTAGGCATGATCCTGCGCTGGCGAGCAGCCATTTTGGCTGCTTCTTGCCGTAACGGGCATCTAAAGGGCCCTGCCGGATGTCCCGAACCGGGTACTACCGGAGCTCTGGCTCCGTTGGTATAAAAAACAGTAGGAGGAACGATTTATGAAGAGAAGTGGGTATGCCAGAAGAATCCTGGCCGCAGTGTTGACCTTGACGCTGCTGTTGGGTCTGGCCCTGCCAGCTGGGGCAGTGGGGAAGTCGGATGTGATCCACCCCGCCTTTGTCCAGGTGGAAGGCAGTGAAACAGACGCCATCTTCCCCGGCGAAGCTGCCGCGGAATTGGAAGAACCACAATACAAAGATACGGATCAAGTCCGTGTCTCCATTGTCTTGAAGGAGAAGTCCACCGTGCAGGCGGGGTTCTCCACCCAGGCCATTGCCGCCAATCCGGCGGCAATCCAGTACCGGGACAAGCTGGAGACCAGTCAGGCAGCTGTGACCGCAGCCATTGAGCGGCAGGCCCTGGACGGCGAGACCCTGGACGTGGTCTGGAACCTGACCCTGGCGGCCAACATCATCTCCGCCAACGTTCCCTACGGGAAGCTGGAAGAGATTGCTAAAGTCCCTGGCGTCCAGGACGTGGTGCTGGAGATGCAGTATTCCGCTCCCGTGACCCAGGAGGGGGCAGACGCCTCTCCCAACATGGCCATCTCCACCCAGATGAGCGGTACCGATGCCGTCTGGCAGCTTGGCTACACCGGCGCAGGCACCCGGATTGCCGTCATCGACACCGGCCTCATGCTGGACCATGAGACCTTTGATCCCGGCGCCTTCGACTACGCCATTGCGGAAGACGCCCAGAAGGCCGGCATGTCTGTGGAGGACTTCATCCGGGAGAAGGACCTGTTGGACGCTGCTGAGATTGCCCAGGTGCTGCCTCAGCTGAACGCCCACCGGCGGCGGCCCAACATCACCGCCGAGGAGTTCTACGCCAGCACCAAGGTGCCCTTTGGATATAACTACATTGACAACAGTCTGTATGTGACCCATGACGAGGACATGCAGGGCGGCCACGGCTCTCACGTGGCCGGCATCGCCAACGCCAACCGGTACATCCCCGATGGCGAGGGCGGCTACCGGGAAGCGGTTTCTGCCACTGGCGTGGTAGGCAACGCCCCCGATTCTCAGATCCTGGTGATGAAGGTCTTCGGCATTGCTGGTGGCGCCTATGAGTCCGACTACTTTGCCGCCCTGGAAGACGCCATTGTCCTGGGCTGTGACAGCGTGAACCTGTCCCTGGGTTCCAGCACCGCAGGTCTGGCCCGGAGCGAAGTGTACCAGAAGCTCCTGGACGATCTGGAAAAGACCGACACCGTGATGGTGGTTGCAGCTGGTAACAACGGCCATTGGGCCGAGGGCAGCCGCCCGAAGAATCTCTACGCAGAGGATGTGAATCTGAGTACTGCCGGTTCTCCTGGCACTTACACCAATACGCTGGCAGTTGCCTCTGTGGACAATGACGGCTCCATTGGCGGCTACTTCCGGCTTGGGGAAACACAGATATTCTATAACGAGCAGCTATTCTCCCAGGACTCCATGAGAACGTTAGATACATCCGGAACCGGTACGGAGTATGAATATCTGCTGATTGATGGGATCGGACTGAAAGAGGACTACGCCGGTATGGATTTGACCGACAAAATTGTCTTCTGCTCTCGCGGTGAAACTTCGTTTGTGGATAAGGCAAACGTCGCCACTCGCCTAAAGGCAAAAGCAGTGGTCATTTACAACAACGAGCCTGGCGTCATCAATATGAACTTGAATGGCTACTATCGCAGCCAGCCGTGCGTTTCGATTACCCAGGAGGAAGGCGCAGCGGTCAAGGCCGCCGGAACCGCGATGCAGACAGAAGACGGTCTGACCTACTATACGGGTACCATCACGATACATGGCGAAATTGTTGCAAATTATAAAGACTCCCAGTATCTCACCATGAGCTCCTTCAGCTCCTGGGGCGTCCCCGGTGATCTGAGCATCAAGCCGGAAATCACGGCCCCTGGCGGCAATATCTATTCCCTGGAAGGGACTATGTTTGAGCCCGATGCTTATACCTACATGTCCGGTACCTCCATGGCGTCTCCCCAGGTGGCGGGCCTGACCGCCCTCATGATGCAGTATCTGGAGGAGCAGGAGCTGAGCCAGCCAGGCCTCACCAACCGGGCTCTGGCCCAGAGCCTCCTCATGTCCACTGCGAAGCCCATGTTCGAGGAGGCCTCCGGCTATTATTACTCCATCCTCCGCCAGGGCGCAGGTCTGGCCGCTGTAGACCAGGCGATCGGCGCTGCCTCCTACATCTTGGTAGATGGCCAGCCTGACGGCAAGGTAAAGGCGGAGCTGAAGGACGATCCGGACCGGACCGGCGTCTATGCCTTCTCCTTCACCCTCCACGACCTGCGGGGCCAGGACACCCCCTATACCCTCTCCGCCGATCTCTTCACCCAAGGGGTATTTGAAGATTACATTGACAAAGACCAGACGGAGCTGGGGCTCTACATGGACACCCTCACCGAGGCCATGGACGCCCAAGTCACCTTCCTGGTAGACGGAAAGGCCGTTACCCCCGTCCGGGACCTGTCCCACTATGACTTCAATGGCGACGGCGTGGCCGATCACGCGGACGCCCAGCTCCTCATGGACCATGTGATCCTGGGGACGGAACTGACTGCCAACCAGGATTCCGCCGACTTGAATGAAGACGGCGCGATCACCTCCTACGATGTACATGCGCTTCTGCAGATGCTGAATTCCGGTGTGGTCACCGTGCCTGCCTCCGGTAGCGTCACCGTCACCGTGGAGATGCGTCTCACCGACAGCCAAAAGGCAAAGCTGGACCAGAACTTCGCCAATGGCGCTTATGTGGAGGGCTTTGTCTACGCCACCCCTGCCCCCACTGCCGAAGGGTTAATTCTGCCCACCCATTCCATCCCCGTTCTGGGTTTTTACGGCAACTGGTCCGACCCCTCCATGCTGGATGTGGGTTCTCACCAAACCTTTGAAACTGGAGAGGATTTGAAACAATTTTATGTAGCCGCCTTTGCGAACTCGCTGCTGAAGCGGCCCAAGGGAAAGGCCGGTACGCAGTATTACGTGGGCGGCAACAGCATGGTTCCCGATGCGGTCTATATGCCAGAGCGGAACGCCATGAACAACCTGCGGGGCGACCTGCTGGACACCTGGGCCTTGACGCCCATCCGCAATGTGGGCAATGCCAGAATCACCATCTGCAACACTGACACCCAGGAAATCCTCCAGCAGGAGGAGCTGGGCGCTGTTCTGGCTGCGTTCTATGTACCCTCTGTGGGGCAGTGGGGCAATAACTCTGTGCAGCTCCCGGTGAAATACACGGGCGAAGGCCTCCCCGAGGGGACACATCTGGAGTTCACCCTGGAGTTGGCCCCGGAGCTGTACGTCCAGGAAGACGGTACTACCAACTGGGACGCCCTGGGTAAGGGCGCGATCCGGACGGTTCCTCTGACCATTGATAACACCGCGCCGGAAATTCTGGAAATCTCCTACAACCTGGTCAGCAACACTATGACTGTCACGGCACAGGACAACCAGTACATTGCTGGTGTGGCGCTGATGACCTCCGGCGGCTTCAACACCCTGGCCATCACCGGCTCCAACCAGGAGACGGCTGGGGAGACCGCTTCCTTGCAGCTGGACCTGTCCGAGGTCAACGGCAAGCATTTCTGGCTGGAAGTGACTGACTACGCGGGCAACACATCCACCTATCAGGTGGAGCTTCCCATAGGAACGCAGCCCGAGCCGCCCGAGGCGTTTGCCTTTGAGCTCTTCAGCAACCAGCTGGTCAGCTTCGACTTTGGCGAAGATTTGGGATATAGTTACAGCAACACGCCTGCGGAAACCATGCTGGGCATCTTAGCTCCGGAAGAAACCTTCTATGCGGCCTCGGACGTCTACGGCCTCATGTATGCCGCTACCAATGCAGGTTACCTGTATGTCATCGATACCGAGCATCCTGCCGATATGATCTATGTGGGCGCTACGGGCCTTCAGCTGACCGACCTGGCCTTCAGCCGGGCAGATGATACCCTGTATGGCGTTACCAAAGCAGGCGAGCTCTATGCTGTGGACCGGATGACTGCCAACGTGCAGTACATCGGCCAGATTGGCGTGGAGACCAACAATTTGGCCTGTGACGACCAAGGGAACTTCTATAGCATCGTTTACGGCACCAAGTGGTCTGACGGGTATGAATCGGGCAACCTCTGCCGGTTCACCCTGGAAACCCTGTCCAGCCCGGAAATTCTCACCCGCCAATGGAAGACGAATACAGAGGTGCAGTCCCTGGAGTGGAACCCCAACGACGGCCGGATTTATTGGGCCTCGTACTACCGGTTCTACACCCACGGCGGAATGTATGAGCATCTGTACAATGATATTTATTCGTATGACGTTGAAAATCGGTTGACGAGCAGCTACTCTATTTCACAAGTGACGTTTACATCAATGGATTACCGACATCTGTCTTGTCTGACCCTTCCCGAAAAAGGAGCAGCGGTCCAGTGGCCCGCTCCTGCAGAAGCGATTGCGGGGGTGCAGCTGGAAGAGACTGCATTGACCCTGATTCAGGGAGAGACGAAGCTCCTGCGGGCAGCGGTGCAGCCCTGGAGCGTCACGGACCGCGGCCTCACCTGGACCAGCTCCAACCCAGCAGTGGCTTCTGTGGACGCGGACGGCAACATCACGGCCCACAGCAACGGCCAGGCAGTCATCACTGCGACCTCCACGGCGGACGCCTCCAAGGCGGCCTCCTGCACCGTAACGGTGGAAGCGCCTCAGGTGCAGCTCCATGGCACAGTCCAGACGGCCTCCGGGGAAACCCGTCTGTTCACCTGGGACATGCGTCAGGGCAGCGGCTGGACGGCTGGCAGCGCTCTGGATATGGCAGTATCCGCTGCTGCTATGGAGCCCAACAGCAACGCTCTTTATGTGAGCGGAGGCAAGCGGAATGACCACAGCGAGTTTGGTATGTATCAAATTGACCCCAATACCGGCAAGACCCTGGCAACTGCCAACAGCGGGCTGGGCTATCCCATCTGGAGCATGGCGACATGTGATATGTACAGCACCAGTGAAAATCCTGTGGTCATTGGCATCTTTGACGCGTATTTGTACGCCCCCATGGATCCCATGCAGCCTGTTTTCAATACAGCAATGGTTGAGCTGGGGAAGACAGGCGCCAGCAGCGTGGTTGCCATAGCTGCCGGTGGTAGCTGTATGTACTATCATCCTAGCTTTAATATGATTCCAGCGCAGCTCCTGTATATTTTAGACGACCTTGGGAATATGTGGAAGGCCTACATTTACACGATGGAGGGTTACGATGGATCCCTCTATTATCAAGTTGGGTACGAGACTGTTCCCCATGTAGGCACCGATCTCCCCGCCCTGGACTTCCGGGTCCGGGATGAGCAAATGAACTGCTCTATGTGGGCCGACCAGGAGAGCGGGACCCTCTTCCTCTCCTACTACACCGGTACCACCACCCAGATTTGGCGGTTGACTTACAATGCCCTCACGGAAAGCTATGAGAGCACCCTCCTGGGTGACATGGGCGAAGGCGTTGGACCCGTTGCCCTCTATGACGTCCAGGTCTTCGGCGCAGAGCCTGCCGCCCTGCCTCAGCCGGAGTTCTCCACCGAGACCCAGACCTTTGCTCCGATGGAAACTTTGACCACGGAGTCCGAGCCCACCCTGGCAGACGGCGCCCTCCAGAGTGCCATCTCCGTGGCAGCGGAGGAGCAGGAGCCCTCTGACCTGGTGACCCTGCCCCTCACCGCGGCCCCCGGCCAGACCAATGGCGTCGTCGAACTGACCTATGACCCGGCCCTTCTGACCCTGGAACGCATTCAGGGCCAGGCAGACGTGGTCAGCTATGTCCAGAATGACGGCAGCGTAAAGCTGGGCTACGCCTGGGCGGCAGGCGCTGCCGAAGGCGCCGCCTATGCCACCCTCACCTTCCGGGGCAAGGACCTCTGCACGGCAGACGTGACCCTGCGGGAGCTGGAGCGGAACGATCAAACCGTGGACCAGAAGACCACCCTCACCCTGGACTTTGGCCACCTCTGGAGCGACTGGACCGTCACCAAAGAGCCCACCTGCACAGAGCCCGGCGAGCAGACCCGGACCTGCAGCCGGTGCGGTGAGGTGGAGACGGAGGCCGTCGCCGCCTACCCGTGTCCCAGCGAAGCCTTCTCGGACCTGAACACCGACCAGTGGTACCACGAATACACGGATTACGTCATCCGCCACGGCCTCATGGAAGGCATGGGCGACGGCAAGTTCGCCCCCGACGCGAAGCTCACCCGTGGCATGCTGGTCACCACCCTGTACCGCCTGGCAGACGAGCCGGAGGTCACAGAGCCCGCCACCTTCCAGGACGTCAGCGAAGGCCGCTACTTCAGCGACGCCATCGCCTGGGCCGAGGACGTGGGAATCGCCAAGGGCATTACAGAAACCCATTTCGCCCCGGACAGCGCCGTCACCCGGGAGCAGGCCGTCACCTTCCTGTACCGGTATGTCACCGAGTACCTGAAGGAAACGCCAGTTACCGGCGGCAATCTGAGTTCCTTCACCGACGCCGGTAGCGTCTCGGACTACGCCAAGACCGCCATGTCCTGGGCCACCGCCCAGGGCCTCCTGGAGGGCTACGGCGACGGCACCGTCGGTCCCAAGAACCCGGTCACCCGGGCACAAATGGCAAAATTCCTCACCATTCTTTCCACCGCGTTCTAAGCGTTTCTTCCTTTCTTGCCGGACATCCCCCACGGCCTAGCCTTGGGGGATGTCCCCATGCACCGGGCAACCTTATGGCCTTGCTTCGACCCCGATCCCCCCGTAGGGGCGGATCCATGACGTTATTCGAAACAATACGGTGCATCTCATATACGGACAACCACATGGTCTTGCTTCGACCCGGATACCCCCGTAGGGGCGGACCTATGTGTCCGCCCGGCGGAGACACCGCGCGTATCACATCCACCTACGGCGAATTCGTAATGCCTACCCCGGGCGGACACACAGGTCCGCCCCTACGGCGACCCATGACGTTGACGAAATTTCGTAAAGAATCAAACCAATATGATATATACCAATACACGGAACGGATTTATGGATCTGATTTGACCCGGATACCCCCGTAGGGGCGGACCTATGTGTCCGCCCGGCAGAGACACCGCGCGTATTACATCCACCTACGGCGAATTCGTAATGCCTACCCCGGGCGGACACACAGGTCCGCCCCTACGGCGACCCATGACGTTGACGAAATTTCGTAAAGAATCAAACCAATATGATATATACCAATACACGGAACGGATTTATGGATCTGATTTGACCCGGATACCCCCGTAGGGGCGGACCTATGTGTCCGCCCGGCAGAGACACCGCGCGTATTACATCCACCTACGGCGAATTCGTAATGCCTACCCCGGGCGGACACA